>MTKX01021449.1_pt1 | contig 16307 bp, 10 predicted proteins | sample 1042771 | NCBI WGS metagenome assembly MTKX01 (sample SAMN06212183, study PRJNA360534) | anaerobic digester metagenome | biome: Wastewater treatment plant; material: sludge; isolation source: anaerobic digester fed with sludge from wastewater treatment plant | place: Denmark: WWTP Randers ... | reverse complement strand
AGTGAAACAAGCCGTGAATGTCCTGGGTCAAAAGGGTCGTATCCAGATTTGCTACCAATCGGGCAGGTAACTGCAAATGGTTGAGTTGTTCAGGCAGCAAAGTATTCTTTTTGAGGAAAGAGGGTAAAACCCGATCTGGATAGAGGATATACGTGTGCTGGTCCGCCCGGAAAAGTGAACTTAGTCGCAGACTCTCCAGGAGCGAAAGGGACTCCTCAGCATTCAACACACCAGAAGAGAGGATTGAAACTTGCCCTTCAAGCATTTCATAAAGGCGGTCCACATGGGCTCGCCCTGGTTCAATGCGCAGTAAATTATAAGAATGATAGAGCGCGTCCGGGCGCCGGTTGGCCCGTAAACTATGCTCCAGGTATTCCTGCGCGGTTGCCAGAAACGCTCGTAATGCATCTGCAGACAACTGGCTCAGGTCCCCGCTGAATCCATGGGCGTAAATCCCAGAGCGATAGCTGCTGCCAGCCTCGCCAAGAGCGTCCATCATCTCCCGGCGCGTTTCGGCTGTGAATTGCCCCCTTAAAGTGGGCTGGAACCTCTTTAGATGCCCGGCAATGGTTTGGAGTAATTCCGCAACTTCGCTGTGAAGGGAAAATTCTCCCTCCTCATCCTTGATCAGCTCCTGGAAAAAAGCCACAAAGCGCCGCAGATAACCAAGCGTAACCACCGAGAGGCCATACCCCACCAGGGCGTTGTTCGCGTCGTTCCATTCCGGGCGCTGGGTATTCATCCAAATCCCGCCTTCCGGGACGAAGTTGACCAGTTTGGCCAACATGAGCGTGAGCAGCTTTTCGGCTAGTGAGGCATGCACAACGCTGCCATCCGCGGCAAACAGCAAGCGTCCGTCATTGCCATGTTGCCGCACCCGCTCTGCAATGTTTTCATTCAGCAGGTGATCAAACACAATCGTGCTGTGCGGATCTTTCTGCAACTCCTTATAGGTTTTGATGCGATACGGCACATTCGCATAGCTCAGAACCGGAATGTTCAGCCGCTGACGCAGCTCCCCGGGGTGAAAACGCTCACTGGCTTCCATTAATTTGAGCAAATAGATAATTTGATGATCGCTCCAGTAACCGATATTCGCCCAGGGATTGCCTTCTTCAGGCACTTCCCAATCCAAACCAGCACGGCTAATTCGATAGGGGTTATATCCATCCGCCGTGGTGGCACACAAAAAGGTATCGATGGTGGCTTCTGCAAATTTGGGGAAGGAATAAACCAACGCTTCCCAGTTTTGGAAGATGTCACGCCAATTACCCGCGTAATCCAGGCGTTGCGTGCCGTCCTTATTTTTTAGGTTGATGGAAAACACATTCCACGGCCGGCTGGGATCGCCATGCCGGCGGCTGAAAGTGAGGGGCAAATAGGTGTTAAGCAGGCGGCGCAGATTGGGGTCATCCAGTTCGGCAGACCGGGAACGTATTTCCGAAATGGTGAATCTTTCTGGCAAAGCTGCGAAGAAGTCAGCATGAACTGTTGGAAGATCTCGTTGGTGGGTGGAGAGATAATCCAGCAGGTCAGATTTTTCTATCAAATAGTTTTGGAAGAATATTCCACCGCGCATGACGTTAAAAAGGACGTTTGCGAAATGGTGCGTGCTGGCATGGATCTTCTCCGAAACCTGCAATCCATCCGCGTCTGCCACATAGTTCTGTAAATCAAGTGCGCTGAATTTAATATCCTGCTCAATCGCTTGTTGCTTCGCGTCCATGGGCGTTTTCAAGAATTCCCGCAAACGTGCCAGAGCGGTGTGATCCTGGTGAACATCCGCTGCCAGGTACCATTGGGCAATTTGATCTTCTTCCAAATGCAAGTTGGCGTGAACAAAATACGCACCGCGTTCCCCCCGAATTTCCGTCTCTGTTTCAAGGCTTCCCCCAAACCGGAAGGCGGGGAGCTGTTTGGAAGAAAGCAGCACATGTTGCGGCTCCAGCCCAAGCTGAAAAACCACGTTTGCAACCAGCGATTCGCTGGGTTCAGCCAGGTCAGTCAACCTGGAGTTAAGGCCGAACAAGCCCAGATTCGTCTCTTTGTCCAATTCGCTGCGTTTATAGGCGTCCAGCAGGGAGCTGAATGTATTCTGGGTTGCCGGGCTGATGTTCGCTGGAAGAACATTCTGAAAACCATCCAGCACTTCCACATCGCACGGGGCATCCTGAGGATTGGTGTTGTTCAGCCAGGCTGTTTTGATAAAACCAAAACGGTCGCCTGTGCGCCAGCTATATCGAAACGCCAGCCTAAGAGAATGGTTGATTTGTTCAAAGATCAGCGTGGTTCCAGGGATATTCTTATAAAGATTGCGTTCAACGTGGTATTGTCCATCCTGCCGGATCGAAAATGGTTCCCAAAGCCAGGTTTGGTCAGCCCGTGAAACGCGCAAGATCGTTTTTACGCCGGTGTTTTCGAAATTTTCGGTGACTTTATCTTCGGTGTAGTACGGAAACAAGGCATGTTCAGCGTTGATTCTTCCAGCGCTAAGCCCACCCGTTGAGGAAATAAATAACCAGTGGTCAGCCCCACTCACAATGCTCATGAAAAATGGCGGCATGGCGTCATAATGCTCGATTTTATAAAAGGTTTCGCCGAGCAAGTTAACAAAACCCCCGGTGGCTTCCGCCGGCGGGGGTGTGAGCAAAGTACGTCCTGTGTAAGTCGGTACGCATTTAGTTTGCATGTGATCCATTCTCCGTTACAGAAGATTTTCAGAACTTAATCCACTGACAAACCATTTCGTTTTATGACATGCCTGTACCATTGAGCACTGTCTTTGACCGTACGTTTTTGGGTTTTGTAATCAACGTGGATTATCCCAAAGCGCTGCGAATATCCCCTTGCCCACTCAAAGTTATCCATCAACGACCAAACCAAATAGCCAGTAACCGGGATGCCCGCCTGGATTGCCTGCCAGATTTGGTAGATATGGGTCTGCAGGTAATCGATGCGTCTCTGGTCAGGAACTCTTCCATTCTCATCAGGACCGTCTGCATAGCTGGCGCCGTTTTCGGTCACCATCAGCTGCCTGGGCTGATAAACGCGGTTTACACGTTCAAGGATTTCATAGAGACCCTGCGGATAGAGTTCCCATCCCATGTCCGTCTTGGGCACATCCCGGTTCTCGCTATGAACCCCCTCACTCTTCGATGAAACGAACATCCGGGTGTAGTAATTGATCCCCAAAAGGTCAGTTTCCTGCGCGATCAACTCCATGTCACCGGACTTGATGAAATCAGGCTCAGCCGACTCCAGCGCACCCATGCGAACATAATCTTCAAGTATATCCTTGGGATACCCTCGCCCATAGATAGGATCAGCGAACCAGCGAATGAGTTCCCCATCCATAAAACGGACCCTGTCCTCGCTGATCGGAGCATCCGGATCGTTGTGGATCGGGCTCATGTTCAGCACGATCCCAATCTGCGCGTTGTGGACGGCTTTGCGTAGTTCCTTGACTGCCACGCCATGCGCTAGCAGAACATGGTGCGCCGCCAGGATGCCCTTGGAACGATCTTTCAATCCTGGAGCCTGTTCGCCGATCGTATAGCTCAGATGGCTCGCACACCAGGGCTCGTTGATGGTAAACCACATTTTCACCCTGTCCCCGAAATGGCGTGCTGCCAGGCCTGAGTACTCGGCAAAGGCATCCACGGTCGAACGGTTCAGCCAGGCTCCTTCCAGGGCGGTCGGCAGATCCCAATGGTAAAGCGTCGCCAAAGGTTGAATACCTGCCTCAAGTAGACCGTCAATCAGTCGGTTGTAAAAATCCAAACCAGGCTGATTGATCTTCCCGCGTCCTTCAGGTAAAATCCGCGGCCAGGCAATCGAAAAGCGGTAGGATTTGAAGCCCAAGGACTTCATCAGTTGGATGTCTTCCTGCCAGCGGTGATAATGATCGCAAGCCACATCTCCGTTATCATTGTTGTGGATTTTCTCGGGAGTATGAGAAAACACATCCCAGATAGACTCTCCCCTGCCGTCCTCGTTTACCGCGCCTTCGATTTGGTAAGCACAGGTGGCAGTCCCCCACAGGAAGTTCTCCGGAAATTTTAACAATGATGTCATGACGTTTATCCTTTGCTGATCAGTTAAGTTGCGTAAAAGTATTTTTTAATAGCGGATAGAGTTCCCGGTAGACCTGATAGGCGTGCCGGTACACCTCAAATGTGTCCGGGTTGGGATCGGTCTTTCCGGTGATCTGAATCGATTCGTGGCAGGCGGTGACTACATCTGGCCATGCACCTTGCCCTACCCCAGCCAGTAGCGCGGCACCGAAAGCCCCTCCTTCAGCAGTATTGACGCTAACGAGTTCGCTTTCCAGCACATCCGCCAGGATTTGCCGCCACAAGGCGCCCTTCGTTCCCCCACCCGAGGCACGCACCTGGCTGACGTTCTCCAGGCCGGCATCTCGGATCAGGTTGAAGCTGTCTTTCAAGCCAAAAGCCACGCCTTCCAGGACGGCGCGGGTCATATGCCCACGGGTGTGGCGCAGGGTGAGGCCGATAAAAGCGCCCCGGGCAAGTGGGTCCGGGTGGGGAGTGCGTTCGCCGCTCAAATACGGCAGGAACAGCAATCCTTCACTGCCCGCAGGCACCGATTCCGCCTCGTGCAGCAGATCCTCAAAACTAAGGTCGGGTGCCAGGGTGTCGCGGTACCACTGCAAACTACCGGCTGCGGAGAGCATGACCCCCATAAAGTGCCACCTGCCCGGCACGGCGTGGCAAAAGGCATGCAGCCGCCCTTCAGGCTCAACCAAAGGCGCAGGGGTGGTGGCAAAGATCACACCACTTGTACCAACAGTCAGGCCGATAATGCCCGGCTCCACAGCCCCAACTCCCACCGCGCCAGCCGCTTGGTCACCACCGCCAGCAACCACGGGCACACCCGTTGGTAAGCCGGTCAGCCCGGCTGCAGACTCGCTGATATGCCCGGTAATTGCCGGACCTTCGTAAGTCGGGGGCATCCATTCGCGCGGGATATTCAAGGTTGTAAGCAGCTCTTCAGACCAGTCCCGTGCTTTCAGATCAAACAGCACCGTACCCGAGCCGTCTGCCTTGTCCATGGCAAATTCACCCGTTAGCTTGTAACGAATGTAATCTTTGGGTAAAAGGACATGCCGAACCCGGGAGTAAATTTCGGGCTCGTTTTCAGCGACCCAGAGGATTTTCGGCGCAGTAAAACCGGTCAGCGCAACATTCCCGCTGATCTGGATAAATCTCTCTTTGCCAACCCGCTGGTGGATCTCGTCGCACTGCGCCTGGCAGCGCTGGTCGTTCCACAAAATCGCGGGACGCAGCACCTCCCCCGCTTCGTCCAGCAGCACGAGACCATGCATCTGCCCGGTCAGACCGATCGCTTCAATTTCACCAGGTGCAATTCCCGTTTGTAGAATTACATTGCGTATGCTCTGAACAACCGCCTGCCACCACTGTGCAGGATCCTGTTCGGACCACAAAGGCTTGGGGGAAGAAAGGCTATGCGCAGAAGACGCAGTGCCTAAAACCTTGCCGCTTCGGTCGATCAACAGCGCTTTGCTGCTGGTGGTGGAAACATCAAGCCCCAAAAAGTACGCCATGGTCAACCCTCCTATGGTGTAACAGTAACCGGGCAATCCAGCACACGGTCTTTTACAATTTGTTTGGTTTCACCACTTACTTCGAACGCAGTTTGCAGGCGGATATCCTCAGAGGAACTGCCAACCAGAACTTTCACCGTCCCCGGTTCAAGAACCAACTTCAGCCCTTCGCCGTAGTACGCCAACATGTTGACGGGCAGATCAAAACGGATGTGTTTCTTTTCACCCGGCAGCAAATGCAAGCGCGCAAATCCGCGCAATTCTTTTACCGGTCGCGGAAACTCCGCATACTCATCCCTGGTGTAAAGCTGCACGACCTCATCGCCAGCGACGCTCCCAATGTTTTTCACATCAAATGAGATCTGTAATGTTTCATCCAGACCCGCCAGCTCTTTGTCGAGCTTCAGATTGCAATATTTAAACTGGGTGTAGCTTAAGCCGTGCCCAAAAGGAAACAGCGGTGTGACGCTTTCATCGACATAATCGCCGTAAATGTTGGAGCGCATGCCTGAAGGTTTATAGTTGTAGAATATCGGCACCTGTCCGACTGAACGCGCGATTGAAACCGGCAGTTTGCCGCCGGGATTGAGTTGCCCCAGGAGCGCGCTGGCGATGGCGCCCGCGCCTTCCTCGCCCGGAACCCAAGCCTCAAGTACCGCGTTGGCAGCCTCAACAAAGCCCGGGATCGAGAGCGGTCGTCCATTGATCAACACCAGCACGACCGGCTTGCCTGTCTCTAAGATTGCCTGCAGCAGTTCAGCCTGTACGCCAGGCAGTCCCAGGTCAGTTGAGTCCCGGAATTCGCCCGTCGTGCAGTCAAAAGCCAGGCCGGACTTATGCCCCAACACGACCACTGCAATATCCGCGGACTTTGCGAGATCAACAGCCTCAGCAAAGCCCGACTGATCGTTTCCTGAAACTTCACAACCCTTGGCGTAACCCACTTCCATGGTTGCAGGAAGCGCCTTATTTAGGCTTTCCAGGACAGTTGGGATCTCGACCGGCATCATTTCGATGTCCGCCTGGGTCAATCCCTGGTAACCTGATCCTTCGGGAGGATCCTGGCACAGGAGCTCGCGCATGGAAGGATAAGAATAATCCCCAACCATACACCGCCATGTATCCGCATTGGGTCCAATCAGCGCGATCTTTTTTACTGATGGCTTAATTGGTAAAATTCCATCGTTCTTGAGCAACACCAAGCTTTGTTCTGCAATCTCTTTTGCCAGTTCCCGGTTGGCAGGCGTTTCAAACTCGGCCAGCACGCCGCCTTCATCCACGTACGGGTTTTCAAATAACCCTAATTCGAATTTTTTCGTCAGATGGCGCGTGACAGACAAATCGATCGTTTCAAGCGAGATCTCGCCCGCTTCCAAGGCTTCCTGCAATCCAGGCATGTAGCAATCAAAGGTCGGCAGCTCCACATCAATCCCCGCAGTGAGTGCCCTGACGGCAGCATCTTTGCGGTTTGGGGAGGATTTGTGATAATTGTGGATCATCACCACAGCTTCATAGTCAGAGACAACCACGCCATCAAAACCCAGCGTATCCCGCAGCAGGTCAGTCAGGATGCGCTTCGAGGCAGCCACGAGCTCACCGTCCAACTCCGGATAGGCATTCATCATCGACATCAAACCCGCGTCGCGGATCGCCGCCTGGAAAGGACCCATGTAGACATCCCAAAGGTCTCGCTCGCCCAGGTGCACAGGTCCACAATTGAGCCCTCCCTGTGAAAAAGCATGCCCGATGAAATGTTTGCCGGTCGCCATGACAGCATCCACAGGATCTTCCCCCTGCAGTCCCTGGATATAGGCTTTGCCAAACTGGCTTACCAGCAAAGGATCCTCGCCAAAGGTCTCCTCGATCCGTCCCCAACGCGGGTCGCGACCGACATCTAACACCGGCGCCAAGCCTTGCCGCGCGCCAATGGCGAGCATCTGTTTGCGGATCTGCTCCGTCATTTCCCGGGCAAGTTCCGGTTGGAAGGTGCCCGCCAGACCGATCATTTGTGGGTAAACTGTGCTGCCCAAAGCCGTTAGACCGGAACAGCATTCTTCGTGGTTGATGGTTGGGATTCCGAGGCGGGTCTCTTCCAACAGGAACTTTTGGATCTGGTTGTAGGTTTTGGCAGTCTCCAAAGGCGTCAAATTGCCCGCCCCGGCGATGCGGGTTATCTGCCCAACTCCATCTTTCAGTTTTGTACGGACTTTATCCAGGTCCAATTGACCTTTGGACTGCAGCTCGTAGAACCAATATCCACCAAGCTGGCGAATTTTCTCCTCAAGGGTCATTTGCGCCAATAAGTCACTGACGCGCTTTTTGATGTGAGTGGGAGTTTGGGTCATGGTTGTCTCTCTCGAAGTTTTCTGTGGTAAAACAGCTACGAACGCATGCCGAGCAACAGATCGATGGTCAACTGATCGAGCCGCTCATATTTAAGCCCGCGGGCTGCAATCGCAGTCCGGTCAAAGGCGTGTGCCTTGATTGCTTCAGCTTTCTCGGGTGAGTACTTGCCGAACAACGCGGCAAGCACGGGATCTTCGGCGTTGATCTCAGCCAAAATCGCCTGGATCTCCGGGTCGGCATTGAACTGGGCAGCCTTTTCCTTCAACATCAGGTACGTGCGCATGCAGCCGCGAGCGAAGTCTTTCACGCCCTCGTAATCTTCCGTGCGGTAAGCATGGGCATCATAATGTTTTGAACCGTCATAACCGACGTCTTCAAGGAACTTCACCAGGTAGAAGGCGGCTTTGATGTCTCTCGATCCAAAGCGCAGGTCCTGGTCGTACCGTCCGGGATATTGATCATTCAGGTCGATGTGGAAGAGTTTGCCAGCTTCCCAGGCTTGTGCAACACCGTGCATGAAGTTGATACCCGCCATATGCTCGTGGGCAACTTCCGGATTAACCCCAACCATCTCGGGGTGATCCAACGTGGCAATGAAACCGAGCATGTGACCGATGGTGGGGTTATAGATATCTCCGCGCGGTTCATTTGGCTTGGCTTCCAGGGCAAACTTCAGACCGTAACCCTTATCCAGGTTGTATTCACACAGGAAGTTCAGCGCTTCACGGTTGCGCTTGATTGATTCGACTGCGCTTTTGCTGCTATCGGTTTCCGTGCCTTCGCGTCCGCCCCAGAAGACGTAAATCTTGGCACCAAATTCAACTCCCAGGTCGATGGCGCGCATAGTCTTCTGCAGAGCATAAGCACGCACCTTGGGATCGTTGCTGGTAAAAGCGCCGTCCTTGAAAACCGGATCACCAAACAAGTTGGTGGTCGCCATGGGCACTACCAGGCCGGTTTCATCCAATGCCTTGCGAAAATCGCGTTTGATCGCTGCTTCTTCCGCAGGGGTGGCATCGATCGGGATCAGGTCATTGTCGTGAAAATTGACGCCATAGGCGCCTACCTCGCCCAATAGATAGACCAATTCTGCCGGGGTTTTGGGAGCCCGAACTGGACCTCCGAATGGATCTCGTCCAGTCGATCCAACCGTCCACAATCCAAATGTAAATTTGTCTTCAGGTTTAGGAATAAATGTTTTCACCGCTCATCTCCTTGTTTTTTTTATTTTCAAGCATTGCCTTGACTATTTTTGTCACTTTTCTGCCAATTCCACCAAGACGCTCACCTCGCGGGTGCCTACTGGAGGAATTGGAATAATACAATCCTTAATCAGTTGTCCGTCCACGATAAGCCTGGTTTCATCCAGTCCGCTTTGTCTTTCAACTTTTATGTTATAGACCACTCCGCGAAAGATGCGCTTTGCCTCAAACCCAGCCCAGTCGCTCGGAATAACTGGATGTACCAATAAGCCAATGTGTGTGGGCTTTATGCCGAGGATGTACTGGGTGATCGCTACGTAGTTCCAGCTGGCAGTACCCGTCAGCCAGGAATTTTTGGCTTCGCCATGCGTTGGCGCGTCCTTACCGGCGATTGTCTGGGCGTACACATAAGGCTCACAGCGGTGAACCTCGCTGATTGCCTCCCGTGCGGATGGATTGATGCGTTTATAGTAATCGAACGCCCGATCCCCCCTGCCGATGACGGTTTCCGCGATCATGATCCACGGGTTGGAGTGGCAAAAGACGCTCGCATTCTCTTTGTAGCCGGGTGGATAAGAAGAGATTTCGCCTAAACGAAGTTGATATTGGGTAAATGCGGGATTCAAGACCACAATTCCGTGTGGAGTCGCCAGTCTCTCTCTCACCGCGTCCAGCGCCTGACGGGCTTTGCCATCCTCCACCCCCAACCCAGCCATCACACACAGACCCTGGGGTTCAATGAAGATTTGACCTTCATCGTTGAGGCGCGAACCAAGTGGTTCTCCAAAGGCGTCATAAGCGCGCCTGAACCACTCTCCATCCCAACCAGCTTGCCAAACAGCCTGCTCCATTTCCTTCGCATTTTCCGTAAAAAACTCGGGGGAATGAACATCAAATGCCCTGGCAACCGAGCTCGTCGCAAAAAACGATGCGAGTTGTGCCATTTCCTGGCAAGACAAGACGAATAAGCCGGCGATCATAACGCTTTCAGCCGTATTACCATCCCGGTTGGTGGTGGTCTGAAAAGACTGTCCGGGCGTGTCGGAGAAGCAGTTGAGATTGAGGCAGTCATTCCAATCCGCCCTGCCAATCAGTGGCAGCTGGTGTGGGCCGAGCCTATCAAGCGTATATTGAACAGCCCGCTGGAGATGCTCAAACAATGGCATCTCGGTACCTGGTTGGTTCTCGTAAGGTACCAGTTCACCGAGAATCGAGAGGTCGCCAGTTTCCCTGACATATGCCGCGGTAGCCAACACAAACCAGTGGGGATCGTCATTGAAGTCGGAGCCCACATCGTTGTTGCCTCGCTTGGTCAGCGGTTGGTATTGATGGAAAGCTCCCCCATTGGAAAGCTGCGTGGCTGCAAGATCGATCAATCTTTCGCGCGCGCGCTCAGGCACGATGTGCACAAAGCCCATCAGGTCCTGCGTGGAATCGCGGAAGCCCATGCCCCGCCCAATGCCGCTTTCGAAGTAAGAAGCCGAGCGGCTCATGTTGAAGGTGATCATGCACTGGTATGCGTTCCAGATGTTCACCATGCGGTTGGTATCCGCATCCGGCGTTTGCACAGTGAACTTGCCTAACAGCCCTTCCCAGTAATTTCTTAATTCCTCGAAAGCAGCGTCCACCCGTGCGGGTGAAAGGAATTCCCGGATGATTGGCAAAACACTCTTTTTGTTGATCGTGTTTGAGCCCGCAGGATCAAATTTTTCGTCTTGTGGATTCTCATGATAACCCAGCAAAAAGACCACACGCTTGACCTCACCGGGCTTCAAGTCAAGCTTCAGGTGATGCGAGCCGATCGGCTGCCAGCCATGCGCAATCGAATTGCCCGACTGACCATTCTCCACCACACNNCAGGAACGCGTTCCGCTGGGTGTCGAACCCAGCTAAGGCTTCTGAACAAGCAAAGTAGGCAAAATGGTTGCGCCGCTCGCGGTATTCCGTCTTATGGAAGATCGTGCCTCGCAGTACATCTCCATTTTCGCTGGATAGATCAGGTGCTTCCACCTCCCCAGTGTTGAAATTGCGCTGGAAATTGGTGGAGTCATCTAAAGCATCCCACAAAGCAAATTCGACCGCAGAAAAAAGGTCAAGATGGGCATCAGTTTCCCTCTCATTGGTGAGGGTAAGATCCCACACTTCACATTCAGAATTGAGCGGAACAAAGTAGCGCGTTTTGGCTGTAATGCCATTCTTCTTGGAGCTGATGATTGTATAGCCCATGCCATGGCGGCATTCGTAGCTATCCAAATCCACGCGCGTTGGCATCCAGCTCGGGGACCAAACCTCGCCGTTATCCCCATCACGCAGGTAAATATACCGCCCGCCCATATCCAGCGGAGCGTTGTTGTAACGGTAGCGCGTCAAGCGCCTCAGGCGGGCGTCCTTGTAAAAGGAATAACCTCCAGCCGTGTTAGAAATAAGTCCAAAAAATGAATCCGTGCCAAGATAGTTTATCCATGGCAAAGGGGTATCAGGGCGTGTTATTACATATTCCCTGGAATTGTCATCAAAAAAGCCAAACCGCATGAAGTATCCTCCACTTGCAACCAACAATTAAACTAATAACTGTACTAATTGAGCGAAGCCCTGATCTAACAACGCTCAGGGCTTCTGCTCAAATTAGCGCAAACACAATGCGTGGCTGATCTCATTCCTTGACAGCACCCATCGAAATTCCATTCACAATATAGCGGGAGAACAGGAAGTAGATGATGATGATAGGAACAACCGAAGCTGCCAATCCAAGGTAGATAGCTCCATACTCGTGCCGATAAACATCACCCCGAAGGGTTTGCACCAGCATGGGCAAGGTGTACTTGTCGCGCGAAGTGATCAGGATGAAGGCATTGAAGAAGTTGTTCCAGGCTGCCACGAAAGCAAAAATACCCATTGTGAACATACCGGGTTTGGCTATCGGAAGCATAATGCGGTGGAAGATACCGAGTTCTGTAGCACCATCAATCCGACCAGCATCAATCAGATCCTGGATCATGATCGAGTCAAGATATTGCTTGGCAAAAAAGACCGAGCCTGCCGAGGCGATGCTTGGCAAGACCAGTGAGGCGTAGGAGTCCGTCAGCCCGAGTTTCGACATCCACTGGTAAAAACCGATAATGGTCAGCTGCATGGGGATCATGACCAGGACGATGATCATGTTGTACAAGGATTTCTTACCCTTGAAGTTATATCCAACGATCCCATAAGCCGTGAGCATGGCAAAGTAAACTGTGATCACCGTTGTCAAAATAGCGATGGTCACACTGTTTAAAAAGCCTCTGGGTAGATCCAGACCCTTGCTTAGTAGTATTTTATAGTTGGAAAACAGGTATTTACTTGGAAACAGGCTGATTCCCTGTTGGATTTCCACAGTCGATCTTGTGGCATTGACGATCAGCATCCAAACCGGGATGAGTGTGATGACTACCAGGATCACCAGGAAGAGGTAGACAAATATTCGGGATATTATGGTATTGGTTCGATAACTGGTTTTCATAGTCGACCCTCCTACCTTCCAGCCTTGGCTGGCTGATCATGTTTCTCACGTAACAGGAAGAATATCAGCAGCGCGACCACACTGGTCATCAGGAACACGATCAGACCTACGGAGGAGGCTGCGCCAATATGACCTTTACTGCTGTGAAATTTCATATACATGTTGATGGTGTTTGTGAGGATGGAATTGTGCGGGCTTCCTCTACCATCCGTTAGCAGGTATGGGATGTCGAACATCTGCATACCACCAACCAATGACGTAACTAGAATATAAATCAAAACTGGCTTGATCAATGGCAGGGTGATCATCCGGAACATCTGGAATGACCCAGCACCATCAACCAAGGCTGCCTCATACAAGGAAGGCGAAATCGCAGTCATTGCAGCCATTAAAAGAATACAAGTTTGACCGAACCACATCCACCACTGGATGAACACGACCAAACCGCGCATAACAGCTGCTCTTCGAGTGAAGTCAATTGCCTCAGCTAAAAACCCGGATCTGACCAAAAACTGGTTTACCGGCCCGTAGAATGAGAATAACGAAAAGAAGAGGGCAGCTACTGCCGATGCCATCATAAGATTGGGCATGTAAAAGATCATGCGCCAAATGCCAATACCTTTTAACTTCAAGCGATTATTGGTAAACCAGATTGCTAGCAAAAATGCGATTCCTAATTGTGGAATGAAGTTCATCAACCACAATGCCCAGGTATTTGTAATCGCGGTAGTAAAGGTGGTATCCGCAAACAAATTTTGGAAATTTCTCAAGCCAATAAAACTGTAACTGCTGGACATAAGCGTCCGGTCTGTGAAGCTCAAAACAATAGTATTAACTACCGGATATAAACCGAAGACCAAGAAACCTATGATGAACGGGGCAACAAAAAGATAACCATATTGATGATGCTTCAGTTTTAACATTGTGCTCCCTCAATAGTTGTTTCATGAGTAGATGAGTCAGTACGGAATGTACTGACTCATCTATTTTAATCAGAATTTATCGATTACTCAATGACCAAATCCGGGAATTCATTGCGGACAGCATCTTTCCAGAGGCTCCACATTTCATCCAGGGTGATCGTACCTTCAAGATACGAGTTCAAAGGATCATTGAGGGCGCGTTGAATCGCGTCGTCAGAGCCTTGCATCAGACGGGCATTCACGGAAGGCGCAGCCGCGGCAAAGCCACCGTAAGAGTTCTGACCGCCGAGGAAAGCGCTCATCTCGGATTCATCGAAGGAGGCAGTGATCTTCTCGACAACAACCTGGCTGCCCACGAAATCGCCAGCTGCCTGATATTGATCTTCAGGAACAGTGGGATCGATGGCTTTCAGGTATTCATTGGTGTACACACCAGTTGCCCAGTTGGTCAGATTTTCCTCATCCAGAGTGCAGAAGCGGATGAACTCTTTTGCCAGATCCATTTTGGTGGTTTCTTTCATCACACCGAGCCAGGTGCCGCCCCACTGATAGGGCAGAGGACCTTCGATGACAGCCCAGTCGCCCTTGGTGGTGCTGGCGCCGTCTGAAGAGGTGGAGTTGGGATACAGAACATAGGGAAGACCCCAGGTGGGGAGGAAGTAGCTAAAGATCTTCTTGGCATTGCCTTCTGCATCCTTGAGGGTGTCGTTCATGCCGGCGAACCAGCCTTCCTGCCATTGGGTCGCACGGGCTTCGTAGCCGTTGTCGCGGAAAGTCTTGACGGTTTCAACCATTTTTAAGACCTGTGGATCAACGGTCAATTTGCCATCAACCACCCAGGGTTGCTCGCGGTTGGCGAAGAACAGGTTCTGGAAGTCACCATTGGAGGCTACCATGTAGGTATCTCCACCGGATTTTTCCTTGATAACTTCAGCTGCGGCGATATACTTGTCGAAATCACCCAGCAGTTTCTGGATTTCTACAGGATCATCGGTGCCAAAGTATTCCGTGGCCAGGCTGCGGCGATAGAAGAGAGCGCCAGGAGTAGCCTGGTAAGCATAGGCTTTGTGCACGCCATCAGCCATACCAACTTCGTAAACGAAGGGGTACATCTTCAGTTCGTCTGCATATTTCTGGAGGTCGCCAATATCGGCAAGGAAATCGCTTTCCACATAGCTTTTCACAAATGCAGCCTCGAGTGCGACTACATCGGGAACATCAGCTGTACCGAGGGTGGCGAGCAGTTTGGTTTGATACTCACCGTTGGTCATGGGGATCATGGTGTAGACCACATCCACATCCGGGTGAGTTTTCTCAAAGGCAACTGCCATGGTGAGAATTTCATTGGTGAAAGACCAGACATTCAAAACGGTCTTTTCGCCAGTTACGGGGGGTTCTGCAACCGGTTCCTCGGTAGCGGGAGCAGCTGGGGTGCCGCAGGCTCCGAGTACGAGGCTCATAACCATTAATACTGCTAAAAATCCAAATAGACGTTTCATTTTCTTTCCTTTTCTCCTTATGGTTTATTTAGTGGTTGTATTGACAAAAAACACATGTTAATAATGAATTCCACCTCCTGTTTATACCAGCGCTTTGAGAGCGCTCCCTTCAATTGCTGCCCCCTCGACTGTGGGTATGCGATTTAAGTTTGCCCCACATGTGTCACGAATGATCAGTTCAGTATCGAGGATCATACGTCTGGCAGGTTTTGAACCTTTATCAATCATATCCAAAAGCAGATCAACTGCTTTGATACCAAAATGAGTAATGGGCTGATGAACCGTTGTCAACTTAATTGGCAGAGTGGACGCAACCGGCAGATCATCAAATCCAACAAAAGCAACATCTTTAGGAATTTCCAGCCCAACTTCCTGAGCAGCCCGCATCGCTCCAATTGCCATCACGTCAGATTGCGCAAAAATCGCGTCTGGTCTGAAGGGAAGCAATTTTTTCATGGCAACATAACCGCTGTTTTCTGAAAAGTCCCCTTCAGCAATCAAGGAGGGGTCGATTTCTCTGCCAGCTTCAGCCATAGCCTGAACGAAGCCCGCTCGCCGATCAATCGTCGAAGTGCTGTGGGTTGTNNCCTATTCGTTGATAACCAAGGCGTATCAAATGAAAAGTGGCGTTTTTTGAGGCAGAGATGTTGTCAACATCGATATAATTAACGGATTTCTCATCAAATGGCCGCCCTAAAACCAGTAAAGGTATTTGCGAGGAGATCAACCTCCTGAAGAGCATATCATCTGATGTGCCGGATTGCACCAAAATTCCATCCAGCATCCCACGCCGCAAGAGGCGGGGAGTGATCTCATTTTCATCCTCCTGGTTGCCCACCAGGAAAAGCGAAAGCGTCAGGTGATGATTGTTGCAAGCGAAAGCCACACCCTGGGTAAGCTGCGGGAAGTAAGGATCAGTAAAGAAAGCGCTTGTCGTCCTCGGGATGACCAACCCGATCATGTTAGTCCGTTGGGATGCCAGGGATCTGGCGGCGGCGTTCGGATGATAACCGGTGGTTTGAATGATCTTTTCTACCCGCTTACGAGTCGCCGCATCCACGTTAGGACTTGCATTAACAACCCGCGAAACGGTTGACCTGGAAACACCAGCTAGCTTTGCGATATCCTCAAGTTTTAGATCATTCATGTTTTGGTTTGGTTTGCAGCTCACAAGGCAATATTCTTTGGGAGCGCTCTCATGAGTCATTATAGTACATTCAAAGTTAGTTTGTCAATAGTCTTATCCAGAATCTG
>MTKX01017903.1_pt1 | contig 16334 bp, 19 predicted proteins | sample 1042771 | NCBI WGS metagenome assembly MTKX01 (sample SAMN06212183, study PRJNA360534) | anaerobic digester metagenome | biome: Wastewater treatment plant; material: sludge; isolation source: anaerobic digester fed with sludge from wastewater treatment plant | place: Denmark: WWTP Randers ... | reverse complement strand
CTTTTGAGGAAGATAGAACGTGAGGAGATCTCTCCCGAGGACGATGTCCGGAAGAAGCTGGAGAGGGAGCTGAAGATCACCCTCACCGACCAGGCCAGCGATGATCGGGTCAAATCCGGGCTCTCCGGTAGAGGTTTGACCCTGGGCGACATAGCCAGCATCAAACGGAAATCCGAGAGATGATCGCCAGAGCCGCCCGCTTTATCATTGGTGGTGGGGTTATAGTCTACCCCACTGAGACTGTTTATGGGCTGGGCGCCAATGCCCTGGATGAGCAGGCCATAATGAGGATCTACCAGATCAAGAAGAGGCCCCTGGACCGCCCCATCTTCTTGGCGGTCTCCAATTTTGATATGCTGGAGAAGGTGGCAGATGTGAGCCGCCAGGATATGGAGCTATTGCGTCAGATCCTGCCCGGACCGGTATCCGTTTTGGTCCGAAAGAGGAGCATAGTTCCGGATATCCTCACCGCAGGCTCTCCCATGGTCGGCATCAGGTATCCGGATCACGAGACGGCTTTGAGGATCATCGATCTGGCCGGGCCGATCACCTCAACCAGCGCCAATCGTACCGGATCAAATCCACCCACCAGCGCGGACGCGATCTCCCCGGAGATCAGAGAGAGGGTGGATGTGGTGGTGGAGGGTGGAAAAAGCCTTTACGGCGAGCCATCCACCCTTCTCGATCTAAAGAAAAGGGAGATAATAAGGCCGGGAGCAGGCCTGGAAGCGGCAATGAGGGCGATAGGGTGAGGCTGCGAATCAGGGACTTCTTTCAGACCCGGCAGGGCTGGATTTTCGCCGTATCCGATTACAGCCACCCGAAGGGCATCAGATCGCTTTTGCGCTATGTTCCGGACCCGGAGGGTGAGCGCGAGGCGAAGGGAAGACGCTATAAAAAGATGGACTTCGATGATGCCTATCGATTTCTTCGATCGGAGCGCTCGGACTGGGTGGCCGATCTGCATCAAGTGCCGCCTGAAGAGGTGGAAAGAATCTTTTCTCCCAGCCAGGTTCTGCCAGCCGTAGCCCAGGCTGACCCGAGGATCAAGAAGATTGTGGAGATTCTGGCCGGGAGAGGAGTGCCTATGGAGCAGATGGGCATCACCGGCTCCATACTGGTGGGGCTGCAGGGGCCCAGCTCGGATATAGATTTCGTGGTCTATGGCTCCTCCTGGTGGAAGGCCAGGGATATCCTGGCGGAGGCTAAGGCGAGAGGTGAGATAGATGAGCTGGATCGCGCCACCTGGAAGAAGATCTATCTCAAGCGAAAGCCTGAGACGAGCTTTGAGGAGTTCATGCTCCATGAGAAGCGCAAAGGCAACCGGGGCATGGTTCAAGGTACCTATTTCGACCTCCTCTTCACCCGTGATTGGGATCAGATACATCCGCAGCCGATCGGCAGGCCGGCCGGAGCAGCCCGGATTGAGGCCAGGGTCACCAATGCCGACTTCTCCTTCGACAGCCCTGCCATATACCGCTTAAATCACCCCGAGGTAAAGGAGATATTCTGTTACTCTCATACCTATGCCGGGCAGGCCCTTGCCGGTGAGAGCATAGAGGCCAAAGGAGTGCTGGAAGAGACGGAAAATGGCCTGCGCCTGGTGGTGGGGACCACCCGCGAGGCCAGGGGAGAATGGATCAGATCTCTGACTTTAATGGAGAGCTGATTAATTGTTTATAGTCGCAAGAGGTTTTTCATATGTTACAGGTTCGCCCGTTTGATATCGAGATTGGTCAGCACAAAGTGATGCTCAATATTGTAGAAGCCAGAGAGAGGGGCCTTAATGCCGGCGACAGGGTCCGGGTGAGGACCAAGGGAGCAGCAACTACAGCCATTCTGGACACCACCTTGGAGATGGTCAAGCCTGGCGAAATCGGGATTTTCACCGAGGCTCTCAAGGATCTTAAGGGTCCCTCTACAGTGGACATCCTGCCTGCACCCAAGCCGGCCTCGCTCTGCTATATCAAGAGCTTTATGGATAAAGAGAAGCTCTCTGAAGACCAGATCCGGAGCATAGTCCAGGATATTGTGGACAATAACCTCAGCGATATAGAACTGGCCGCTTATATCACTGCCTCTTATATCCATGATATGGACAGCCAGGAGGTGGAGTGGCTGACCAAGGCCATGATCGAGACCGGTGAGCGGATCCACTTCGACACCCATCCGGTGATGGACAAGCACAGCATCGGGGGCGTTCCCGGCAATAAGGTTTCACTGCTCATAGTCCCTATAGTGGCTGCAGCAGGGCTGCTCATTCCCAAGACCAGCTCCCGGGCCATCACCGGGGCGGGCGGCACAGCCGATCTTATGGAGATATTGGCCCCGGTTGAGTTTTCCGCTGCTGAGATCAAGGAGCTTACGGAGAAGGTGGGCGGGGTAATTGTCTGGGGCGGAGCCACAAATATTGCTCCTGCTGACGACAAGCTTATAAAAGCAGAGTATGCCCTCTCCATTGATCCCTACAGCCAGATGCTGGCCTCCATCATGGCCAAGAAGGGTGCCGTGGGAGCTGATGCCGTGGTGATGGACATGCCGGTGGGACCGGGAACCAAGCTAACCACACCGGAGGCGGGCCGGACCCTGGCCAAGGATCTGATCGATCTGGGAGAGCGTCTGGGCATAAGGGTGGAGTGCGCCATGACCTTCGGAGGCTCGCCGGTAGGCCGGACCATTGGCCCGGCACTGGAGGTCAAGGAGGCCCTCACCGTCTTGGAGAACAAAGGTGGACCAAACAGCCTCAAGGAGAAGAGCCTATCCCTGGCGGGAATATTGCTGGAGATGGGCGGCGTGGCCGGACGGGGAGAGGGCTACAGCGCCGCGGAAGATATCCTTACCAGCGGAAAGGCTTTGGAGAAGCTAAAGCAGATCATAGAGATCCAGGGCGGCGACCCGGCAATCAAGAGCGAGGATATAGTCACTGGCGAGAACTGCGAGGATATCCTGGCTCCGGCGGGCGGTTATGTGGTGGCCTTTTTCAATAAACGCCTGGTGGAGCTGGCCCGCATAGCGGGAGCGCCGGCGGATAAGAAGGCGGGGGTGACCATCCACAAGAAGATGGGAGAGAGGGTGAAGAAGGGCGAGCCTCTCATATCCATCTGCTCCAGTTCCGACTGGGAACTGGAGAGCGCGGTAAAGGATGCTAAGAGACAGATGCCCATTGTGGTGGAAGGGATGCTTCTGGAGAGATATCCCCGCATGACTGAGCTGTAAGAGAGGCGGATATGATCGAAGTTGCCATCACCTATCATGAGGATTTCGGAGCGCGGGGCTTTTCCGTGCTCAAGGAGAGGATCAGGCCCTCTTTTGAGAAGCTGATGCAGTCAGGTCTGGTGGACGGAAGAGAGGTTCAGGTCTTCCGGCCCAAGCCTGCTCCGCTGGCCCTGGTGGAGACCTGCCATACGGCAGCACACATGATGAACATGAAGGATGATCCCTACTTGGCTGTGGCCATGCTCTCCGCCGGAAGCGTGATGATGGCGGCAGAGATGGTGGCGAGGGGCGAAGCCCGGAGGGCCTTTGCCTATACCGGAACGGCGGGCCACCATGCTTCAAGGGGCAGCTGCTGGGGATTCTGCTACTTTAATGATGTAGCCATAACCATCCGCCGTCTGAGGGAGATGGGCCTGCAGCGCTTCCTCATCGTGGATGTCGATCCCCATTTCGGGGACGGCACCCGGGACTTCTTTGGAGAAGATCCCATTGTCTTCCACATCAATATGCACAGCGGAAAGGATGAGGTTCATGATCCCGAGAAAAACAACTACGACATTGGCCTCTCCTTCGGGGCCAAAGACGAGCGATTTCTCTCCGCCCTCAAGAGCGCCCTGGATCTGGCTCAGGACTTCGATTTCCAGATGGCCTTTGTCATATTCGGCCACGACTCCCATCAGGACGACTACGGAGGTTTTGATCTCAGCTTCGAGGCCTATCCCAAAATGGCTCGCATGATCCTGGACGCGGTAGGGGATAAGGGACTGGTCTATGTCCTCAGCGGCGGCTCCTGCGTCCATGTAGCAGAGCGGGTCATACCTGATGTGATAGCCGTTCTTGCAGGGAGGAGCGGGATATGAAGATGGCCTCCAATTGCTATCCCTGCATCCTGGACCGGGCCAAGTTCGAGTGCGATATGGTCTTTTCCCAAGAGGAGGAGAAGAGGGCGGCAGTGGAAGAGCTGCTGGACTATATGGCTTGTCACAAGGGAGGTGTATCGGCACTGGTCGGCACGGAGAGGGAAAGGATAGTCAAGAGGCGCAGCAATAATCCCGATCCATATAGAAAGTTTAAGGATGAGAGCAACCAGGTAGCAAAGGATCTTCTTCCTGTGGCCGAGGAGTTCTACGAGAAGGCAGATGACAAAATCGAGGCTCTGATCCGTATTGCAGCGGCAGCAAACTCCATGGAGTTCGGGGTCAAAGGCCATGACTTTGATAATAAAACCTTTGCCGGTGTTTTCTCGGATACCCTCAACGAGAAGCTCTATGGAGACATAAAGGAGATAAAGGAGCGGCTGAAAAGCTTCAGCAATATCTTTTATCTCACCGACAACAATGGGGAGGTGGTATTTGACCTCTTTGTCATTGACAGGCTGGAGGAGATGGGAAAAAGGATCGTGGTGGGATCGAAGTCCGAGCCGGTGCTCAATGATGTCACCGTCTCTGAGCTGAGGTCCATGAGCCGGGTCGAGGCCGTTCCTACGGGAGATGTGGTGGGAACGGCATTGGAGTTTCTCTTTGAGGAGGCCCGATCCCTGCTTCTCGATCCAGGCTGGCTTATTCTATCCAAGGGCATGGGCAACTACGAGACCATCTCCGAGTATGAGGAAACTCTTGCCGGCCGGCTGATATACATCATGAGGGCAAAATGCGAGCCGGTGGCGGCAGCGGTGGGCGCTCCCAGGGGAAGCCTTGTGGCCAGGTCGATATAATAGGCTTAAATCAGGTCATGAAAAATATCCGGGCTTGATTTCTCTTCCGTTATCTATAATTCATATCTATTTCTGAAGGCGCCTCGATCTCCTGCTCCTCTGCAAAGGGAGAGAGCACCGTTAGATCCAGTTCAAGGTTCAGCAGCTCTTTGATGGCAGCGAGAAGTCTTCCTGCTGCGGCTATATCCACCGGCTCCGAGCCGGAGGTTGTGGCCAGAAGACAGATGCCTCGCAGTCCATATCTGGGGGCCAGACCGGCCAAAAGGCCGTTCAATCCCCCGATGGCACCGCTTTTCAAAAGGGAGATATTGTTCTCTGTCAGTGCAGCGGCACAGTCCGGATCGGTGGCTGCACCGAGCACCTCGTCCTCCGTCTCCCCTACATAGGCGGCCAGGGTGATCACATCTGTGACCCCCTGCTCTTTTACGGCCTCGAGGATCTCCCCTGCCAGCTCATGCATTCCTGGGACATCCAGGGGCTGGGCATCGCCAGAGAGTATCAGCAGATTCTCCTTCTCCCTGGGGCGCATCAGCTCACTGTGCATAAGAGCAGCCAGCCCCTCCGATACCATGACCTGGGGGGGAAAGTGGGAAGAAAAAAAAGGTTTTATGCTGCTGCATTGCAGAGATGTAGCCAGGAATTCCGCAGCTATCTTTCCCACGCTTCCTATACCCGGAAGGCCGCAAATGCAGATAAAGCGGGACTCGAACATCGGGATGAAGTTGGCCTGCTGCTATAACACTCTTTCGCCAAACTCATCCAATGCCCGAATAGAGATTGGACCTCGTTTTCTGAGGGGTTTGGATTTCTCCTACTCACCTAAGACTTCGATCATCCAGTTATATCCATTGGTCTTATTAGTATCCTGGTCAACAAATTCCGCCGGGAAGGTCTCAGCACCATTGAACAGGTATGAGTTGCCCGAATCAGCGACCTCTGCCGCTCCGATGGGGGCAGCGCCGCGATCATAGAAGACCACATAAAAGTCTCCTGTCATCTTCATCTCCGGTATCTCTATCTCTCCGAAGACAGGCCCATCCGGGGATAGGAAATAATTGTTCTGACCATCAGCGAATTTATAGAGTAGTTTGAGATCTTCATCCCTTATCTCCAGCATGATATTTCTCTCCGCCGGATAAGTTTGTGTTGTCTCATTGAATCCACTCCAGGCTAAGATCCGCACCTTTTGCAGATTGAAGCCGGATGAGGGAGCGGTGAATTTGACTGCCTCACCTATGTCAAATGAGCCAAATACCTCTAATGATGAGAATAATGTTAAATTCGCCTCCGAAAAATTCAAATCGCTTCCTGTAAGCGTCTTTAATTGTTCTTGTGTTGAGTCCGCCCCGCTGGCGCAGATGCATAGTGCCGCACAGCACAGGCCTGAAAATAACAGCATGCTCTTATTCAAATGATCACCCCTTGGCTCATCAGATGATAATATTCCATATAAAGATGCTGATAAAAACAAAGATCCAAGGGAGAGGAATCTCATGATTTATCGGCGGGATTCGGCCAGGATATCAAATCAGAAAAAGAGAAGCAATAAAAGGTTGTCTGGGCTCTTGAAAGATATGCCTCACGCATAATTCAGCCCAGGATATTCCTATCTTCCGCTGACTGCTATAAGCCAGTTCAAGGGTGTGCTCACATTCTCACTCTCTGGAAGCACAGCAGGCAATAGTTCATTTTCTATATAAATATATGAATTTTTGCTGGGCTCATTCAGAAGCTCGCAGCCCACGGCAACCGCTCCTCTATCGTAGAAGCATACGTAAAACTCATCGCTGACAGGAATCTGTGGTATCTCAATGGTCAATGGATATAGCAGAGTGGCATTTCGGGCGTAGTTGGAATAGGGTATCTGAGAATCTGCAAATTTATATAGCAGATTCTTATCCTTATCTCTGATTTCCAGAGCTATGGTTCTCTCTTCAGGGGCTGACTCCTGGCTTCCATTGTAGCCGTCAAAGCCGAAGAGCTGCACGGCGCTGATCTTCCAGTTGTCTTTTGGCGCCTCCAATTTGACTGCTTCAGCAATGAAAAATCCCGGCGGGCCGTAAATGGAGAGCACGGATATGGGGATGACCTTCTTTTCGGATAGATTTCCTTCATAGGAATACAGCACCTGGACCTCCGAAGATTGGGAATCAGCAGCAACAGATGTGCCGATAAAAGATATAACCAGTAAGCAGGATATAGCTATCGATAAAAGCATCTTCTTCACTTGATCACCAAGGGCAAAATGAATCTTGCCTTTATATAGATTTTCATGGATCATACTCTGAGGCTTTCAGGCTCCGGATTAGGTTGACGAGATCAGATATTTTAAGCAAAGCAATGAATTGGATAGCGGTCTTAACCTTGCTGAGAAAAGATGGCCGGAGAGGGATGCCTCCCCACCTAGATGGGAATGCCCCATCTTTTGCCCTTCTCCAGGCCGTATTGCTCCTTCTATTCTCCTACAGCTCTGATAATCCAGTTGACCTTGGTGGTATTGGACTCCTCAATTCGGAATTCGGCGGGTATCATACGGTTGTTTATGCTATCGTACACATAAGAGTTTCCAGTTCCATTCTCCACTTCCACCCCTATCTTCATTATGCTCCGATCATAGAAGACGATATAAAACGTCTCTGTCACAGGCAGGGGCGGAATATTTATTGGCCTTAGAACCGGCACTTTATCGGTAAAATAGGCATTCTGTGTGTCCGCTAGCCGGTATAGCAGATTCAAATCTGCATCTCTTACCTCAACGAGAAAGTTGCTGGGCGATGGCACAGCCATGCTGGTCTCGTTGTAGTAGTTCCATCCCAGCACCTTTATCTGCTTTAAATTCCAGCCTGGCTTTGGTGCAGCAAATTTCACTGCTTCACCAAAGAAGAAGCTGTTCAATCCCCAGTCCTCGCCGGCAGAATAAAGCTGAACGTTTTCAGAGGCGTTTGTGGTGCTGTCCTGCTTGAGCTCGGTCATGTTCAGGCCGCTGCCATCCTCATTGCTCTGGGCCAGGCAGAGACCCGTGAAAGCCAGAAAGCAGAATGCAGAAATCAATAAAACCATCTTCTTCAATCTATCACCCTGAGAACTCAATTCGATTCGACCTTAAATAGATAATGCCAGATTGAAATGCTGATATCCACAAGCAGCAGGACAAAAAAGGATGTCAGGGATTGGCTGGACTTAAGGAGGATGGCAGCGAATTCATCCCCTTCATAGCCAGCTCTTTCTCTCAGGTCTCCCCGGCCTTTCTGGCCGTCCAGCAGCCGGTACTGCCATCCGTAGTGGACATGGTTCCGCTCATATAACATCCGGATATCGAACCACGATATAGTGCGTTGGGATCTTCATCATGCTCCCAGCGAACCGATGTACCTTCGGCGCTCCATTCTCCTTCATTGAGATTTTCATCATCTCCAAAGCTACCATCGGAGCTAAAAACTACTTCGTCTTCATCAGGGTTTCCATCGCAGTCCCAGTCAAATGTGAGTATCCATCTCCCAACAATTTCGGAATTTATCGATCCGGTGGTGGTAGTTGTGGTGGTTGTTGCTGCAATTTCATCCGGAGCTGTATCTGAGTCGGCGATCCTTCGGAATCCCGCATCGAAGGTGATCTGGGGCGAGCATACTCTCCAGCTTCCGCTTCCGTTGTATGCCCAGACATAAGCCGTATGAGGGTAGCCGCAATGGATGGGAACCCACAGATATTCATTGTTGCCTGCAGTAGTCGAAGAATACCAGGTATCATTCCAAGAGTCGAGGACATAAAGATCGAAGTCGCCGCCCTCCCCATACAGACTGTATTCTGCATATGTGTAATCATTGGGGCAGGGATGATTGATGTCCGCAACATACAAAGAATGGTAATTGCCTTCATATTCCTCAGCGCAGTTGGCTGCCGCATTTTGCAGCCCCATAATTCCCAGGATTATAAATAGAGCAGAGACAATTAGTGCTTTCATAAAATCATTCCTCCATAATAAATGATAGAATTGCATATCTAAAGATTATATAGTTTGCTGGATTAAATGAATTGGATTACAGATCCGCCTTACTCTCCTTCTTCTCCCTTATCCTGGCATTGATCACCCGGTCCGACCTCTCCAGGGCCTTGTGTGTCTCTCCATAGTGCTCTGCCGCCTGCTTCATCATCTGCTTGAAGCCCTCCATGTCGCCGCAGTCGGCCTTTTCGCACAGCCTCATGCACTGGGACAGAAAGGTCTGTCGCACGAATGCGGCCTGGGGATTGCTCTGAATGGAGGCATATAGCTCAGGATTCTGGTCCAGTATGCGGCCTACGAAGTCTATCATTATCTCATATACCGGAGACATGAAGCGCCGGGAGTTCTTTACATCGAACTGCAGGGCTTTTAATGTCGATCCTATGCCGATGTAGGCGAAGTGGGTAAGCGCCTGGACCACAGCCATGATCCGGTCATGCTCCTCTGGGCTCAGGACCTCCACATGGGCTCCATCGGACTGGAACAGAGAGCTGATCTCTTTTAGCCATTGCCCAGTCCTCTCCTCCACCGGGGTCAGAATGATGGTCTGGCCGCGCATAGAGGGCATGCTGGGCCCGAACATGGGATGAGTACCCAGTGCCTCCACCCCCACCGGAGCATAGGCCTTCATGGCCCGGACCGGCTCGGACTTGATGCTGGTCACATCCATGATCAGGCTGCCTGGACGCATCAATGGTGCAACCTGCCGGATAACCTCCACAGTTTTCTCTATGGTAACGCTGACCAGGACTATATCACTTCTCTCTACCTCGGCCATCATATCATGGGCAAAGGGCACACCCAGCCTCTCGGCCACATCCACCCTTCCGCTAGGCCCCCATACCGCCACCTCATACCCCTTATCCTTGAAGTAGCGGGCGAACCAGGATCCCGTCTCTCCCGTGCCTCCCAAAATCAGTATACGGCTCATATTTCCATTCCCTTTATCCTAGCTCTGTCCACTATTATTTTGCCGCTAAATTTATCCCGTCTCTTCTCATCGATAATAACGTTTCAGAATGCTTCCCGGGCCATCCCCGTCATCCTTTCCCTTCCTGTCTGGCAGCCAGGGCCTCACGAACCGCTCTCTCCATGACTGCTGCCGGGGCTTTCCTGCCGGTCCAGATCTCCAGAGCCCTGGCTCCCTGATAGACCAGCATCATCACCCCGTCCAGAGCCACCGCCCCCGCCCTCCGGGCGTCTTGCAGCAGCTCGGTTTCCCGGTTATAGACTATATCGAATACCGCCTGCCCCTCATGAAATGAATCCGGCTCCAGTAGCCTGGGATCTCCCTCCCTCATGCCCACGCTGGTGCAGTTGATAATTATCTCTGAACGGGCGGCAAGGCTCTTGAGATCGCTTATATCGTACCCTGCTGCTTTAATCTGCGCTGCCAGCTCCTCTGCCCTCTTTAGGCTGCGGTTGGCTATGAGGATCTCGGATCCCTCCTGCTTCAGGGTGTAGGCAATGGCCCTTGCTGCTCCTCCCGCTCCGATTATGAGCACCTTTCTTCCCCGGACCGAGACCCCCGCCTCCTGCAATGCCAGGCTAGCACCCCAGCCATCGGTATTATAGCCAAGGATGCCCCGGTCAGAGAAGCTTATGGTATTCACTGCTTTTATGGCCCTGGCCAGAGGATCGGGCTCTAAGACTCCTATCATCAGAGCCTTTTCTTTTAAGGGGATGGTCAGATTCAGCCCGGAAAAACCCATGGCCCGGGCACCCAGAAGGGCATCCTTCAGCTTATCCTCTCCTACCCGGAAGGCATGATAGCAGGCCTCCATACCCATGGCTAAAAGAGCCGCATTGTGCATGGCCGGCGATAGGCTGTGTTCGATTGGATCTCCAAAGATGCCATAGATCTTCATGTAAGTAGTGATGCTCCTTTTTCCTAGATAAATTGCAGCATAAACCAGAGCATTCCGCCGATCAAGGCACCAAAGACGGTGGCGGCCAGGTTTACCCCGTTGTTGCTCAGAACGCCCCGGTTCTGCAATGTGGCCCCCATAAGGCTGTCAAAGTTGGTGCCTAAAAATCCTCCCAGAGCAGCAACTATGATCCCGGAGATGCCCACCATGCCCATTCCCGTGGCCAGCAGCCCTATGATCAATGAGCCGGCCAGGGAAGCCATCTCCCCCAGGGGAGTCACCCCTCCGTCCACCCCCGGTTCAGTCTCTTTAAGAGTGGTGATCAGGCGAGGCTTGGACCGGCTGGTCTCACCGATCTCACTGGCCAGAGTATCTCCATTGGCAGTGGCCACTGATGCGATAAAAGCAAACATGAACACATCATGGCCGTAAACACCATAGAGTATGGCCAGGGCCAGAGGAGCCAGGCTGTTGCTGTAGACGTTCTTATAGCCCCGCCGTCCACCATGGGACTGGGCTATGCCCAGTTTATGCTTTTGGGAATAGCCATAGCGGGTGAATGCCCCTCCCAGAAGATAAAAGGCCAGGAGCAGTATAAACCAGGAGAGGCCGGCGAAGAGGATCACCAGCAAGCAGACTATGGTCTCGCTGAGCACGGCATCAGAATCCGCTGCTTTAGCCCAGTAGGCTCCTATGCCCAGGACCAGAGCAAAGATGCAGATGAGCAGTATTCTCTCTAGCTCGGGAAGAGGATAGTCAAAGGAGAAGAGCCACATGACCATGGCCGTGCCGAAGGGCACAGTGAAGTCGCGCTCCCTGGAGACATGATGCAGAAAGGCTCCGGACAGGCCGCCCAGTATTGCCAGAAAAAGTATCCTCTCTGAGGAGATGGCTCCTCCCGAGATCAGGCTCGCGACGGGGTAGCCCAGGCCGACATTGATGAAGAGGTAGATGATGCTCCCTGCCAGGGAATCGAACTTGCGGAAGGCAAGGGGAGAGAATGCTGCCGCCACAAAGGACATGGCTATGACGTATAAGGGAAGATTGGTGTCCGTGAGGCTGAGAAGCGGCCTCATGATCAGAAGCATAGCCAAGGAGGCCGATAGGAGGCGCGTTCCCCGATCCAGGAGGAAGATCGCAGCCAGAGGAATGATGGTATAAGCTCCAAAGCCCGGAAGAAGCAGAACCATCAATCCAATGGTGAGCCTTGCGGCATCTTCTCGCGCCATAAGCTAAGGGACTATATTGCTCACAAAAATACTTTGCCTATGGCATCGTAAGCCGAGATTCAATTATGATACATCGCATCTATGAGCGCCTGCTGCAGTACCGCATCTTAAAAGCCAGCCTGCCCCGCTGCGTGGCGGTGGTGCTGGGAAGCGCTGATCTGTCCAGGGAAGGATTGAATCGCTTTTGCCAGCTTCTGGATTGGAGCCGGTCCATTGGCCTTTCCACACTCATACTCTATGTCAGCGATGACCGGCCCAGACTATGCCCCATTTTAAAGGAATTTCTGGCATCCTATCCCGCCCGGATCAGTCTGCATACAGCAGACGATGTGGTTATAACGGGAACGGGTGGTTCCCTCAAGGTGGATATTTCCCTGGGCTACGGAGGAAAAAAGGAGGTAGTTGAAGCATTCAGGAGCATCCTCCGAAAGGTGGAAGAAGGCGGCATAGAGGGCGATGGGATTGATGAGAAGACCATAGAGTCCCATCTGAGGTTTTCCCAGAAGCCGGACCTGGTGATCAGAGCGGGCGGAAAGAGGCTGAGCGACTTTATGATCTGGCAGGCGGCCTATTCAGAGCTTTATTTCACCGATGTCAACTGGCCGGCAATGAGAAAGATCGATTTTCTGCGGGCCATTAGAGACTGTCAGAAGAGAGAGAGGCGCTTCGGACGCTAAAAGCGTCCGGGCATGGCCAGCTTGCCTCTCAGGGCTTATCCTGCCTGAAGATATTCCTGCTGGCAAGAAGACTGAGATAGATGGAGGGAATCGTCTCTGAGATGACGATATCATCGCTCACCCGCATCATCNNGTTCCGGATAGGTGAACATATCTCTGCGATGCCGGCTTTATGCCTATCTCCAGTATCCTGTCTGCCTCCTCCTCGCTGGCACCATAGTAGAGAAGAGGACTCTTGTTCTCGGGGTGGTCCAGATCGACGTCTACCGAATGGCCGTACCTGGCCCGGACACGATCGCCGCTGATCTCATATCTCTGCTTGGAATCGGATTGGATCAGGGCAATGATCAGGTCCTTGCCCGCCCAGCGATGCCTGGATGCCACCACCTCTCCGAGCTTAGCCAGATCCACCCACCCATGGGAGTCCATCTCCAGGCCCAGGTCTGCCGGGAAGTGTCTCAGGCTGCCTGCTACCAGCCGTCCCAGCTGCTCTGTCTTGGTTTCGTCTAATAGCACCTGGCCGGCAGAGCCGCAATGGCAATGCTCTCCCCTGAATAATCCGTGCTGAGGGCAACGCTTGATCATCAGTAGACCTCCTTTCTTCCAGTGAGGGCCTTCGAATAGATATATCTGACCGATGAAGAGGCATCCTGCCGTCCTCCTGTCGGCTTGCTCTTCCTGGCAAAGTCTCAAATATCCTTGGCTTAAATATCCCTATATGCCTGATTCCATTATGCTCAATTCCAAGGATGTAAAGGGAAGGATATGCCAGCTATTGGATATGGATGATCGAGAGTTAGCGGACGAGATGGAAAGGGATTTCCTTTTATGTGAAAACCAGCACATGAGGATCTGCGATACTCTGGGGGAGATGATCCAGGAAGTGGATCGGCTCATCTCCTGTCTGGATGATATAGAGAATCAGCAGCCCGATGAAGAGGACATGGATCTGATCTCAAGGTGAATTCTGTGTACTGTTTGCCTGATGTTCAAGCCTGTGAGCCAGATTATCCCTTCAACCTGACCCGTGTGGGTGTGACCGGCGTCAAGAAGCTGGTCAAGGTGGAAAGGGGCAATGATGAGCGTCCAGTGGTCCTCATATCCGATTTTGAGGTATTCGTTGATCTGCCATCCGACCGCAAGGGAGCCAATTTATCCCGCAACTTCGAGGCCATAGACGAGGTCTTGGAGGAGGCCATAAACTGCCCCGTTTATGAGATAGAAGAGCTGTGCGGGGAGATCGCCAAGAGGCTGCTCCTCCGGCATGAGTACGCCACAAGGGCGGAGGTGAAGATGAAGAGCGAGTACATTGTGCGCCGGCAAACTCCTGTGACCAAAGCCAATGGCCAGGAGGTGGTGGACATATTTGCCGAGGCTGTGGCCAGGGCCGGGCCAGCCGGATACCTGAGAAAGACGGTAGGGGCGGAGGTGCTGGGCATGACCGCATGTCCCTGCGCCCAGGAGATCATGAAGGAGGAGGTTCGAGAGGAGCTGGCCAAATTGGGAATATCGGGCAAGGAGGCCTCCGATCTGGCCGATAGGCTTCCCATCGCCACCCATAATCAGAGGGGCAGAGGAAGCATATCCATTGAGGTTCGTGACCGCCGCTGCGTATCCATAGACCGGATAATCAAGATCATAGAGGAGTCCATGAGCTCGAGGGTCTTCGGTCTGCTCAAACGTCCGGACGAGGCGGTGGTGGTGAAGAGAGCCCACAGCAATCCCAAGTTTGTGGAGGACTGCGTCAGAACCATGGCCCAGAAGCTGGTGGCGGCCTTCTCCGATCTTCCCGATGATGCCGCGGTCACCCTCAAGCAGATCAATGAGGAGAGCATCCATCAGCATAATGCCTTTGCTGAGAGGACGGCCAAGATGGGCGAGCTGCGGGCGGAGCTGGCCGGTGTGAAAGGGAGCAGCTAAATTGAGGAGACCAAAATGATAGAGATCGAAAAGATAGCCGGCCCTCTCCGGGAGCTTCTCCGAGAGAGGGAGATCATTGCCAGATGTGAGCTTCTGATTCGCACCTATGATATAGTCCGATCGGCCAATCTCAGCCCGGAGGAGGAGAAGGAGTTGGCGGCACAGATTGGACCGAGAATTGCCCCCGGGATCTTTGCCAGCATAATGAGCAAGGAACCAGTCTTCTTCAATCTGCCGGTTCTTGATACCTATACCCAGATGAACGGCCGCATCTTCCATTTCCTGCATACCAAAAAGTTCAGCCGACAGGACTTCGCCAATGCCTCCAGCCGGCTTCTGCGATCTGTCCCTGCACTTCGTGATATGCTCATTGAATGCATGAAGTATAGACTATTGCAGTTCATGTCCGATGCCGGTTATGCTCTAGAGGCCGAGAGCGGGGGGCATATGGCCTTCTCTGCGGAGAAAAGGAAGGCTGATGTCTATTCTGCGGCTAGTATAAGATCGTTGAACATCGACGAGTATAAGGTCGAGAATGGCGCAGACTGCATCATTCTGGTCCCCAGCAGCGAGAGCCTGGAGCCCTTTGTCCAGTTCTTCCGGGAGAAGGGAGAGCAGGCGGAGGAGAAAGATCTCCAGATCTGGATAATGAATCTGGAGAAGGGAACCATTGATCCGTTTATCGGCTATACCACAGACCTTGATATCTATAACCAGTTTGACAATCCCCGCCTGGCGGAGATGGTTAGAAATAACTGGAGCCTGGGCAGCGGTCTTTAGTTATTTTTATAGATCTTTATTTTATTTATTTGAGTAATCCGCGTATTCATAGATTAATATTATTAATATAGGTCAAATGGCTTGCTGATCTCGGATCATCTACCCAAGTGTTAAATAGATAAAGAGCACTAAAATAAACAAAACAGCTTAGCAGGAGCAGAAAGAGGAGTGGGGTGCATGAAGCTTTATCTAATATTATCGATTGCTTTCTTGGTCATAGTCAATTCCGCCTCGGGTTCAGTGGGTGGAGCAGGCATATCGGATACTGCTGACATATGGTTGCAGCAGGGATATTCCACAGATTTGGCTGCTGCCAGAACTCAGCCGAATGCGGCTTTTGCCGGGACAGATGAGCAGCAGTCAATTCAGCCGTTGCAGTTCTATATGGGCGGCTCTGAATCTGGCTCTTATCCTCAGGGAGAGGAATTCTACGGCCAGGCACCCCAGATCAGGGGGCCGGTTGAAGAGCAGCTTACCCCAGAGATGCTGGGGCTCTCCCTGCCTCAGATGGATGGATTCACTCCGGATGGCAGCCTTGGCTTTGTGTCGGCATCATATCCCGGTGATGCGGCTGGTGGGATGGGGCTGGATTATGAGACTTTCCCATTCCAGGGCATGGATCGGGCCGAGGCTTCTTATCCCGCCGTCCAGCCGGGAATTGGCCAGCAGCTTCAGCCGACCTTCGAGACCTCCGGGAGGATCTCTGAGAGGATCTCTGAGAGGGTCTCCGGTGCCTGGTACTACCCCAGCTCTCTGGCATCCTCAAACCGATTTTATGTGCAGACTTCTTCGGGGCTTAATGCCATAGGAGGATGTGGCTATGGCAGGTCTCTTCCCCTCTGGGCAGACATAAGAACAAGCGGGAACTTCTTTGTTTACGAATGGTATCCTGGACAGTCCAAGCCCTATGTGCATTATTTGGGCTGGACG
>MTKX01001632.1_pt1 | contig 16349 bp, 15 predicted proteins | sample 1042771 | NCBI WGS metagenome assembly MTKX01 (sample SAMN06212183, study PRJNA360534) | anaerobic digester metagenome | biome: Wastewater treatment plant; material: sludge; isolation source: anaerobic digester fed with sludge from wastewater treatment plant | place: Denmark: WWTP Randers ... | reverse complement strand
CCCTGATGGGGCCTACAGTCACCCCGTGATCCATGGGGATGATGACCGCATTTCCTGTGTCCCTGTTGAATATCCTCTCCAGGCGAATTGATGTACCTCTCAAATTTCCGTCCTCCTCGATGTACTTTTTAATCCATCATAGTTCTTATTATTACATTGACGAACAATTTTGGTGTATAAATATCTTCCCCATATCTGAGCAAGCCTGAAATAGTGGCAGGATTCCTTATCCAGTGAGTGATTTTTGCTATGGGCGGCAGAGTATCCCTATCTATTAGCCTGGAAAAAGTCAAGGCTGCAGCATTGCTATTGATCCTGGTCTGCGTTCTCTCTTCAGGCCTCCTGGTCACGGCAGCTATCGCCGGCACGGAGACCGGCGAGTTCTGTCCCACCTGTCCCGACTGGACCAACCTGGAGGGCTGGCTGGCCCAGAGGGATGCCTACGAAAGGGCTCAAATGCAGCAGCAAAACGGCCAGCAGGAGAGCGGCCAGGCAGCAATGCCGCCTGCCGTCGTGCCTGAAAAAGCCCCGGAAAGCTATGCCCGTCCTGACCTGATCACCATGCCCCAGAGCCTGGATGAGGAAGGGATAATACTGGATGCGAGGTCGAAGGAGGACTATCTGGCGGGGCATATCTCCGGAGCCAGAAATATCTACTGGAAGGATCAGCAAAAGAACGGCGATCTGGACCCCTCCCTGCTGGAGAAGGCTCTGGGGGAAGCAGGAATAGATGAGAGCCAGAGGATCATAATCTATGGCAGCTCCAAAGATGAGGGAGGTCCCTTTCTCTTCTGGGCTTTGAGCTACCTGGGACATGACAACCTCAGCCTGCTGGACGGGGGAGTTGAGGCAGCTCAGGAAGCGGGAGCTTTTCTCAGCAGCAATGCGCCCGCTGTACAGAGCAGCAACTATAGCGCCAGCATCCGTCCCTGGATGCTGGTAGAGCCGGCCAGCTTAGAGGGAATGCTGGGCCAGTCCAGCCTTCGCATCCTGGATGCCAGGGACTTCTCCGAGTACGGCCAGAGCAGACTGGGCAATGGATCCATTTGCCTCTCTCATGACAAGATCTACGATGAGAGAACCCGGATAAAGCCGCCCGGCACTCTGAAGAGCCTCTTTGAGAGGAGGACCAATCCCGATGACACTGTCATCGTCTATGGAACCCCTCAGGCCTACTACCTATTCTACAGCCTCCGGCTAATGGGCAGCAATGCCACCCTGATCCAGGGGAATTGGTGGAAGCAGACGGAGTGGGCAGTCAGCAATATAAGCTGATTTAATTGAGGCAGGCCTCGGAGCATAGGACGGATGCCATCAGAAGAGATGAGCCGCACTGAGAAGAAGATCCACCAGGCCCGCCGCCTTTGCCATTATCTCTTCTTCTCCTCTTGCGTGGAAGAGAAGAGGAGGGGCTGCCACGAGGCCCTTCTCCGCCAGCGTCCTCACTGGTCGGTTTTAAAAAAGGAGGAGCAGATGGAGAAGATAGATGAGGGTGAGAAAATCCCCTTCGACATCACCCTGCCCCTGCCCGCCAGAGATGAGAGAAGCGGCTCCGATGCCGGGGTTAGTCTTTTCTGGGAGCTATTCTCCTGCCAGAGGTGCGGAAGATGCTGCTTTACTCCCGGGGCAGGGCTGTACCTGGAAAAGGATGACTTCGAGAAGATCGCCGGGATTATGGGAAAGAAGAGGCTCATATCATTATGCCGCTATGATAAAGCTCTCCAGGCCTGGATTTTGCGCCAGCCCTGCCCGTTTTATGATCGGGAAAAGGGCTGCAAGATCTACCAGATCCGGCCCCAGACCTGCCGCAAGTACCCCCTCCATCCTCCCTCGCCGGATATGCCCTATCACCTGGCTGTAGATGCCTTCTGCCCGGGGGCGCGCCATTTCGCCAAGCAGACCATGGGCTGGTGGATCATATGCGAGAATCACTGGGCAGAGCTTTTAAGCAGGCTGAAGGGGGATGAAGCTGAAAAGCAGAAATAAAAAAAATAAGGTGGCTGGGCCGGTCATCAGATCAGCTTCTCTTCTATCATATGCTCTATGATCTCGGCAAAGCCGTCTCCATAGCTGGCTTCTGCCACATAGTCTGATATCTCCTTGAGCTCGGGACTGGCATTGCCCACGCTGGCAGAGTAGCCCGCCAGTCGGAACATGGGCAGATCGCTATTGCTGTCGCCTATGGCGGCGAAAGAGGAGAGGTTAATTTTCATCCTCGCTGCAATGCGGGAGAGGCCAGTTCCCTTGTCCACCCTCAGGTCCTTGATATGAATGGCAAAGCCGGTATCAATGAACTCCACGGGCAGGTTCAGGTCCCGGGCCCGGCGGGAGGCGGCGGCGGCATCGAAATTGCGCAGCAGGGCGATATCGGAGAATCTGTACCGGGAGGAGTTATACCTCTGCATGTCGAACTCCCCGGACAGCTTATGGAAGGCCTCCTCGCAGATCTTGATGTCCGCCAGGATCTCCATCTCCTCCTCGGAGAGGGATATGACTCCGCCGTTCTCGCAGATGAAGAGGCGAGGCGTTCCCAGCAGAACGGAGACGGTTCTGGTAAAGCAATGGGTGTTGCCGGTGCTGAGAACCACGGGCAGGTCCAGGCGGCGCAGAGCCTGCACTGCTCCGGGGCATAGCACCCTATTCCTGTCGCTGAGTGTGCCGTCTATATCCACCGCCAGGGCTTTGATGGGGGACATATGCTATCTCCCGGCGGCATTGCCGCTGCACGCGGCTGATTTAAATTCTTCTTTCAATTTGTCCACGATATCTCCTCATACTCTTCTGGCAGAAGAGAACGGGTGGAAGCAGAGGGCAAAAAAGCTTTGGTTATCATCATGGCCTCATTTGCCTCAGCCCAGCTTTGCAGCCAGGGACAATGGTCTGGGATCGAACCGCTTATAACTCATGGCGGACATGAAGCTTGAGAAATTGCAGTCGACAGGATAAAAGCGGAGCCTGCCGCTTCCGGCATCAAAGCCGGATGGCTGCGCCCAAACTGGAGGAGATCATAATTGTTCGGAATTGAGTTCGTACCCGATGAGCCGGTCTACAAGATAGGCTACATGGCAAAGCTGGCAGAGGATAGCGGATTTTCCAATGTCTGGATCACCGATCATTACAATAACCGCGATGTTTGGACCACCCTGGCTGCCCTCTCCATGATGACCAACAAAATCAGCCTGGGCACAGGAGTGACCAATCCATACACCAGAAATGCAGCCATCATCGCCTCGTCCATAGCCTCCATCAATGAGCTCTCCGGGGGCAGGGCCATCCTGGGAATCGGTCCGGGAGACAAGGCCACCTTCGACAAGATGGGAATAGACTGGGACAAGCCCCTGACCAGGGTGCGCGAGTCGGTGCAGGCCATCCGGGCGTTTTTAGGCCGGGAGCAGGTCAACCAGGCTGGATTCAAGGGAGCTCAGATGTCCTTTGCCGCGGGAAAGATCCCCATCTACATCGGAGCCCAGGGGCCCAAGATGCTGGAGCTGGCCGGGGCCATAGCCGATGGGGTTTTAATCAATGCCTCCCACCCCGAGGACTTCAAGTTCGCCGTGCCTGTGATCCGGCAGGGGGCAGAGAAGGCGGGCAGAAAGCCGGATGCCGTTCAGATCTCCGCTTATGCCAGCTTCAGCGCAGACAAGGACCCGGCAAAAGCAGTTAATGCCTCCAAGATCGTGGTGGCCTTCATTGTGGCCGGCTCACCTGAAAATGTGCTGGAGCGGCACGGCATTGGCATGGACCAGGCCCGGACCATCTCCGAGGCCATAGCCCGGTATGACTTCAAGGCGGCCATGGATGCTGTAACGGCAAAGATGACCGAGGCCTTCTCCGTCTCCGGAGCCCCGGCAGACTGCCGGGCGCGGGTGGATGAGTTGCTGGAAACGGGCGTCACCCAGATTGTCGTTGGCTCACCCATCGGACCCAACAAGGAGAATGCCATCAAGCTCATCGGAAAGCAGGTCATAGCTAAGTGACGTGACAAGCCATGCGGGCAATGTACATCGGGCGCTTCCAGCCCTATCATCTGGGCCATCAGGCGGTGATAGAGAAGATCGCTGAGGAGGTGGAGGAGATCGTCATAGTGATCGGAAGCGCCCAGGAGAGCCACACCCCCGAGAATCCCTTCACCGGGGGGGAGAGGATGGAGATGATCTATGCCTCGCTGCGAGAGTGCTCCCTCTGCCATCGCTGCTATGTCGCTCCTCTTCAGGATGTGCAGCGGAACTCAGTCTGGGTGTCTCATCTGCGCTCCATGGTTCCCAGGTTCGATGTGGCCTATTCCAACAATCCTCTGGTGGTCCAGCTCATATCCGAGGCGGGAATTGCCGTCAGAAAGCCGCCCATGTATCAGAGGGTGGTTTACTCCGGCACGGCCATAAGAAGGCTGATGAGAGAGGGAGGAGACTGGGAGAGTCTGGTGCCGAGGGGGGTGGCGGAGATCATCAGAGAGATGGGCGGGGTGGAGAGGCTGGTCTCCGTCTCCAAGAGCGACGTGCTCTAGCGGGCAGGACTCGAAGGAGATGAAACCGCAGCTTCTGCCTCTTCTCATGCACGAGGCCAAATCCCCTCCACATGCTGTTTGTGGTCTGGCCTGAGCCGAAGATCAGCATTATCCGCGCATTAAGCGCATCTATGAACCATTGTGAACCATTCACATCCCTTCTCAATTTATATCAAATACCCTTTTAAAATCCCTCAGCCAGCCTTTATTCAGCCAATCCCGAACCTATGATACCCAGAAAAAGTTCCGGGAAAAGCAGTACAGTATATTGATTAAGTTTCATGTTCATATAAATTTCAAGGGTGATGCAGTTGGAAATTAACAGCGGTGACACAGCATGGGTTTTGGTCTCAGTGGCCATGGTCATGCTCATGACCCCCGGGGTGGGCCTATTCTACGGCGGGCTGGTGCGAAGCAAGACCGTGGTATCCATGATCGGCCTGTCCTTCCTGGCCTTTGCTTTGGCCAGCATACAGTGGGCCCTGTTCGGCTACAGCCTCTCCTTCGGCAGCGATGTGGCCGGGATCATAGGAGGCCTGAACTACTTTGCCCTCTCCGGCGTGGGCCTGGGAGCGGCTCCATTGGCGGCAAACCTGCCACACCTGCTATACGTGGCCTTCCAGCTGGTCTTCGCTGCCGTGACCCTGGCCATCCTAACATCGGCGGTGGCGGAGAGGGTCAAGATCAGCTCCTTCATCGTCTTGGCCCTGCTCTGGACCACTCTGGTCTATGATCCTCTGGCCCACTGGGTGTGGGCGGGAGGCTGGCTGGCCCAGATGGGGGCTCTGGACTTTGCCGGCGGCACTGTGGTGCACATCAGCTCCGGCTTCTCTGCCCTGGCCATAGCTCTGGTCATAGGCAAGAGGGTGGGCTATGGATCATATGTCATGGAGCCGCACAACATCCCCATGGCCATGATCGGAGCGGGGCTGCTCTGGTTCGGCTGGTTCGGCTTCAACGCCGGCTCTGCATTGGGGGCCAATGCCCTGGCCGCTAATGCTCTGGTGGTAACCAATACCTCCGCCGCCGCCGGGGCCCTGACGTGGCTCTTTGCCAGCTGGCTGAAAGGAAAGCCCTCCGCCCTGGGAATGGTGAGCGGGGGGATAGCCGGCCTGGTGGCCATAACCCCAGCGGCTGGCTATGTCGATGTTAAAGGCGCCATAGCCATTGGAGCTATAGCCGGCGTGATCTGCTACCTGGCTCTGCTCTTCCGAGTGGGCCGGGGGCTGGACGAGAGCTGCGACGCCTGGGCGGTGCACGGCATGGGCGGGCTGTGGGGTGCTATTGCCACGGGCATATTCGCCACCACCTCCATAAACAGCTATGCCGGCCTGATTGAGGGCAGCTTCCATCAGCTCTCGGTGCAGATAATGGCCGCCGGAGCATCGGTGGTTTACGCCTTCATCATGACCCTGATCCTGGCCAAGCTGGTGGATAGGGTTATGGGTCTGCGGGTCAGCGAGGAAGAGGAATATGTGGGACTGGATATCTCCCAGCACGGGGAGAAGGCTTATGCTTGAAGGCAGTATAAGGCGCGAAAAAGAGATGCTGCAGGGTGATAGAAGATGAAAAAGATCGAGGCCATCATCCGGCCGGAGAGGCTGGAGCAGGTGAAAAAAGCCCTGGAGGAGAAGGGCATTGTGGCCATGACTGTGATCGATGTCCTGGGCCGGGGGGAGCAGAAGGGGATCAAGCTGCAGTACCGGGGCGGGACCATGGATGTGGACCTGCTGCCAAAGCTCAAGATGGAGATATATGTGGAGGACGGCGAGGTGGATGTGGTGATGAAGACCATATGCGACGCCGCCCGGACGGGAAAGTTCGGGGACGGCAGGATATTCGTCTCTTCAGTGGAGAAATCGGGCAAGGTGAGGACGGGAGAGGTCTTCACCTGAAGATAATTTTTTCACATTCTCTTTCCTTTTGATGCTCCCATCCCAGCCCCTATGCCGCACACTCTCCCGCCTCATTTCTCTACTCTAGTGCGATCCTCATCCCGGGATAGCCCCACGGTTATGCCCTGATCCAGCGAGATCGGAGAGGATGGGCGGTGGCCGCAAGAGCTTTGGGAGGAGGGTGAGGTCGATCAACAACATCAAGCAGGAGTTTGGTTTTAAGAATTTAGCACACGAAGCATCGTGATGTATCCGATTCCGATGCATATTTCAATTTGTTTTTCACCCTCTTCCAGGTAGGTGGTGCCGTCTTTGACTTCAATCGCTTCAGTAGCATTGATGCAGATAAAGCCATTTCCAATATCAGTTACAGATCCCTCGTATCGCATCTCAGTTGTACCGGACCCAGCTAGTATTCTTACGTTATCACCTATCTGCGGCATCCTGGCATCGACCACAGTACAAATGAACGCTGTCAGTACTGTTATTGCTATTAATTTCTTAATCATTCTATCTTTCTCCTTTTGTTGTTATAATGGTGATTTTTCTAAAAACATCTTTTGCTTGATTCGGCGCCTTGGCCCCCAAAATCGAGATAATCCTTGGGAGCAGGCTAAAATTGCCTAGGATTTTGGTTCAGAGATTGCACTATAGGTTTTAGGCTTGTGTCTTGTTAATTTAATGAGATAGAATGCCTAGTATCAGTAATACGAGGCGAAGTTTTAGCATTTTAAGGCCATCGGGCCAACACAATTTCCCTCCTACATCTTTGCCTCTCCTCCTATTTACCAAAAGCCAAAAGGGGGCAGCAGGGGATCTGCCTCCTCACCTCCTCAATGTGTTAGAGCGCTCAGCATCTGATGCATCATTTCATATGCCTTAAAAAAATGTCCTTAAGCCAGAGTCCATTTCTTCCTGGCCCTAGCCAGAAGGACAAGATCAGCAAAGAGGCATAGAAATTGACCAAGAAAATTGCGAGGGGATATCACAAAAACGAGGCTGAATCCCCTCCAGTTTCATGTGGCAAAGCAGTGCGGCACCGAGCCGCCCTTCAGCAGCCAGTTCTGGAGCATCAGAGAGCGATAATCTGTATGGATATGGTCTCCAGAGAGCCACTCTTCTCCTCAAAAATAAATTTGCCATCCTCCCATTATGGGAGGACTGGCCAGATTCAAATTATCTCGGGATTTGTGCTTGGTCTCGCTGCTGGTGGCTCGTCGCCTCTCATATTCTTTTCAGACGCCGATGGTTCCTCCGACATCTCCCCCGGCACAACAGCTCCCCTGGAGTCATCAAGGCTTATGGCCGGTTGCGCTATTCCCGGAACCATTGGATTTCTGCCCTTGTAGACAGCGAAGTCATGCTCCTCGTCCATGCAGTCCAGGTATACTACGACACATGGCTCGTCCGCAGTCCAGCCCGGAGTATTCACACATACGGTGTATGTGCCGGCTTTCAGGTCACAGGACGAGTAGTCGCCGTTTTCGTCAATCGGTACAGATTCGATCTGGGTTCCGTCCGAATTCTCGATCTTTACCTGGAAATTCGCGGGCAAGGCATCATCGGTGGTGCTGTTAACGTTGCCCTTGATGCAGAAGGGCGGTATGTTGTAGAAGTCGTTGTCCGTTGCGTCCTCGCAGTAGTCCAGATTTACCACTATGCATTTCGGTGTCTCACAGTCCGCGGGTGCAGCAGATGTGCCGGGCTGAGCCATAGCCGGTGAGTTGGGATCCTCTCTGACGGATGTCCATCCCTCAGGTATGGAATCCTCGCAGACTGTGTACCAGCCGGGTTGCCGTCCCCTGAATTCGTAGTAGCCGCTCTCGTCGGTGGTGGTGGTCTCGAGAATATTTCCTGCACCATCCTTGAGGTGGACGCTCCAGCCATCCAGACCCGCGCCGGTGCATTGGTTGAACTCATGACCGCTTATGATCAAGGGCGGGATATTCTCGAAGTCCTCAAGTTCGGTCTCTCCGCAGTCCAGGAACACTGGCACGCAGTATTCATTGCTCATGGGCGGCGAGTTGTTGTTGGCATGGTAGTTGACTGGAGTATAGCCATTCTGTACTACCTCGCAGACCGTGTACAATTTGCCAGCGGTCAGTTTGAGGCCGCCTGAGGTGGTGCTGGAGGTGAAGGTGAATGATCCGTCGTTTCCAGTGGTCCTTGTGGTTAGCGAAGTTGCTCCGTCATATAGCTTAACGGTCCAGCCGGGCAAGCCATCACCAGTACAGTCGTCGATCACTTTGCCTTTGATGGACAGTGGCGGTATGTTCTGGAAGATGTTGCCATCGGAATTCTCGCAGTCCAGGATTACCGGTATGCAGTTATTGCATACATCGCAGGTGCAATCCTCTGGCGTGCAGCTGGCGGGGCTTTGGTTGATGTAGGTTACAGGAACATAGCCCGCTTTGATCTCCTCGCAGATCCTGTACTGTCCAGGAAGCAGGCCGCAGAACGAGAAGTGGCCATTCCTGTCGGTTGAAGTCGTGAAGATATTCTTTCCGGTAGCATCGTAGAGGTATACCTTCCAGCCTACTAAGCCCGCATCGGTGCAGTTGTTGATAATGCTGCCGTTGATGCACAGGGATTCCTGGATGTTCCTGAAGTTAACCTCTGCTCCATCGCAGTCCAGATCCACGCAGACGCAATTGTCATCGCACCAGGGCATATTGCAGGTTGCTGTTTGGCTGATGCCATTGGATGGCACAGAAGTTCTGCGGTCTTCTCGAACTGGAATCCAGCCTTCTCTCTTTTCCTCGCAGACATAGTAGATGCCGGGTGTGAGGTTACAGAACGAGTATCTGCCGTTGGCATCAGTGACTGTATCATCGATCACATTTCCTGCCGCGTCATAGAGGTTCATCTTCCAGCCGGGGATGCCTTGGTCGGTGCCGTCGTTGATCTTGCTGCCGCTGATGCATACGGGCGGCGTGTTCAGGAAGTCGTTGTCCTCCGAGTTGCCGGTGTCCAGCACAACCTCAATGCACCTGGCTGTGACGTTCTTCCAGCCGCCTTGCAAGAACTCGCAGACGGTATAGTTGCCGGGCTCAAGGTTGCAGAAGGTGTAGTCGCCGTTCTTGTCTGTAGTGGTGCTGTTCATCTCTAATCCAAACTCAGAATAGAGTTTGATACTCCAGCCTTCGATTCCTTCTCCGGTGCAGTTGTTGATCTTGGTGCCGTTGATGCACAGGAGCCTTCGGTTGACGAAGTTCTGTTCGGTGACATTGGTGCAGTTGAGCTCAACTTCATCAGGTGCGCTGACTGCCGCCCAGCCCTCTTGTAGCTCCTCGCTCAGATCGTAGTCGCCGGGCTCAAGGCCACAGAACTCGTATTTGCCAGCCGAGTCGGTTGTGGCTGTGGAGGTGTAGCTGCCGTTGGCCAAGGTGATGTTCCAGTCCTCCAGAGGAAGGCCGCTCTGGTCTAGCTTGTAGCCGCTGATGCACAGCAGTTGGATGTTGGTGAAGTTGACATAGCTCGTCCCATTGTCAGGCTGGACAGTGATCTCCTGCCAGCCGGTCGAGGGCTGGGAAGCCCTCCAGCCTGCTTTCGCCTGCTCTGCTACCCTGACCTCCGCTCCCGACACCAGATCACAGATCTGCCAGTAGCCGCTCGCGTCTGTGACATTGGCAGGCTCGCCTGAATCGAGGGTCCCGTTGCGGTTTTTATCTACAAAGATGGTCCAGCCCTCCAGGGGCTCTCCGCAGCCATTCAGCTTGTAGCCGGAGATGCAGGTTGAACATGGAATGCCTCCGATGGGGTGATAGTCTATGTCCGATCCACCGGCAACCGGGTAGGGTGTTTCACCGATGCCGTCGCCGTTGCAGTCAAAGCCGTCGTAGCCGGACCAGTTGTTTCCGACGTAGGTGGTGGAGTCTCCGTAATCTATCTCTGTGGTTGAGTTCCAATTATTGGCTCCGTTGGACCAGCCGGAGTCCAAGGTGTTGAGATAGATGATGTTGCCGCTGGAGGAAACGAGGATGATGCCGTAGTAGGTGTTGCCTGTGACGATGTTGCCAGTAATGGTGTTGCTGTTGCAGTTGTATTCGAGGTAGATTCCGGTGTGGCCGTTGCCGTTGGCGGTGTTGCCAGTGATGGTGTTGCCATTGCTGGAGGAGAAGAGGCGGATGCCAACGGAGTTGCCAGTGGCGGTGTTGCCTGAGACGGTACTGTTGCTGGAGGAATCGAGGACGATGCCGCTCTCGGTGTTGCCGGTGGCGGTGTTGCCAGTGATGGTGTTGCCATTGCTGGAGGAGGTGAGGCGGATGCCAACGGAGTTGCTGGTGGCGGTGTTGCCAGTAATGGTGTTGCCGTTGCTGGAGGAGGTGAGGTAGATGCCGAAGGTGTTGCCGGTGGCGGTGTTGCCTGAGACGGTATTGTTGCTGGAGGTAAAGAGGAAGATGCCTTCTAGGTTTCCGGTGGCGGTGTTGCCAGTAATGGTGTTGCTGCCGGAGGAAAAGAGGTCGATGCCAACAACGGAGTTGCCGTTGGCGGTGTTGCCAGTGATGGTGTTGCCATTGCTGGAGGAGGTGAGGCGGATGCCAACGGAGTTGCCAGTGGCGGTGTTGCCCGAGATGGTGTTGCCGCTGGAGGATTGGAGGTAGATGCCGTAGTAGTTGCCGGTGGCGGTATTGCCTGAGATTGTGTTGGAGCTCGATGTTACTCTTATCCCAGAATGGCCGGATGACGAATTCATGGCCACAAAATCCTTCAGGGTGCAGTTGTTGGCGCTGAGGGTGATGGCGTTGCCCGACCCGCCGGCGTCCACCACCGGCAGGCCGGAGCCAGTGTCCTTGCCCTGCAGGGTGAGCTGCTTGTTCACATTGACATTTTCATGATAGGTTCCGCTCTGGACCTCGATGGCGTCGCCGGGACAGGCTGCATTGATGTCCGCCTGGATGCTGGTGCAGTTGCAGCCCGAGGCGCAGACAGTGATGGTTTTTGGAACGCCGGTGCAACTCACAATCTGGTTGGTGAAGTTTATGTAACCTGTTCCATTGTTCGGCTGGACCGTAACAGTCTGCCAGCCTTCCGGTGGAAGGGAGGGAGACCAGCCAGGCTGGGAGCCCTCGGTGACATTGACAGTGGAGCTGACGTTGAGCCCGCAGATCTGCCAGTAGCCGCTTGAGTCGGTGATGTTGCTCGGCTCTCCGGGGTCGAGGATACTGTTGTTGTTCTGGTCCACGAAGATCTTCCAGCCTTCAAGGACATTGCCGAGGGTGTCCAGCTTGTAGCCGTCGATGCAGGTGAGGCTCTGGCCGGTGATATTCACCGTCTCCATGGCCGAATCGTTCACCTCGCTGCCACAGGGATCGGTGCCGTTGGCCCACAGCTCATTGACCAGCGGCCCGGGCAGGTCGGATAGCAGCACCCGGTATCTGATGGTGTTGGTGTAGTTCTGGCCAGGCGCAAGAGTTCCCACATTCCAGACCGCACCGGTCAGATTGTCCTCCGCTCTAACGCCGGTCAGGCTGACGTTGCCGGTGTTGTTCACCTGGACGGTGTAGTTGATCCATTCTCCCACCTTGGCCTCCGACCTGTCGGCGCTCTTCTCTGCTTCTAGGGCGGGGCTGCATAGAATGCCGCCGATGGGGTGATAGTCTCTGTCCGAGCCTCCTACAATCAGATAGGGCGTATCTCCCAAGCCGTCGCCGTCGCAGTCGAAGCCGCTGTAATCGGACCAGATGTTGCCTAGTAGGCCGGTGAGGTTGTGACCAGTCTGGGTGATGGTGGCATTCCAGTGGTTAGTGTTAGCCCCGTTGGACCAGGCGTTATGGGCGTTATCAAAGGTATTGAGGTAGATGACATTGCCGCTGGAGGAAGAAAGGTAGATGCCGTAGTTGTTGCCGGTGGCGGTGTTGCTTGTGATGCTGTTGCCACTGGTGGAGGTGAGGCGGATGCCTTCGTTGTTGCTGATGACCTTGTTGCCCGTGACGATATTATTGTTGCTGGAGAAAGAGAGACATATACCATAGGCGCTGCCGGTGGCGGTGTTGCCAGTAATGGTGTTGTTGTTGCTGGAGGAAGTGAGGTCTATGCCATAGTTTGTGTTATTGGTGGCGATATTGGCCTCGATCGTATTGCCACTGGAGGTTCTAAGAGATATGCCATAGTTGTTGTTGCCGGTGGCGGTGTTGCCTGAGAGTGTGTTGCCGCTGGAGGAACCGAGCCAGATGCCATAGTTATTGCCAGTGGCGGTGTTGCCAGTGATGGTGTTGCTGTTGCTGGAGGAAGCTAGATAGATGCCATTGGTGTTGCCGGTGGCGGAGTTGCTAGTGATGGTGTTGCTGCTGGAGGACTCGAGGCGGATGCCGTAGCTGTTGCCGGTGGCGGCGACGGTGTTGCTATGATGGTGTTGCTGTTGCTGGAGGAAGCTAGATAGATGCCATTGGTGTTGCCGGTGGCGGTGACGGTGTTGCTAGTGATGGTGTTGCTGCTGGAGGATTCGAGGCGGATGCCATAATTGTTGTCGGTAGCGGTATTGCCCGAGATGATGTTGCTGTTGCTGAAGGGTTTTAGAAAGATGCCATAAATGTTGCCGGTGGCGGTGTTGCCTGAAATGGTGTTGTTGTGGCTGTTTTGATCGACGAGGATACCGAAGTAGTTGATTGTGGCGGTATTGCCTGAGATGGTGTTGTGGCTCGAATATATATCCCAACCCAGCCGTTCAAGGATTGCGTGACAACAAATCCCTGCAGGGTGCAGCCGTCGGCGAACAGGATGATGGCGTGCCCCGATCCTTGAGCGTCCACCACCGGCAGACCGGAGCCGGTATTCACGCCCATCAGGGTGAGACGCTTAGTCACGGTCACGTGTTCATAATAGGTCCCGCTGCTGACCCGTATGGTGTCGCCGGGAGTGGCGGCGTTGACCGCCGCCTGGATGGTGCTATAGTTTGCCGGCACATTCAGGGTTGCGGCATCGGTTGAGCTTGCTAGAACAAGAACGAAGAGGCCCGCCAGTAAGGGCCTCAGTACATGATTACGACAATCCATGATCTCCCTCCACTTTTTAAATACATAATTCTCAATATTTTGAATCAAGTAGATTCGTTTGGCTTATATATAACTAACGATGGTTGAAAATCGTGGGCTTTTGCAGCAATAAATGCCTTTTCAGCAGGCGGCTCTTTAAGCTTCGCAGCCTTGGCACGGACAGGCAATTCGCCAGCCATACAGATTCTGTCCTATGCCCTGCAATAATCCATGGATTTGGCCGTCCAATGCCCCAAAAGGATTTATCCAGAAATCGCTAACTAATCCTGAAAGTCGCAGAGGATTTCCCATACAAATCAGTTTTCCGCCAGAGGCCCAGATGGATGCCGGATTGGCACGAATCAAAATCATCTGCATCCAGGGTCCGGCCAGAAGAACAAGATCCGCAAAGAGGTATTGGATTTGACCGAAAAAGACGCCAAAGAAGATCTCAAGAAGAAGCTCACCCCGCTGCAGTTTCATGTTACCCAGCAGTGCGGCACCGAGCCGCCCTTCAATAACCAGTTCTGGAACAACAAGAGGCCGGGCATATACGTGGATGTAGTCTCCGGCGAGCCGCTCTTCTCCTCCCTGGACAAGTTCGACTCCGGCACCGGCTGGCCCAGCTTCACCCGGCCGCTCCAGGATGAGAACGTGCAGGAGAAGGCCGATCTCAGCTACGGCATGGAGAGGGTGGAGGTCCGGAGCCGAAAAGGAGACAGCCACCTGGGACACCTCTTCGATGACGGCCCGAGGCCCACCGGCCTGCGCTACTGCATCAACTCCGCCTCCCTGCGCTTTATACCGGCGGAGGATCTGGAAAAAGAGGGATACGGGCAGTTCTCAAGCCTTTTCAAGGAAGCGAATCAGGGGGATAAAAAGCCATGAATGCCGATCAGGAAAAGGAAAAAGAGCTTGAGACGGCCACCTTCGCCGCCGGCTGCTTCTGGGGAGTGGAGGCCCTCTTCAAGGAGGTCAAGGGCGTGGTGGAGACGGCCGTGGGCTATAACGGCGGCAGCACACCCGATCCCAACTATCGCCAGGTCTGCACCGGCATCACCGGCCACGCCGAGGCGGTGCAGATCCGGTTCGATCCCAGTGTCGTCTCCTACGAAGAGCTGCTCTCCCTATTCTGGCGGATGCACGATCCCACCACCCTGGACCGCCAGGGGCCGGATGTGGGCACCCAGTACCGCTCCGCCATCTTCTACCATAATGAGAAGCAGAGGATGGCTGCGGAGAAGTCCAAGCAAGAGTTCGACCGCTCCGGCGTCTATATCAATCCGGCTGTCACCGAGATCGTCCCCGCCACGGCCTTTTATCCGGCGGAGGAGTACCATCAAAACTACTTCGGGAAACAGGGCGGCAGAGGCTGCCATGTGCTGAGAAGAAAATAAGAGCAGTTTGCCCTATAAGAAAAACGAATAGGATGATCTGGGAAAAAGCTACACTCCCAGAGCATTTATGGCCGCTATAAGCTCGGCGAAGGCCTCCATCTCCAGATCCAGGACCTCCTGCGGGCTCATGGAGATGCTCATCTCCCCATCCACTGTGAGCCGGTCCGGTCCCCGGGCCACGATTCTGTCCCGGCCGTCGCGGGAGAGCGCCTTTTTGATCTCCTTCTCGTGAGCCATGGTCCTTCCGGGGATGATCACTGTATCCTTGACCTGGGAGAGGTCCAGATTCTGGAAGTCCTCTATGGTTATCAGGCAGCCTATGTCCTTTTCCAGCCCCAGCACATTGACCTTGTCCGCCCGATCTTTGAAGATCTCCTTCAGCAGGGGCAGGGCGATCCGGCTGGTGACAATGCTTGCCCCCCGGCGCTGCTCCGGCAGGCTGGCCACTAAGTCCGGACGTCGGGCCAGAGCAAAGGGCGCGCCGGTCACCGGGTCCCACAGTGGAGTCCCCGTCACCCTCAGGCGGTGGCCTTCCGCGGTTTGGGTGACTATATCTCGAAACTCCTCTATGCTGTGCGGGATTATGCCCGGCATTATGGGAGAGTTGCCCAGAATCAAGCCCTGGTCCCGGGAGTTGGCGAACCTCATCAGAATAATGCCCTTGGCCCCCATATCCTCCAGGTCGGAGCAGGTCTTCTCCAGCACCGGCCCATCGTTTACCCCCGGTATGAGCACGGCAGCGCAGTAGACCTGACAGTGCTGGCAGAAGATCTCCAGATTGGCCAGCGCAATCTCTGCGTTCTTGTCGTTCATGTACTTCCTGCGCAGCTGGGGATCGGTGGCAAAGACGGTAAAAGAGACCTCCATCACCCCCGCCTCCACCAGAGCAGCGGCGTCATCCGCCTTTTTGAATCCCTTTCCCGAGGTGTAGCCCAAAGAGATGGGCACCATCCCCTGAGAGAGGCTCTCTGTGAGGGGCAAAAGATCGGGGTAGCAGCTCAGATCCCCTCCCCCGCTGATGCTGACCTTGTCCGGAATGCTGCCCATGCATTTTGATGCCACATCGAAGAGCACGGCATCCATGGGCTTGAATCCGGGATAGCTCTCCGCTATGGCTCGGGAACAGTAGTCGCAGCCCTTCTGAAAGGGCATGCAGAACTTGCATCCGAAGGGTGAGAAGCTCTTGACTCCCTTAAAGTAGCAGTAGCTGCAAAAGCCATTGCAGTCCAGGCCCGGCCTTCCACCCACGTCAGCAAGTATCTCCATGGCTAAAGCAGCTCTGCCGCAGGGTAAATAGGTTTTGGGCTTGGGAGCGGATGCGGGGAAAGAATGATCCCGGGGGGATATCTCCATCTCCGGGATTCGGAAAAAGATGGTCTACAGAGATATAATGATGGAAATATAGATATACTTTTAATCACCTTGACCAAGATATATAATAAGGGTCCAGGCAATGAAGAGACGGGTTTAGGAGCAGATGGGGAGCTGATGGACTTGGGCAAGCAGGGCAGGGTCAGGGCGATGGAGGCGGCCTTTGTACATCAAAGAGGTTGAGCTGAAGAACTTCAAGTCCTTCGGC
>MTKX01007236.1_pt1 | contig 16421 bp, 13 predicted proteins | sample 1042771 | NCBI WGS metagenome assembly MTKX01 (sample SAMN06212183, study PRJNA360534) | anaerobic digester metagenome | biome: Wastewater treatment plant; material: sludge; isolation source: anaerobic digester fed with sludge from wastewater treatment plant | place: Denmark: WWTP Randers ... | reverse complement strand
ATCCAGCCATCAGAGCAGCCAGGAGCGGCAGGCGCGCTTCCCGCCACAACGCCCAAATTACCTGCCATCGGGTGGCACCCAAACCAAGCAGTTGTTGTTCCAGGCGGGGATCAAGCTGTTGCAGAGCCGCGGCTGTCAGCCCGGTGACCACCGGAGCAGCAATAATGGTCTGTGCAATGATGATCGCCGTTGGAGTGTACATTAACCTCAGGCTGCCCAAGGGACCACTGCGCCACAGGAAGATGGATACCACCAGCCCCACCACCACAGGGGGAAGCGCCATGCCGGTATTAACAAGACTCATCCAGAATTTCCGGGTGGGAAATTTACCCAATGCCAACAGGGTACCAGATGGCATGCCAATCAACAGGCTGATCATAGTTGCCAGACCCGAAATCCGCAAGGATAGCAGCGTTATTTCCATCACTTCCGGGTCACCCGAAAACAACAGCCGGATTGCTTCTGTAATGCCTTGCCAGATCATTTCCATAAATCACCTGCCTTGTCTCATCCTGGCTAATTATACGAAGAAAACTGAACCACGAACCGCCCTGGCTGGGGCGGTTCGTGTTAATGAGGAGACAAACAGAAAAATTACAAGCCCAACTCGGATTCATCCTTCCCCGCATCCGGGAAGAACAGGGGGGAACCGTATTGATCCACCCCAAATTCGCCAATCAATGCCTGGGTATCAGGTAAAACCATAAAGTCTGCAAAAGCCTTGCCACCATCATACAGGACTGCAGAATATTTTTCCGGGTTGACAGTGATCACATGGTAGATATTTAAAAGGGTTGCATCCCCCTCGACAAGGATTTCCAGTTCCAATGTATCCTTTAATGCCAGATAGGTTGCCCGGTCTGTAAAGGTATAGCCCTGTTTTTCTGTCGTGATGCGAAGAGTGTCTCCCATCCCCTGCCCGGATGAAAGGTACCATCCATCCTCAGTTTTGGGTTCCAGCCCGGCTTTTTTCCAGATCGCCAGTTCTGCTTTATGTGTACCAGAATCATCTCCGCGGGAGACAAAGGTTGCCTTGGCAGCGGCGATTGCCTTGTAGGCTTCAATAGCAGTTAATCCCTTAATCTTCGCCGGATCATCTGCGGGTCCCACCAGGACAAAATCATTGTGCATCACCAGGTAACGGTCCTTGCCATATCCATTCTCCATGAAAGTTACTTCCGACGCAGGCGCATGCACCAGCAACACATCAGCGTTGCCTTCTTCACCCATCTTCAATGCCTGACCGGTTCCCACCGCAATCATTTTCACCGTATAACCGGTCTGCAACTCAAATACGGGGATCAGCACGTCCAACAAACCCGAATCCCGGGTACTGGTGGTGGTTGCAAGGATGATCTCCTTGGGTCCGGTGCGTTCAATTGCCGTTGCCTCAGGAGTGGGTTGGGCGGCAGGTTCGGTAGCCGCAGGTGCAGCAGTTGTGCATGCACCCAGCAAGAGGGTGAAAACCACTAGGAAAACAAGCATGGTATTGCGAATGGATTGAGACATGGTTTCTCCATCAAAAATGATAGTGTATATTTGTGTTGCTACAAGAATATATTATATCGTGATTTGAAATTTTTACCCAACTAACATCTAGCCCATTGACAAATGAAGGTCAGATCACAGAAAGAGATATATAATGAGAATCGTTTGGAGGCAACCATGACACGCGCACTCTCAATCACATTTTTTGTGGTTTTGTTAATCACCCTGGCGGGCTGCACACCGCTCCCAGCCAGCCCCACCCCGAATATTCCCCAGCCGACAGTGATCAACCATCCATTTGACCTCACTCCTACGCCACAGGTAACCGTCCTCCCCACCCAGCCGCTCATCTCCGACCTGGCTGCCGTCATCGAGATTGACCCCGAGGAGGTTCTGAATGTGCGCCAATCACCCGGGTTAAGTACCCCCATCCTGGCAACACTGGCGTATGACACCATGGGGATCCGGCTCACCGGTCAGCAATCGGAAGCGGACACCATTCAATGGGTTCAAGTACAACTTGCGGATGGACAAACCGGCTGGGTTGACCGCCAATACCTGACGGGGCTGAAGTCCTCCGCCGACTTTTGTGCAGATCCGCAGCTGCCAACTTTGTTAATCCAGTTTAAGCAGGCGGTTGCCACCCAGGATGGCGCGCTCCTTTCATCCATTGTCAGCCCCTGGCATGGTCTGCAAATCCAGTTTTTCAATGGCTCTACGGCAGTGGTATTCCCGCCCGATCAAACCAGTCAATTGTTTACGGGTACCGTTCCAATTCTTTGGGGTGTGCACCCCGGCAGCGGACTGGAAACTTCGGGAACTTATATGGAAATTGTCCATCCAACCCTCTCCAGCACCCTGGAATCTGGCGGGGCTTTCGAGTGCAATCCCACCGGGTTTGACACCAATTATTCATATCGCTGGCCTGCCTCCCTGCAGAACCTGAATCACCTCAGCATATACCGGGCTGGTCCACCAGAAATGGAACTGGACTGGCACTACTGGTGGATTGGAATCGTCTATGTAAACGGACAGCCATATCTCCACAGCCTGATGCATTTTGCCTGGGAACCTTGATTTTTTGGAAATTCAATGGGTTAATAAGGGTTGTCAAGAACTGTTTTCAAGCTTATAATAACAATCTATCATTTTCATCGGAGTATTAGATTTTATGGACGAACATGAAGCCCAACTCGAGCAGGGGGTTACGCCCGAGAACCAATCGACAGAGAATAACAATATGGCTTCCTTGCTGGAACAGGAAGGCATCAACATCGAGTTCCCCCGCGCTGGCGAAATCCGCACGGGTGTTATTGCCAGCATCACACCGGGTCAAATCCTGGTCAGTGTTGGCACCAAGTCAGAAGGTGTGATCAGCGGCAAAGAGTATGAGTTGATCCCCCCGGAGGAACTTTCAGGGCTTGTGGTTGGGCAGGAGATTCCCGTCTACGTGCTTGATCCTGAAGATCAAAACGGCAACGTCGTCCTCTCCTACATCCGCGCCCGCGAAGAAGTGAGCTGGAAGCAGGTGGAGGAAATGCAGCAAAACCGCGTTTCCACCCACAGCACCATCATTGGGTACAACAAGGGTGGCTTGATTGTTCCAGTCGGTGGATTGCGGGGATTTGTCCCTGCCTCGCAGATCAGCCTGACCCGCCGCTCCCGCCTGACGGGAGATACTCCTGAACAGCTCTGGAGCCAGATGATTGGCGAAGAAATTGATGTTGCCATCATCGAGGTTGACCGCGAGCGCCGCCGCCTGATCCTTTCCGAACGAGCTGCCAGCACCGAAACCCGTGAATCCCTCAAGGAACGTGTGATTGATGAACTTCAGGAAGGCGAAGTCCGCACCGGGCGCGTCACCAGCCTGGCAGATTTTGGTGCATTCGTTAATATCTCTGGCGCTGATGGCTTGGTTCACCTTTCCGAAATCTCCTGGGATCGCATTCAACATCCTGGTGAGGTTCTGAAAGTTGGGCAGGAAGTTAAAGTCAAGGTAATCAGTGTGGACCGCGAGAAAAAGCGCATTGGTCTTTCCATCCGCCAGCTCCAGGAAGATCCCTGGATCCATCGCTCAGCGCAATTCCAGGTGGGTCAACTTGTGGAAGGCACTATCACCCGCCTGACCAAGTTTGGCGCATTTGCCCGGATTGCAGATGATATGGAAGGTTTGATCCATATCTCCGAAATCAGCGAAAAGCGCATTGAGCACCCGAAGGAAGTCCTCAAGGAAGGCGACGTGGTAACCCTGCGCGTGATCAAGATTGACACTGAAAACCACCGCATCGGTCTCAGCCTGCGCCGGGTGGAATCCCAGGCATATGCCGATATCGATTTCCAATCCATTGAAGACCTGTTACAGGAAGCCCGCGGGGGAGCGGACAAACCCGAAGACACCCCCGAAGAAGGATAATTTTCAGTCAGGTAAAGAGCGCACCACCTGGTANNGTGGTGCGCTCTTTTCATCCCGATGCCCTATCTGATCGATTCCCACGAAGATTTTTCCTATAACATGCTCAATTTTGGGCGTGATTACCGGCGTTCTGTGGAGGAAACCCGCCGGTTGGAATCCACCACTTCCATTCCCCAGTGGAATGGTCAAACCCTGCTCGGCGCGGCGGAGTATCAACAAGGACAGGTGCGAATCATTTTCAGCACCCTGTTTCTCTCCCCCCGGGATCAAAATACACCTGCATGGGAACCACTGAGCTACCCGGATTTCTCCACCTTCCGGAAACTCACCCATGATCAAATTGATGCCTATGAACGGCTTTGGGACCAATCCCCGGAATTGTTTGCACCAGTGCGCCACCAGCGGGAATTACACCGGGTGTTGAACACCTGGGAGCAAACCGACACGCCCTCTCTGCCCCACCCCACCGGCATGGTCATGCTCATCGAAGGCGCGGAAGGCATCAGCAACCCGGCGGAGCTGGAAGAATACTGGCACCGGGGAGTACGCATGATTGGACTGGTTTGGGGAGGGGGACGGCTCTGCGGTGGAACGCGCAACCCCGGAAAATTCACGAGCGAAGGTCTGGCTTTCCTGGATGTCATGGCGGAATATGGCTTTACATTGGATATCAGCCACATGTCGGAGGAATCCGCATTGGAGGCTCTGGATCGATACGAAGGTCCGGTGGCTGCCACCCATGCCAATGCACGTGCCCTTTTGCGAACCGATCCACGTCAACGGCACCTTTCCGATATCGTGATTCGCCAACTCGTTGAACGGGATGGCGTGATGGGAGTCATCCCATTTAACCACTTCTTAAATCCGGATTGGAGCCCATCCGATCCGCGGGAATCCATCCGCCTGGAGCACCTTGCAGCACATATTGACCATGTCTGCCAGCTGGCGGGAAATTCCCATCATGTGGGCATTGGCACTGATTTTGATGGCGGTTTTGGATACCCGGCAGTTCCGTTGGAAATCAACACCATCGCAGATTTACAAAAGCTGGACCCCATCCTGCAGCAGCGCGGTTACTCGCCCGAGGATGTCCAAAATATCCTGGGCGCCAACTGGCTTCGACACCTGGAAAGGACCCTGCCCGCATGAACCCACCCACCGACCCGGCACCCTTCCCATTGCAAAACCGTCAGGATACCACCCCCACCCGTCCATACTCCCGCAGACGCATCCGTTGGGGCTTAAGCATCACCCTGTTTGGGTTTCTTGTTTTCCTGATTGGTGCCCGCCCTGGCTTGTTTGGATTGGACCGCAGCCCGGTGATCGGTTTTGTGCAGATTGCCACCTTCCTGGTAGGACTGGCATTCATTTGCATTGGTGGTTATATCAGCATGATGGCATTATGGAAAAACGAAGAACCGAGCATTGCAGCCGATATTGGTCTGCGGCTGGTTGCCACAGGTTATGTCATCGCCGTATTTACCGGCATGGCAGATGTGTTTGGATTGGGAAGCCACCCGTTGCCGGGTGTGCCATATTTTGGTGCATGGCAAGCCCGCGGCGTGGAATTTGGACAGGCAATCATCGCCATCGGTCTCCTGATGCTGATTCCCTACCACAAATTCAAAAGAAATTTACACCTGCCCGATTGATTGATCCAATGGAATAGTGACTTGACCGTCATACCTGCTTATGATATGATGATTTCAGAGGTAATCAATTATCATGAATGACTCATCGGCATCGAACAATTTGTTCCCTGACGATTCCAACAGAAATGAAAATCAAGATCAACCCTCTCAAACGACAAGAGGGCTGACAGATCTTTGGGAAAATTTGGTCCGCCACGGTTTGGGGGAAGCTGTCCTGCGGATTGGCACAGGGCTTGCCTCATTAGCCCTTGTCCTGCTGGTCGTCTGGGTCATGAGCAGTTTTTATCTCAAGGGTAAAGTCACCATCAATGACAGTGCATCTGTGGCAATTGCAGCCTCCCTGCCAACCGCCACACCCACCATTGCCCCTCCACAGCTTGCCCCGCTGGACACCAGTGCCACAGTGCGCGGCATTACCCGGCTGGCACAGCTTCGCACACTGCTCCCAACCCGCCCCCGCTTTGAAATTACCACCTACGTGGTCCAACAGGGCGACACCATTTTTGGAATTGCAGAGAAATTCAATCTCAATCCAGCAACCATCCTGTGGGGCAACCAGGAAACCCTGGGCGATAACCCCCACTTCCTTTCCCCCGGGCAGGAGTTGAACATCCTCCCCATGGACGGCGTTTTGTACCGGTGGCATAAAGGCGATGGTTTGAACAAGGTCGCTGAAGTCTTTGATGTGGATCCACAAACCATTGTGGACTGGCCAGGCAACAACCTGGACCCGGAAACCATTGGAGATTATGCCCTGCCAAACATTCCGGAAGGAACATTAATCTTCGCACCAGGCGGTACACGTGAGTTTGTTACCTGGTCCGCCCCATTCATCACCCGGGATAATCCCGCCCAGGCACGGATCAGCGGACCCGGATACTGCGGCACCGTTTATACCGGAGCAGTTGGCAACGGAACCTTCATCTGGCCATCCACCGAAACTTGGTTATCTGGCTATGATTGGTCACCGGAGACCAATCACTGGGGAATTGATGTTGCGGGAAGGCTGGGATACCCGATTTATGCAGTGGATAATGGCGTGGTGGTATATTCCGGCTGGAACGACTGGGGATACGGCAATGTGGTTGTCATTGATCATGGCAACGGCTTCCAGTCCCTCTATGCCCACCTCAACACAATTAACACGATCTGCGGACAAAGCGTATATCAGGGCGACATCATTGGCGGAATGGGCAGCACCGGGCGATCCACCGGACCCCACCTGCACTTTGAGCTTCGCAGCGGCAGTTCCTTTGTCAATCCCTGGAATTACCTGATGCACTAGGAGCCGAATGACTGCCATCGACCTGCGTCCCTCCCCCATTGCTGGCACCTGGTATGATGGTAATCCAACCCGCCTGGCAAAACAGGTGGATGCATACCTGCAAAAAGCACACCCTCCCGCGCTGGAAGGACATATCCTGGGTGTAATTGCTCCCCATGCCGGGTACATCTATTCTGGTATCACGGCAGGGTTTGCATTTAAACCAGTCCAGGGAATGGATGTGGACCTCGTGGTGATCTTTTCCCCCCTGCACGCTTACCATCCGGCTCCCTTCCTGACGACTGCGCACCAGGGATATCAAACCCCGTTGGGCAGCATCCTGGTTGACCAGGATGTCTTGCGGCGCGTGGACGTGGAACTTTGTAAAATCAGCGGTGTTCGCCTGACGGCTGTCCACAATGATCCTGAGCATTCGCTTGAAATTGAACTTCCATTCCTGCAGCGGACTTTAAATAAGGAATTCAAACTCCTTCCCCTCATGGTACGAACTCATGCCCCTGATCTTTTATGCCAGCTTGGGAAAATCATTGCCGGGTTGATTCAAAACAAGAAATGTCTCCTGGTGGCAAGCACCGATCTATCTCATTTTAAAACCGAACAGGTTGCCCACCAATATGATTCTGTCATGCTGGAAGCAATCCAACATTTTTCGCCGGAGGAAGCCCTGCAGGCGGAACAAACCGGAACAGGATTTGCCTGTGGTGTTGGGGCGGTTGCCGCCATGCTCTGGACAGCCCGGTTCATGGGTGCAACCTCTGTCCAGATCCTTCATCATTCCACATCCGCTGAAACGACTGGTGATCGCAGTTCCGTGGTAGGGTACGGCGCGGCAGTTGTCTTGAAGCAGGAATGAACCAGGCTGCTCCCTCATACGCGGAAGTTGTTGTCAACCTGCCCCTGCAATCAGGGGCTTTTGATTACCATATCCCGGAGACATTCTCATCTACAATCAAGCCAGGCTGCCTGGTGGAAGTCCCATTCGGCACGCAGCTTGTACAGGGTATTGTCCTGAAATTGGTTGAAGTTGCGCAGGTGCCGGAAACCAAGCCCATCCAGAGCCTGGTGGATCCGCTGCCTGTTCTGACAGGTTTGCAAATCAGCCTCGCTCGCCAGATGGCGGAGGAAACATTATCTCCCCTGGCAATGATCCTGGAACTCATGATTCCACCAGGTTTGGGAAAGCACGGCGACATCCAATACTCCATTTCCGACGGAGAGGGGCTTGCCAGCCAATCCCTCACCCCCCTGCAGACTAAAGTGGTCGCCCTGTTGCACCGGCGCGGTTCCCTGCGTGGTCGCCAGATCAATGCTGCATTCCCGCACATAGATTGGAGGAAGTCCATCCAGCCGCTCATCCGTTCCGGGTGGATTTTCACCCAACCGGTTCTACCTTCGCCAACCGTGGGACCCAAAACCGCCCGAACTGCACGGTTGGCATGTCCGCCTGGGGATGTGGAAAAGCTGGGTGCTGAATCTTCCCGCTCCGAGGCGGTTCGCCAACGGCGGACTGCGGTTTTGCAGTTTTTATCACAGGAACACCTGCCCGTTCAGGTAACCTGGATCCTGGCGGCAACCGGAGCCAAGCCTGCTGACCTTGCCTGGCTGGCAGAAAAGGGCTGGATTCAATGGGGGGAGACCGAAATTTGGCGGGACCCGCTTGAAGAATTGGAACCAGCCATTCTTCCTGCGCCCACCCTCACTCCCGAACAGATATTTGCAGTGGATGGCATTGCCCGCGGGTTGAAACAATTGGCTGCAGGAGGAAACACACCTCTTTTCCTGTTGGAGGGCGTCACCGGTTCCGGTAAAACAGAAATTTACCTGCAAGCAGCAGCCAAAGCACTGGAACTGGGCAGGCAGGTAATCATCCTTGTACCGGAAATTTCCCTCACACCCCAGACTGTCCGCCGGTTCCTTTCACGCTTTACCGGCAGAGTCGGATTAATCCATTCCCGGCTATCGGATGGGGAACGATATGACACCTGGCGGCGGGCGCGCAGCGGTCACCTCGACATCATCATCGGGCCGCGTTCGGCTTTGTTTGCACCCCTCCCCCATCCAGGGCTGATCATAATCGATGAATGCCACGATGCTTCCTACCACCAGAGTGAAGACCCGCCGTTTTTTGATGCTGTTCGTTCAGCAGAATTGTATGCAAAAATCAGCGGCAGCTTGCTGCTGTTGGGCTCCGCCACACCGGAAATCACCCAGCGCTACCGGGCGGAACGGGAATCCTGGCAGGTATTCCGCCTGCCTCAGCGGATTCTTGCCCACAACCGCGCCCCATCAGAACCTCAAAACCTTCCGCAATTCCTACCCCTGCCACCCGTGGAAATTGTGGATATGCGGGCTGAACTAAAGGAAGGAAACCGTTCCATTTTCAGCCGGAGCCTGCAGGATGCGCTGAATGTTGTCCAAAAAAATGGCGAACAGGCGATTCTTTTCCTGAACCGGCGCGGTGCAGCAACCTATGTATTCTGCCGCACCTGTGGTGCCATCCTGCGGTGTCCACGCTGCGACCTGCCGCTCACGATGCACGTTGACCCGGATGGGTTATCCTGTCATTCCTGTGGTTACAATCGGAAAATGCCGGGCAAGTGCCCCGCCTGTGGCAGCAACCAGATCCGCCAGTACGGTACCGGCACCCAAAAAGTGGAACAGGAATTAAATCACCTGGTTCCCGGGCTCCGAACCCTGCGCCTGGATGCCGATACAGTCCAGCAAAAAGGCTCACATGAAATCATTCTTTCCCATTTTGTCCACCACCGGGCAGATGTGTTGATTGGTACCCAGATGCTGGCAAAGGGGCTTGACCTGCCCCTGGTTACCCTCGTGGGAGTGGTTCTAGGAGATGTGGGGTTAACCTTCCCGGATTATCACACCGCCGAACGGACATTCCAGGTTCTCACCCAGGTGATGGGTCGGGCAGGGCGCAGCGTCCGTGGTGGCAGGGCAATCCTGCAAACCTACCAGCCCGAACACCATGCCATCCAATTTGCCGCCCGCCACGATCTGGAAGGTTTTTACCGCCAGGAACTGCAATTCCGCCGGGAAACCCATTTTCCACCATTCTCCCGGCTGGTCCGCCTGGAATACAGGCATAGCCGGTTGCAAAACGCGGAGCAGGAAGCCCAAAAGATGGCAGTTCGCCTCCGGTATTGGATGGAGGCTGAAGGCTTTTCATCAACCGACCTGGTTGGACCGGCACCCTGTTTCCACGGTAAACGGAACGGCTTGTACCGCTGGCAAATCATCCTGCGGGGACCAGACCCAACCGCCCTGCTGCGCGGCAAGGCATTGGAAGACTGGCGCGTCCAGGTGGACCCGCCGGATTTGCTCTAGGGAAGCACCTGCCAGGGATTGATAAATCCACCCATATAGCGGATTTCAAAATGCAGGTGGGGACCGGTGGAATTGCCTGTGCTGCCGGCATAACCGATCAAGCTGCCCTGGTAAACACTCTGACCGCAGCTGACCGTCCAGTTGCTCAGGTGTGCATAGAGGGATTGATACCCATTTCCATGGTCAATCATCACCATGTTGCCATACCCGCCGCTTACCGGTCCGGCATAGATGACAACTCCGCTATCCGTGGCGGAAACCAGGTCACCTGTAAAGGCAGCAATATCAATTGCCAGGTGCCCGGACCAGTAATCATTCCCGGAGAGGACGGTGGTTGCCGTTGGCCANNGGACCCAGGATGGTGGTGCTGACACCTGCCGCCCCGCGTGCAAATGTGGGAACCACCCATTGTTGGAATTCCCGGAACCCTCCAGGAACCATCACATAGGTCCCTGATTCAATGACAGGATTGGTCATGTCCAGCTTGTTACCTGGATAAGCAAGGATGGCGTCCGGATACACTTTGAATTTGCCCGCAACGGATTCAACCGTGTCGCCTTCCTGCCATTCATAGAGAATACCATCCGTGGGTGGGATTTTTAAGGTCAGACCAACCTCAATCATGTGGGGATCATCCCGCAGGACATCGTAATTGGACCAGAGTAACGATTCCGGTTCAATATTAAACGCATGGGCAATACCAAAGATCGAGTCACCCTGTTCAATTGTATAATCAACAACTGATTCACGTCCCCGGGTTGGGATGATGGTGTGCACCTCCGCCGGGCGCGCCAGGGCAAAAACACCTTTACCGGGTACGTAAGCAGGCAAAGCCACATCCCCCTTGTAGGTTTGCATGGCGTCAGGAGCAGATGCCGGGGATGCTGTAACTGATCCTCCCGGAAGCCGCTGGACAAGCAGATAGATCATCAGGGCGGTCATCACCGCCGCTGCCCCCCACAAAACCCATTGCAGCCAGTCAATATTCCGGTTGGAACTGGTGGGTTTTGAGGTTGTTGTTTGAGACACTAATCCTCCGTCAGGTTCTCCAGGAATTCCTGGTTGGAACGCGCCCGGTTCATTCTTTGTAAAATGGCTTCGGTTGCCACCGCCGCGTCCATCGCCGCTCCCTGGGGAGCTGGTGCAATCATCTGTAAATACATGCGACGCATCAACCACACACGCTGCAACACATCCGGACCCAGCAGCAATTCTTCACGCCGGGTGGACGAACGCTCAAAATCAATCGCCGGGAACACCCGCCTCTCCTGAAGTTTGCGGGAGAGATGCAGTTCCATGTTGCCGGTACCCTTGAATTCCTCGTACACCACATCATCCAGCCGGGAACCGGTATCAACCAGCGCAGTGGCAATGATTGTCAAAGAGCCGCCTTCCTCAATATTCCGCGCTGCACCAAAGAAGCGTTTTGGCGGATACAATGCGGAAGGATCCATACCACCCGATAATGTGCGCCCCGAGGGATTTACCGTCAGGTTATATGCCCTCGCCAGCCGCGTAATCGAGTCCAGTAATATTACCACATCCCGCCCAATTTCAACCAGCCGTTTTGCCCGTTCCAGCGTGATTTCCGCCATGCGGACATGGGCGCTGACCGGTTCGTCGAAAGTGGAAGCCACCACTTCCGCATCCACCGAGCGATCCATATCCGTCACTTCTTCCGGGCGTTCACCAATCAGGGCAACAATCAAATGCACATCCGGATATTTGATGGAAATGGCATTGGCAATGTCTTTGAGGATGGTCGTTTTCCCAGCTTTCGGTGGGGACACAATCATCCCGCGCTGCCCCCGCCCGATGGGTGCGATCAGGTTAATGACCCGGGTTGAAAGCGTGGAGCGGTTGGTTTCCAGGTCATAGCGTTTTTCCGGGAAGATGGGAGTCAGGTTTTCAAATGCCACCCGTTCGCGTGCCTGGTCAGGGGTTTGCCCGTTGATGAATTCCGCCTTTACCAACCCGTGATGTTTTTCTCCCTCGCGTGGTGGGCGAACTGTTCCAATGACCAGGTCACCGTTGCGGAGTTCAAACCGGCGCAACTGCGCCTGTGAAACATAGACATCATCCGGTCCATATTGGTAATTAAGCCGGAGAAATCCAATCCCCTCCGGCATAATTTCCAGGACACCCCCACGAACTTCCTCACCTTCCTGTTGGGCTTCTGCCTGGGCTATTTTAATGACCAGGTTTTCTTTTTTTAGCCGGTGAGCATTGGGAATATTCAATGCTTTGGCTTGTTCGCGGAGTTCCGCCAAGGGTGCATATTCCAGTTTTAAAATGTCCATTGTATTCTCAGTTTCTCATGGAATGATTGGTTGAGGCAAAAACAAGCTAACCCGCTCAAGCAGGTTCCTCATGGATCGTATTCAATTCATCTTTCGTTGGGAGTTCCAAGCCCTCCAGATGGTTGGTGTCACCAACACAGTCACCCAAGAGCCAATCGGATTATATCATGTATACAAACCCTACGCAAGCTGATGAAAATATGAAAAGTATTAACAATTTCCAGCCTGCACACAGGTTGATCGTGTTTCTCCATGCAGGCTGGAAATTCATAATGAACAATTAATGCCGTCGGCGCTTCTTCTTTTGCCCGGCAGAGGGTGCGGACTCGGATTCATCTTCTCCTTCAACAGAATCTGCAGACTGGGATGGATCTAATACCTCCTCCGAACTACGGCTGGGACGATAGGTGAACATGGCGGTTGCCACACCGGAGCGGATGTCCGCCAGAAGCTCTTGAAACAATTCGGATGCCCGGGATTTGTATTGCACCAGGGGATCCTTCTGGGCATACGACTCCATCGAAATGGACACCCGCAAGCCTTCAATCTGCGTCAGGTATTCAACCCAGTAATGTGAAATCGTTCGCAAGAGCAATTCGCGATAAGATTCATTCTGGCGACGCTGACCAAGCAAAAGGGCAACCCTCTCCCGCAAATCCGGATCCAGGTCCATAAGGGATTGATCCGCAACCTGGCTGTACCTCTCTGCTCCCAGTTCCTCACCGAGCAAAACCTGGACTGCCGGATCAAGGCGGGATAAGGTAACCTGGTTCTGAACCAGCCTGCCGTATTCCACCCGCCCACGTAGAACCTGGATGGCTTCTTCCGCTTTGTGTAAATGTTCCAGTACTTCGTTCAGAAGTTCTTCTTCCTCCCGCCGTTCCAGGAAACGGGCGGCATAAAATACATAATTGATCCGGCTGACCCGTCGATATACCTGGCGGTGGGTGCGCCGGTCAAATCCCATCTGCTTTCCCTGTGCCATCAGGATGAAGAAGGCGGGGAAATTCCGTGGATTCAGGGCTGCCTGCCCCAATTTTTCCATCACTGGCTCCAGGTCCCGGGCAATTTGCCCCTCGTCCCCCAGCAGCCGGTTTACCCTTTGCTGGTACGCGTTTTCCAGTGCCTGCAGAATCAATGCGGTGATTTCATCCCACGAGAGACCCTGCAACTGCCCCAATTTCAATTCCAGGTCACCGCTGCGCCGTTCCAGCGAGCCCACCAGACGGGTCAACGCAGTTCCAACAGGGATGCCATCCACCTGCTCCCGGACAACTTCCATGGCTGGCTTGGATCCTTCAGCGACACCACGCATTTGTTCCGGGGAAAGCCGCAACGGCACCCGCAGCATGTCCGAGAGATCATTCACCACCTCCTGCGGACGGCGTGGCGGCTGGCTTTCATCCTGCACCTTCAGACCATCCAGGAACATATCAATGGCATCCTCGCGTTCCTGCCGCTGCCGTTCCAGGCTTTCCTCCACCTTTTCCAGCAGCGCGCGCACCTGTCGGACAAGATGCTCCTGTTCCTCCTCCAGCGATTGAACCGCCATATCCAAAAGGTGGACCAACACGGACTCCGGTTGCAGGTTCTGCTCCGCTTGCAGCCTGCGGGCAAGTTCTTCTGAAAGCAGGCGCAGGGAGTACGATGGGAATGTGACACCTTCCACATCGATCATCGGTTGAACGTCATCCAGGTAAGCCAGGAGTTTCCAGGGACCTTCCTCATCCTGCAGCGCTTCCCGGACACGCTTTTCCACCTCAATTTTCAGCATGTCTTCTATATCTTCGGTCAGGTCCGGCTTTTCAAATACCAGGTCCCGCTGGGCAAATATTCTTTTACGCTGGGTGTTAAGGACATCATCATACTCCAACAGGCGTTTTCGGACATCGAAATTGTTGCCCTCCACGCGGGTTTGCGATTGTTCCACCACCCGTCCCAACACGCCGCTTTCAATCGGAATATTGTCATCCAGTTTCAACCGTGCCATCAGGGCTTCCACCTGACCACCTCCAAAGAGACGCATCAGGTCATCTTCAAGCGACAGGTAAAAACGTGAAGAACCCGGGTCTCCCTGGCGGGCAGCGCGCCCCCTCAACTGGTTGTCGATCCGGCGGGCTTCATGCCTCTCCGAGCCAATCACATGCAGCCCGCCCAGCGTGCGGACTTTTTCCATCTCGTCCATGTGCTGCAAAAAGACCAGGGCAGATTCTTCATAAATCCCATACTGCTCCCCCGGAACGCTCTTCAATTCCTGGAACAACTGGTTGTCCGTCATGGCATAGGGATTGATGCCTGCCCTTCGCAATATGCGGGTCACATCCCGGCGCACCGCATCTGGCAAATCCCCACCCAGCTTGATATCCACACCGCGCCCTGCCATGTTGGTTGCAATCGTTACCATCCCAAAGGCACCAGCGCGGGCAATAATCCCGGCTTCCTCATCATGCTTGCGGGCATTCAAAACCTGGTGGGGAATTCCTCCTTGCAGCACCTTTAACAGGCGGGGTTGATCATCGGCAGTCAATCCAACCATGGGTAGCAAGCGAGCCAGGTTTTCTGGATCTTCAGGATTGATGGTATTCAATCCTGCCGTTCGCGCCACCGAACGCATCTCTCCAGGATTGACGTCCGGGAGAGGCTTATTGAGAAATTTCAATTCAGGAATGGCAGTCTGGGAATCCGTTTTGCCGTTTTTTTCCAGCCAGGCATCCCGCACCAGCATGGCTTGAAGCAAGCGCCGAACCATCTCCGCCTGCAACCTGGCAGACAGACGCTCGGAATGTTCCACGGAGGTAGTACCCACAAGCTGTGGTCTGCCCATGACGTGAAACCGGAGGATTTCCAGGGTGATGGCGCGCAGCTTGGCTTCTTCGGTGCGGTAAACCACATCCGGATAATCCTTGCGCTGCCAGAAAACCGGAGAATGTTGCGGATCGTTCCGGCGGGCATAGTAGGTTGTCTTATATCCATCCTCATCCTTGCCCTGCATTTCCACCAATGGAGATCCGGTATTGGTGGCGTTGTACTCAAGGTTGGTGGGTATGGGCATGACCTCCAGCTTGTAGATCTTCTGGAATTCCTCCTGCTCTGTCATGGCAGTTCCAGTCATGCCCGCCAGTTTTTCGTACATGCGGAAATAATTTTGGATGGTGATTGTCGCGTAGGTTACGTTTTCCGGTTCCACCCGGACGCCTTCCTTTGCTTCCACAGCCTGGTGCAATCCTTCGGACCAGCGGCGTCCCGGCATCAACCTGCCCGTAAATTCATCCACAATGACCACCCTGCCCGCCTGCACAATATAATCCTTGTTGCGGCGGAAGAGGTATTGCGCCCGAAGTGCCTGCTCCAAATACCCCCAGATACGCGCCTGTTCCGGATTGATGTCATCCGGGCGGTCCGGATCGCGCAGCGACATTTGTAAAATGTCCTCAACCCGAGCCTCACCAATTTCCGTCAGGTTGACCGTGCGATCCTTTTCATTAACTTCCACTTCCTGAGGTTTTAACTGCCGAACCACCTGTGCCATGCGGTCATACAAGGAAGTATCATCAGAAGCCGGACCAGAGATAATCAATGGAGTACGGGCTTCATCAATCAGAATATTATCCACTTCATCGATAATGGCAAAATAATGACCCCGCTGAACGCGGTCGCTCTTCCGCATTGTCAGGTTGTCCCGCAGAAAATCAAAGCCAAATTCGCTGTTGGTGCCGTAAGTAATATCGGCAGCATATGCTTCCCGCCGTTCCACCAGCCGCAGTTGATCTTGATCTTCAAAGGGGGAACGTTTTTCCAGGTCCACCAGGAAGGCTTTCAATCCATTTTCTGTCCGGGATGCCATTTGCAGCACACCCACCGAAAGACCAAGAGCGTGGTAGATGCTTGCCATCCAGCGCGCATCCCGGCGTGCCAGGTAATCATTCACTGTCACAAGGTGA
>MTKX01023125.1_pt1 | contig 16428 bp, 16 predicted proteins | sample 1042771 | NCBI WGS metagenome assembly MTKX01 (sample SAMN06212183, study PRJNA360534) | anaerobic digester metagenome | biome: Wastewater treatment plant; material: sludge; isolation source: anaerobic digester fed with sludge from wastewater treatment plant | place: Denmark: WWTP Randers ... | reverse complement strand
CGCTGATATCCCCAATTAATAATAGTAGCGATGGAATTTAAACTTTATTCAACACAGCACCTCCAATAAGTTAGGAAAAAGACCGTTAGGATCGTTGGATCGTTGCCAGAGAATGGAATCCGTTCTTTTATAACCGATTCCAAAAAGCGACCAGGTCCGAGGCGATCCACCACGACTCATATTTCTATTCCATTGGCCAGATGCCTTCCAGCCGACATAAGCAATCTATTATCCTTACACAAGTTGAGTTATAACCGATATGCAAATCCTGTGTAAAGCATAACCGGAAGCAATCCTGCAGCATCACAGGACAACAAAAACGACATCACATCCAACTCGGAAAGGGACTGGACGACTACCTATGCTCGGCGATAAGCATCCGAAAGAGGGTTAAAAGCGAAAGGCAGAGAACAAAGATCCCTCAGAGGTCCATTGGTGGTTCCTGACGAGTTTGTATAGCTTCAGGCAACAATGCCAGCACCACCGAAGAAAGCACGTGAGATCGGCCTACAGTAACGATCCAAACACATCGGGAGATTCGCCCAATAACATCATGTTCAGCAATGCAGAGGAAAGGAGTCGGGCCGGAGTGGCCTCCAACGGAGGCGGGGGCCACGAAGGCCAGGCGATCCTGCATTGTCTTTTCAAGTTGTTTTCTCTCACCAAGATGCACGATAATATAGGTTATATGGGTCATTCCTGCTATTGATTGATTAGGAATAAGGAACAATTGCATTATAGAGAGTGAAGTAAATGGCCCATATAGCCCATAGGTACCTGATGCTTGTGAATCTCTGGTGACGTTCCTTGATACTGTTTCTCTACGATAGCAGGCGCTTATTAAAAGAAAATGAGAGTTAATTATAATTTAAACGACAATGTAAGAAATCTACAAGACCATTGTTCGGATGCGAACTTTATGCCGTCCAAATAACTCTAACCAAAGCATTTAATAAGATATTAATGATAATTCAGTGCAAGGAGGAATGTGCTATATGAGAGTTTATATATTAATCTTAGTCTTGTTCGCTCTCACAATTGGAACAGGACTTGCAGTGAATGTGGATTTAGGTGATGTGGAAGGGTTCAAGCAAGCATTGGAACAGGATGGATTCACAGTACAGCAAGGTGGACTCACATATTTTGATTTCATGAAATTATATAATAACGGTGTGATGCCATCTGCTTATGGAAACAATCCAGCAACAAAATATTTGGTGTATCTAGTTCCACCTGCAGCTGGTCACGAGGTCACCGGTATAGTTGCTGAAATTATTAAAGAACTTGGAGTAACCGCGAAGGTAACTCCATTCTGGAGTCTTCGCCCAGACGAAGCTGTTGTATTCGTTGGAAGAACACCGCCTGAGTGTAGATATTTCAGCTTCGACCAATACTTAATGGAGAGGACATATGGAAATGAGACCCGATGGATCTTTGCCAACTTAGGCGATACAGTGAACAATATGGTCATCAACACAGAAGGGACACCGGCTGGGCAGGCGGGTAATCCTTTCAACCAGACTACAATTGTGGTTAGCACAGCCGATAAAGGCATTGATCAACGCATCCGTGCGGCTGCCTTATCAGCAGGATACTCAGATGGAATAATCAATACCCAAGTAATACCCTCAACTATGTTGAAATTGGGCGTAGAGAATAATTCTGATACATTTGGTGTATTCATACGTCCAGCTCTAGTCGCAGATCAAAAAGCTGGTGATGATTACATTGCCAATAAGCCCGCTATGGTTTTCCGCATAACTCCCAATGAATCTACGGATCTCGATCCGTACAGTGTACCAGAGCAAAGGGTCCGTGGAACGGGAACGACGGAGTTCGACCTCATGGATGATCTTGAAGAGCTTAGGATCGCGATTTTGAACAAATACGACGAATCGAATGCCACAGAACTTCCAACAAGCATGACCGTAACCACAGGGAGCGATGGCATTCAGAGAGGAATCGATGTCTTAGGCCCTGCCAATGATGCATGCTATCTCTGGACAGGAAACCAAACTTGCTCTTCACCGACACCACCCTTCCCTGATCTCACGCAGTACTATGATTTCCTGCGAAATCCACCTGTCACTCTGGGCACCGAAGCCGATGAATTCATAATCGTCTATGGAGTTAACCATGTGGCCACAGGAAAAGCGACGTACCAAAACTTTGTCCCATACGGCGCAGACGTGTGGAATGGCGTCGGAATGGTCACTGACGTGGATTTTAATGGATCTGCCGAAGAGTACCTTCCAGATAACCCCAACGCGAAGTACCTCTACGTCTATAAACTCACGAGGAACTGTGATGGCGATCCATACTGCTATGAAATCCCGTACAACGCAAAAGGTTACGGCATTGAATTGGATCAACCGATCATGATTGGCTGGCGTCTATATTTGGAAAAGGCAACAAAGACTGGGCCATCCTACTCGGAAATCGTATACGACAGAGCCATAAAGTTCGATCCAAAGGAATAAGTAGAAGAAGTTGGGGTATTGAAGCTTACCCCACTTCTGTTTAGTACGTGAGATCTTAGATATACTCTCCAGATTTTTTAGATATCATTCTTCGACTGTGGCTTCATCTTAGCCATAACTGGAGAGAGGTATGCAACTCAGAGAGATATGGGTCATATGGGTCATTCTTGCTACTTTCAGCTTTATGGAAAAATCTGAAGTGTAAAGAGGAGTAGAGGAAGTAGCCCATATAACCCATATCCTTGAGACATATTCAGCCCGCACGCTTCTGAAAATGGATGCGAATAAAGCAGGATTACTTAACATGGTTAGATGATATTAGCTAAAAAGATTTATAGCAAGAATGTATAATGTACGTTTATGAAAGGGATTTTGTCGATATTGTTGATCCTCATGATCACGGGGATCTGTACCGCGCAGGTTCCAGACCTTGTTGGAAACTGGACAGGCTCTGAGATTGCATATATAGCAGAGAATGGTACCTATAAACTGTTAGAAGATGGAAGCGTCAATTTGGTTATCAGCGATCAGAAAGATCGCCTCTTTACCGGATATCTGACATATTCGTTGGATGGGAAAGACATTGTAGAAAGTTTTGCCGGGACAATTGGCCTGGATAACAGAATGCTTCACATTGCCGAATTGAATGATGGATACGACTTTGGTACGATGATCTCTAATGATGAAATAGAGCTAATATATCTCGCAGATGGAGAAAATGGACGTGCGGCCATTGAAAAGCTTTACCGTATGAGAGTATAAATTAACCATCAATATTTTTATGCTTAAAAAAATCCAAGATGATGCAAGGACATTTGCAGATCTGGTACCTGGTGGTGCTTCGGGTTGCCATGAGACGGACACTGTGTATAGTCCAGTGATGTACCGCCTCACACGCAGCAGAAAGTCGAGATCTTAGGCGAGATCAAGCCATCACGAAAGTGATCGGCTCCTCCAAGGAGGACACTGTGGATCGGTGTTGAAGCCCGTCTAGACTCGATTATTCTATTCTTCGATTCCTATTTCTCTTGTAGTAATGCCTGCACATCCGCATGCATGTTGCCCAGCTTCTAACTAGGGAACACCCAAGCGGCTTGGCCGTAGGAGGAGTTATGATCAGACTTCCATCTTCTTCACCAACTCCACCAGCACCGAGAACACTGCTGCTTCCAGAGGATCATCCAGTGCGTAGAATGCCTCGCTAGAGTGCCTCTTAGCCATCTCGGCCACCATCTGCCCATAGATCTGGTCATCCTTCTTCAGAACGTTGCTCGCATTCAACCACCTTGCTGAGACATCCTTGACGCCCATGCGGACGCTCTCGAAGCTACGTTCCATCGCTCCTCTCCCAAGCAGAACATCGCTGGCCACAGTCCATCCTCTTGCCCTTCCAGCCAGCTCATCTCCTCTAGTCGCTGCTGGATCATATCTTCCACGCCAGCAGGCCGGACGTTGAAGACCTCCGATAGGATCTCCTTGGCTGCTTCCAGTTCGAGTTGCTTGGTGCCGACCGGCCTGGGCTGAGTGAGGATCGCTTCTTGCTTCCAGGGCAGCCTCATGAGAACGCCTCCAGGGTGGCTTGCGATCCGACGCCAGGATCGGCTTTTGCTCGACTCTTTGCCGGTGCTTTCGACATCTCATAGAAGCAGAATACTTGGTCTGCCAAGAGAGGGATGATTCTCGCACGAGTGACCAAAGCCTTTTGTATAATCTGCGATAATACATGATAAATAACGGCAAGGAGGAATCGTATACGAGATTTTACATATTCGGATTTATCTTGGTCATGTTAATAGGAACTGGCCTCGCACAGAATCCGACAACAGGTGACGAAAATGCTTTTAAACAAGCCTTAGAAAAGGATGGATTTACTGTACAACAAGGCACTATAGGTTTTTTTGATGTCATCAAGTTATATGACATGGGAGTGCTGCCTAATGCACTTGGAAACAATCCGAGCACAAGATATCTGACATATTTCGTTCCACCGCCACCTGGCCAGAAGGTACCTGAAGAGATTGCAAAAATTGCCGCAACTCTTGGAATAAACCTGGAAGCAGCTGCTTTCTGGAATCTTGGTCCTGATGAAGCCGTTGTCTTCGTGGGAAGGACACCCCCAGAGTGCAGATACTTCAGCTTTGATCTACAACTGGTGGAAAGGACTTATGGAAATGAGGCCAGATGGATTTTCTCCAACTTAGGCGACGCAGTGAATAATCTAGTTATCAATACCGAAGGAACGCCCAATGGAGCAGCAGGAAATCCGTTCAATCAAACGACGGTTATAGTCGCTACAGCCGACAGGGGCATCGATCAACGCATCCAGGCTGCTGCATTATCCGCAGGATATCCAGACAACATATTTAGCACTCAGGTGCTTCCATCATCAATGCTGAATTTGGGCGCAGAAAATAACTCAGACAAATTTATCATCGCCATTCGTCCAACTTTCTACAAAGACAAACAGGCGGGCGATGACTACCTCAATAACACACCTGCGATTGTTTTTCGAGTTACTCCCAACCTAACTACGAAACTAGATCCGTATGATTTCCCAATGCTAAGAGTCCGCGGGACGGGAACTACAGAGTTTGACCTGACGGATGATCTAGAACAGCTGAAGAAGGCTATCCTCAATACATATAGCAATTTGAATGCTACAGAACTTCCAACAAGTATGGCAGTCCCAATGGGGAGCGATGCTATCCAGAGGGGAATCGATGCCTTAGGGCCAGACAACGATGCATGCTACTTATGGACATCAAACCTAACTCCCAATTCGCCGACACCTTCATTCCCTGATCTCTCGAAGTACTATGATTTCCAACCGCATCCTACAGTTACTTTGGGAAGCAATCCAAATGAGTTCATAATCATCTACGGTGTCAACCATGTAGCCTCAGGAAAGGCAACATACTCAAGTGCTACCATATACGGCGCGGCTGGTTGGAATGGTGTTGGAACAATCCACGATGCGAATTTCAATGGAACTGCTGAGGAGTATCTCCCTGACAATCCCAACGCCAAATACCTCTATGTCTACAAAATTGCCAGGAACTGCAATGGCGATTTAAATTGCTTTGAGGTTCCCACCGGTCCTGGGGCCTACGGCATAGCTCTGGATCAGCCTCTTATGATTTTCTGGAGGATGTACCTAGAAAAGGCTACAAAGACTGGGCCATCTTATTCGGAGATCGTGTATGATAGAGCCATAAAGTTTGATCCGAAAGAGTAGTCTACGGAACTGGGGTATCAAAGCATACCCCAGTTCTGTTTGGTATGCACATCCGGATAAATCCATCCCTTTTTTTTTGCATCTCTATTCAGAGCGTGCTGCGCCATGAGCAATATAGGAACAAAATGGCAGAGACCATAATGAAATGGAGCTTTGGGCTTGGCCAGTCATCAAGCCCTACTACTCCGACTATTGCCTATCCTCCTTTTCTGACTGGCATCCGGCAATAGGCGCAGGGATGAGTTATGCTATAAGCTTTTTGGATGGAATAAGAAGGAGGGAGGCAAAAGTCAGTGATCCAGGATGGATAGATGGTCTTCGACCTTTGCCAACACTATATACGGCAATTGTCGGATATATAGGTTTCGCTCTACAAGAGTGATATGTACCAATTATACGTCCCAGCATCGCACAATGAAAGATGGCTACAGACAATCCAGCATTGATCAAGGTTCATTAGGACTTGTTATTGAAGATATAAAGACCAGAGTTGATACTCTCGTATCCTGCGAGCCTGAAGATCATAGTTTGACTGCCCCATTATCTGACTGTCTCTGTGCAGCGACAATTATCCTACACTCCAACTTGATCTAACTTTTATCCAACTCACTAAAATCGCTATCTATAGACACCATATAACAAATCCAACTGAATTTCCGACTTATCGGCAGTATTGCAGTCCACAAAGTCAGCGGAGAATGTTCCCTCTGCGGCAATCTGAAAATGAGTTAGATTGGTTGGATGATGGCTAAACCTATCGAAATTATAAAGTTGGATTAAAGTTAAGCATAGTTGGATAGTTGGGCGTTTTCGGCTTTGGAGGATAGTCTTATGCTAGATTTCAGCTTCAACCCTCCAATATGCATTGTGCCAGAACTTGTGGCCATCCTCTCTCTGTCGTCTGGCGCAGGAAACCCATCCCAGTTTGATCAGAATTCGGAGAACTCTTGCCAGATTATGTGATGCTCTTATCCTGTCTGCGTAAGTAGAGGTATCCATGTCCAGAGCCACTGCAATCTCTAGAAGGGACATGGCTTCGGATTCGGTATAAGGCAGGACAGCAAGTACATCCTCCCTGTTTAATATCTCGGCCAGATACGATCCTCCCGCCAGAGAATAGCTGCTTCTTGGATAAAAATTGGTCTGATTGGCGGAGGATTACTTCCTGCGCTTGACCACAACTACCTTGGATGTAGCTTCTTCAAGCGTCTCTGTGCCAACTTTCTTGACGAAAGGCTTCCATATCTTGGCGGGCATCCATGCGGGCGCGCCCTTTGGCTTCTTAACCTGCTTCCGCTCTCCGGTGAATACATGCACCTTCTTAGTTCCCTTTTCTCGAAGCCGGATATCAGTGTGGCCTCGATTAGCTGCTTTCAGAGCGGCTTGCCTTGGTTGCTTCCCTGTGAACACACCTATCTCGTTGCCATCTTTGTCTCTAAGGGCAAAGTTCCTCATCTCTTTCTCGGCCAATGATCTCCCCTCCTACATCAAAGATCGATATGCTATAACTTAGCTCATTGCTTAAATCAGTTACCGATGCTCATTCCAATACATTAGTTGAATGCAGAAAGAGTTATATACTATTACGAATACCTTGTTATTATTATCAGGTAGTCAGCTACCTACGACAGCTCAGGAGCTACCCTCAGCGATCCCTTCTAACCTGAGCCGCCTACTCCCCTTTCATGATAAAGTGAAATTATGGCATTCGTCTCCTCTCGCATGGGATGTATGGGGATGACCAACCACGAGAAGAGACTTCCACCTTCCTCCGGACTATTCTATCCTTCGAAGTTTGGATAATCTTAATGATCAAAGGCAACTCTTAAATACTTGGTAAGATATTTTTAGAGTAATAAACGGCTCGGAAACTACTCTCAGTCTCATTCAAACCACCATTGAGCCGTTTACCCCCTCTTATCCTATTTTTGCTTCCTCTAATTCTCCCTCAATCGCTCTATGGTAAGCTTCCTGCGTTCCCATCGGCGAGAGTCTTTGGCGATATCTTCTTGCTCGATTGCATTGCGCCCTACTCCGGCATGAAAGATGGTCAAATGCACGTTCTTTTGAGGAATCAGATAATATTCCGAAGGGAAAAAAGCTGAATCAAGAAAAAGAGAATGAAATTGGCAATATTATTCCATTAAGCCCTAGGATTGTTCGTTAGGCGTAGATCCCTGCACCCAACCACCATGTATCATCCGCTTTTTTAATATAACTTAACTTGAATCCTTGCGTCATGTTCTCTGCTGGATCTACCTTTATATAGTAAATGAAACCTCCACCAGATTGAGCCAGTGCGATCATATCCCGAATGTATTCAACGCCGTTGGAATCTGTTATATTGATCCTGTTATCACCCAATAATTCTGGCTGAAAGGGAAGTGCCAGGGCGTTACCATCAAAGTCGTAGGCGAAGATATAGCGGTCTCCTTCGACATAACTTCCATTAAGATCATTGAAGGTCTTAAGAGCCTCCTCTTTAGAATTACCTAGCGCGAAGTCTCTTGCATTCTCCACAAAGTCAACTAGATCTTCTCTGGACTCGTTACTGAAAACGGGGGTATGCACTCTCAGATAAGTTCCGGCTGCCAACCACAATCCCTCATCTGCCTTCTGGACATAGGTTAGCTTAAGCTCTTCTGCATTTGAATGTGCGGGATTAGGCCAGATGTAATAAGTAAATCCGCCGCCTCTTTTTGCCACCTCGCGCATGTTCCTAACGTCAGCAACTCCATTGGAATCGGTAACATTGAGTGCATTCTTTCCTATCCCATCTGGCAAATAAGGATGTGCCAAGCGCGTTCCATTGAAATCGTAGGCAATTATGTAGAGTTCGCCGCGGGCAAACTCTCCATCAGGATCATTGAAGACTTCAAGAGCTTTCTCTGTGCCTTGCTCCAAGACAAAGTCTTTAGCTTCATTCACAAAGCTAATTAGATCTTCTTTTGCTTCTGGTTCCAAAACATAAACATAGTTTTGGTTTTCCTCTATGGCTATTGCCCAGCCAATTGAAGATACTCCCAGAAGGGCAACCATTGAGGCTAATAATTGGATTGTCTCTATACTTCTCATATTGTGTCCTCCATTATTGGCTTCTGCACTAAAATTATTGCTTATTCTATTTAAATTGACCCATAAGAATGGTAAGAAGGATGTATAATGAAAAGTGGGTGTAAAGGGGCTTCAAGTTAAGATTCTATCCCGGCTTCAGAAATGGAGATTGGGCAGGAAAAGGCATGATGAGAGGCATTCTTCTCCATTAAGCTTATTACTACTAACTACGTGCGAAAGTCTCATCCCCACAACAAGCAGATTCTTGGACAGAGGTCAGCATATGAGAAGGAAGGCTTCGATAAGCTGCTTAAAGCCCCAGTAGATAAGTCGTGCATTTCAAAGTTCTATGTTTAATTTTTTATAAAAACGGATAGCTCCGACTTAATTGATCCGCGGATGTTAGAATACCTGCCTTACCCGCGCCTGATTCGGCCTCCAGATACGCCCTAGCATAATTTCGCGCAAATTCGGGGAGGAGGACGAAGATCCCGAAGGTTTCGGCTCACTTGTGATGCCGAAACCGTAGGGATCGTAGTCAGTCCTGCGGAACAATGCCACAACACCCATCAGATTTACATTTGCAGAATGAGTGTAAAGAAGAATCGCAATTATGCGGCTTGATTTACATTTTTGCATATTTGCATGACTGGCTTTCTCTTTCAACTTTAATGTATCAATAAATTATTTTTGTGTTTTTCTAATGTAAACATGTAAATATGTAAAAAATGTCTATAAATATCGATTATGCTCTTACATATCCTTACATACTGCAAAAATGTAATGATTCTAATCCCTTCAAGAATTTTGAAGCCCTAGAACTTGTTTCTGAGTGCAGTAAATGCCAGAAACGGGAGACACTTCGGAACTACTCTTACTGCTATGCGAGTTCCATACGCTTTCCAGGAGGTCATTCGCCATGGCTAAGACGGGCAAAATTGGTGGTTACTATGACGGTTGTCTCTTCTTTTTGGCCTCTTCTATATTGGCCTTTGCTTCATCTACCGCCTTTTTTGCATCCTCAATCTTCTCGATGGCCTTTCCCTCTAAATCGGCAAACCGTTGTTCTTTCGCTATCTCAGGTGAGGATGGTCTGGCGAAGTCAGCATCTAGAGTCATCCAGTAGTGAGCATTTCCAAGCCCGGAGTATGCTCCGCTGTAATTCATGTCCATGCTTACCATGAACAAGCCATCGGGTCGACCCTTGGTTACTCCCCAGCTATTGAGCATTATCCAGTAGCGGTTCTTGGGATCTTGGTCGTTGTACCCCACGCAAAGGACAGCGTGGCCGCCGCCGTTATTGAAGTCGTATGCGGTTGTGCTGTCCTCCGGCTGCCAGACGACACATTCCGGCTGATAGCCCCAGAAATTGAAGAATTTTTCCCAGGCAGTCTGATTAGGAAGGAAGAATCCATACCATACGCCCTTTCCCTGACCCAAGATATTTTTGATGTTAGCTATTGCTTCCTCTTTTTCAATCCCCCAAGTGGGGATGGTGACTGCCCGTACCGAAGTCAGATCATAATGAGGATTAATTGAAATTGTGGCGGCTGGTACACTCGATGCCGCCCCACAGGTCATCAAGCCATCCTTATATTGAGCATTAGTATTCGACCACGGTATGACGATCTTGCTGTTGTTGTAGAATTTGACCAGATCTTCCAACCAACCACCGCAACACGACCAAGTACTCCCTTTGCCGCCGTTGTAGTTCGAGTTAATATATTGCATAGATAAGCGATCCTTGATCCCCAATTGAGTATGGAGGGCAATCTCCAATATGCCCGTTCCAGCCCAAGCCCAGCAGTTGCCACAGGTTCCTTGGTCGCGTTCCGATGGGGTGTAATTCATATGGCCGAGAAGAGTAACATGTTTTCCACCGCTTGAACCTAACTGATTCATAACCTGGGGACTCAAATATGCGCGAGGGGCAGTCTCGAACATCTCTTTCCACTTGCTCGTATCATTGGGCGATGGCCGCAATATGGTATACATCTGAGGAGAAGCATTTCCGACATTATCCATGATTGCCTCTTGGGGCAAAGACGAGCAGTTGATGGCATTATCCGCATGGATGGTTGGCAAGACAAGAGCCAAAATCATTGTTAGATATAAGATCCTGTGACTGCCTCTTTCTATAGGTGCCATCTCAAACTCCCGGATAATTAATGCAATAAATATTGATATACAGTATGGAACTTAAGGATTTTGGTCTTTATAAAATATTTATTGAAAAGATATACCTGAAATAATATGCATGCTTGACATTACATAGACTCGGTTGGTGTGCGCAAAGTTTTTGAGCTTTCACGGCACTTTAATCAGAAAAGGAGATTAAATGGTTAACCGTGATGAATTGCTTGCTCTGGGGATGATTCTAACCATATCAGCAATGCATATCGGGGTATCTCTGGCAAATCCGAGCCTCATCGGTATGCACGATGTTGTTTCCATTCCCGATGATACCTTAAGGGTGATGGGCGCGACAGACAACGAAAGTCTAGCTCAGAAAGCGATAAACACTCTTCGCTCCTTGATAAGCAAACCATCTAATGGTGATGCCTTAGATGAGGATGGATTGAAAGCCAATGATACAATCCTAGCTAAACTAAACGAACCATTTAATGTCACCCTGGATTCAAATCCAACTACGGGATATAGCTGGACTGTGGATTTTGATCCCGAATATTTGAGTGGAGGAACTGAGATCTATAGCACGAGCGATACGAGCCAGCCTGCACGTGTCGGTAGCGGTGGCAAACAGATATTTACCTTCACGCCCATCCAAGAGGGCGAGACCATAATATCGGCGGTCTACAAGCGACCTTGGGAAGATACCGTCGCAGAGGAAAGGACGTTCCTAATTGTGATATCAGCCAATGATATCTAAGAAAGAGACAGAATGGTATCAGGAATTTCTCCGGTTTCAATTTGAAGCTCTTCTTGCGCATCCGGTCGACCCAAATTCTACAGAGGAAATTTGTACTTTGGGTCTACATAGAGACTCAATAGCAATAAACGCGATCATTAGTGAGCATTGGCCTGAGCACTTAGAACAAGGTTATTAGTGTTCGCTCTAGAACTTGTTTCTGAGGGCAGTAAATGCCAGAGTTGAGATGCTCTTGTACTGCATGCCTGCGGCGTCCAATAAGACTGTCCTATTATCGGGTGTCATGTTTTCCAGGCTTCTACTAATTATAGGGCGGACTACAAAGCTGTTCTTAATGGCATATGCATTGCCGGTTTGATTTTGGGATGGATTGGTACTGAATGGAACACCCTGTAATGGGGATTCCAGCCCACTAACTGTGTCCATGCCGATCGAGGGATCGCCCAGGAAGTCGTAAGAGGTACCGATTGCGCAAGATCCACCGCAGCTTGCGGCCTGAGTAAGCCCAATGAATGTGGGGGAAATGATCAGTAGCAAAACCGTGATCATGATACTAATTTTCATTGAATTCCGATTAGAGTCCGGGATTAAAAGCCCTTCTATTCCGGATACTGCGAAGTGAGGTAGCCCCTATTCCGGAACATCGGTCACTTTCGCCCTACGTGCTCCATCCTTATCGTCTTACATGGGAAAGAGAGGGACGGGGCGTGGGGGGAGGATACCGTGTGGATTTTTGACTCATATAGTAAGGGCTCGTGGAGCTATGGGGCAGAGAGAAAGGACTCACCAAAGTCAGCGCAGCCTATCCACCATCGTTCTATACGCACCTCGATGATCCTACCGGTCATATGGAAATGATTGAGGGTCTAGAGAGTCACTATGAGGTCGAGGAATGCAACTTCAGGACGATCTATGGAACTCTCCAAGGTTACAGAATCTTTGCCAGCCGCAAGGTAGCTGAGAAGATCGAGAAGCGGACCTGCTATGAAGCCCAACTATACAATGTAGATGTTAGGCAGGATCAGAGGTACATGGCGGAACATGATATCTTTCCATGCATGAATCGGGATGATTCGGGAGCTTAGTCGAAGCCTTTTGCGTGGTTTCGGCTGATGTGGCCAGTTTGAATGAATGATCTGGAAAGCACTATCACTCAATAGCAATTTAAGCATGCACGTAGTATAATTCTCACATGAAATCATTCTGTATGCTTAGCAGCCTTATGATTATCATTGCAATGATCTCAGGTGCAGGGTGTACAAGCTCAGTCACCCCTAATGCGACAACCAACCAGACAATCGATGGGATCACAATTCCCACCACGACCGGTTCGCCGAAACCGGCAGAAGCACAACAGATCGCAGCAGCGGCTTACGTCTACGGCTACCCCCTCGTCTTTATAGATATCTGGAAGGAACACCAAACCGCAGTGCCATCGCTGGACCTAACGCGTGGTGTGGCACCTATCAACCAGCTCGTACGAATTTATCAGGTCAAACAAACAAGAGGACCTACAAACAATCCATATACATTTCCACCCTTAGATTTTAGCGGTTTTACTGCCTGGCTTAACCTGATGAATGAACCAATGGTGCTGAGCCTTCCAGCGACGAACGGTCGGTATTATGTGGTCCAGCTGACGGATGCGTGGATGGATGACTTCGCATCGCTGGGGCCACGAACGACTGGAAACGGATCGGGCAATTTTGCCCTTGTCGGTCCAAGTTGGAATGGTATGCTCCCTTCTAACGTTACTAAGGTCCAAACACCGACAAACACCGTTTGGATGGCAATGCGTACACCGTATAACGGTACCGATGATCCTGTAGCAGCAGCCTTCTTGGACAACGTCACCCTCACTCCCCTGAGCGCATGGGGAACGAACTACGCGCCTCCTAGTACCGTGCCAGTAACTTCCGGCATAATCGTGGACCCCCTGGCTCCCGCTAGCTATGCTCAAATTTCGAATATGACTCCTGACGCATTCTATGGTCGTATGGCCATGCTCATGGCGTCTAACCCACCACATAATGCGGACAAGCCAGTCGTCGATCAGATAGCTCGGATCGGCATCGCGCCTGGAATGCCGTTCAACTGGAGCGGCCTGAACACTTCTATGCGAAAAGCGATCATCCAGGGCTATCAGGACGGCATTTCACAAGTTAACGCCGCGGCAGCCAAATGGCCAGGTGTTTCTATTGTAAACGGCTGGAAGATGACATATAACGCCGGAACCTACGGAACCAATTACACCCTCCGTGCCGGAATGGCAAATGCGTCTCCTCTTTACAACCTACCGCAGGACGCTCTGTACTTTCAGTCGAGAACCAATGCAACGGGCATCCCATACTCCGGCGCTCATAGCTATGTGTTACACTTTGATCGCAATGGTACCCCGCCAGTCAACGCGTTATGGTCTATAACCCTCTATGACAGTAATGGCCGTCCCGTGCCCAATCCAATTAACCGATATGAGATCTCACCGCACAACGGTAACATAACGTACAACCCGGACGGATCTCTCGACATCTATATCCAAAATGAATCTCCCGGTGCTAACAAAGAGTCCAATTGGCTTCCTGCTCCATCAGACGAATTTCAATTTGTGTTACGTCAGTATTGGCCGCAAGAAGCTGCACTGAACGGCTCGTGGGTGCCGCCGGAAGTTCAGATGGTAGTGCCTGCTAACACAAAGACGACGTCTGCGGTGTAGTCTGCAATAGATATTGATATGAGGTGGCATGCCATCGACGACCGACCTGTCACCGAACTTTTTCGTAAAAAAATAGGCTCGATTAGTTGGCGCGTATACAGCAGCCTCTTTGTGATCGGTCGGATGGGGGATACTCCCGGATATGTTCGCAAGATGCAACTGGGGTTGTTTGCTATCCTATACAAGGTGAGCGGTCAAGAAGAGCTTCATGAATACAGCCTCTTGTGCAAGATATTCGTAATAAGTACATGCAGGGACTTAATGTTGCTGATGAGAGGGAGCTTGGGATACATCGAATATTGAACATAGTGAACTATTCCCGGAGATGAGCGGAAGCATCTGCCGTGAAGGCGTATCAGAAGCGTGGATTCTTCACGGCTCCAGGCATAAAGATTGGGTATGTTTTGAGGGATGCTTCCAAGTGGGACGGTGATATTGAGAGAGATGCCTCAGGGTTTGATGCGGGTTATTATCGGAAGTTGTTGGGCAAGGAATGGAATGAGGCATTTTTCGCCATCCAGAACGCAAATACTGGTACCTACGTGCTGAAGTCCCGCCCAATTGAGAACGAAAGAGATACTCTAGGACGAAACTAGGACAATTAAACCATTTTGTATATTTTATATAATTCTATGCGTAGTGTTTTAACTAGGATCACTAGGATAACTAGGAGCAAAATGGAAACCAGACTATAGGAATGATATGATTTTTGTCCGAGTAGTTTTAAGATTTAATCCGTTGCTATAGAAGATTCTAAGTTGGATTTTATCCTAATATCCTAGTCAAAAAGATATGTGTAGCTCTATTTTTGAGGGACTTATGACCTAGTTTGCCCTAGTTGATCCTAGCGGATGATGGCGAATGATTCTGTTATTCAGTAATGTACTGTGCATCGGATCATTTGTATGGGCATAATTTTGGATGAAGTAGGAGGATGTTAAGGGAGGCAATATCTTCTTCAGGGGAATGTTAGGGGGGAGGGAGAGCACGAAGGAAAATGCGTCTTCGCTTGTCGATGGACGCATTTTTCAGGTGTTCGACCATTGCACCAAGAAGAGGCTGTGGTTAAGCCAAATCAAGTTACATTGCTTTAAAGAAGCTTAATTTTCCTATTAGATATTGGGAGATCCTCAGATTTAATCCTTATATATCATGCCTGCCCTTATCTAAGCTATGGAACATGCTGAAGAGAATATGATGGACCCCTTCAATATAGGGCTTTACCTTATTGAAGCTGGACTTGTTGGTGTAGTGATCTATGCCATGTTGGTACTGCCTGCACTTTTCGAGCCGATGATCTGATTGGCCTTGATCGATCATTAGCTGGGACCTTTGTAAGTCTATGGAGCTAGCTTGGGCACTATTAGGCATTCAGGGAGACTTCTTAGCAATTGGTTGAATCAGAGCTTTGAATGCAGTTCAAGCCTCTTGATAGCATTGTATTTATCTTTCTTTTCCCAGCTTGGCTTCTTCAATTGCATCATGGAGCGTCTGGATGGTGCTATCATAGGTTGTTCTGTCTACTGAGAATGGCGTTCCACCCTTTCCGTCGCGGGCAAAGCTGAACTTGGCTCTTTCCAGCTTGGGCTTGCTAGGCCAACTCAAGGGCTTTTCTCCCTGCTTTACCGATGTCGAGGGAGGCAATCAGTTCGTGCCGCTTAGGCATGGATAGCTCTGGAGTCGAGGCTGGCCTTGCGCCCTCGAAGTCCAACAGGCTGCGCTGAGCTTTGCAAATGTACCGAGATGAGAGTCACTAACCCTTGTGATGTCCAGAGTGGTTTTCGCGACTCTGTGCTACGTCCTCTTAAACTACCATTTCATGAATTATTGAACAGAGACAGGATATTGATCATCTGGTTCTTTCGGTACTGCAATCCAGGCAATAAGATACGCTATGATTCCCCCACCAGCAGACAGCACCAGACTCAATGTGATCAATCTTACGATTATCGGATCAATATCAAAGTACTCTGCCATCCCGCCACATACACCCGCAATTATAGTCTTTAACATAACATATTTAACTTATCATACAGAAACCTGGGAATCCACATTC
>MTKX01000927.1_pt2 | contig 16473 bp, 18 predicted proteins | sample 1042771 | NCBI WGS metagenome assembly MTKX01 (sample SAMN06212183, study PRJNA360534) | anaerobic digester metagenome | biome: Wastewater treatment plant; material: sludge; isolation source: anaerobic digester fed with sludge from wastewater treatment plant | place: Denmark: WWTP Randers ... | reverse complement strand
TTCCGCCAGTAAACCATTATATAACAATTCGTCGGGGAAATCCCTCAGCAGTTTCTCAACAAGCACCTGAGCCTCACTATATTTTCCCGATCTTATAAGATTCCTCACATTTGCCAGTGTAGAGGTTTCATTAATTCCATATTTATTATCAAGCCTGTTAAAAATTATCCCTGCCTTATCATATTTTTCATTTTCAGAATAAAGATTTCCGAGCGCCAGCAGCAGTTCCTCCTTTTCAGGGTATTTCTCAACTGCCATCTGATAATACACTATTGCACTGTCCAGATTCCTTTCCTGGTAATACACTCCCGAGAGCATCATCAGATACCATAGATTATCAGGCTGGATCTCAACCGCTTTACGTGCGAATTTCTTCCCGTTCTTAAGATCGCCTCCTGAGAGTACTATCTGAGCCATCTGATAGTAAACTGCATCGCTTGAGGGATTAAGTTTGGCACATTGTTCAAAGTATTTCAGAGCTTCGCCGTTGTTACCCATAAGTTTTTGCTTTACAGCCTCAACAAATACATAATCAAACACTGCCGAATCATACTCTTTTCCCCTGGTTATATCATTAATGGCCGGCGTAATCTTCTTATTACATGAAGTTATGGAACTAACGATGAGGATTATAACCCAAATATTTAATAACAATCTTTTCTTCATTTCTTATTTCTTTCCAGTATGACCGAATCCTCCCGAACCTCGTTCTGTTTCTTCAAGAACATCAACTTTTATCCACTCAGCTCTCTCATGTTTGCTTATCACCATCTGACATATCCTGTCGCCATCTCTTATAACGAAATCTTCTTCAGATAAGTTTATCATTATTATACAAACTTCTCCACGGTAATCCGAATCGATAGTCCCCGGAGAATTTAATATACTTATTCCCTTATTTATCGCCAGTCCGCTTCGTGGCCTTATCTGGGCTTCATAACCCACAGGGATCTCAAGATACAAACCCGTTGGGATCAATGCTCTCTTACCCGGACTAATTATAACATCTTTTTCAAGATTTGCCCTGACATCCATACCGGCCGATGCAATTGTAGAATATTCAGGCAGATCATGTCCGGATTTATTTACTATCCTGATCTTCATTTATAACTTTTTTTGAAAAATACTGTCAAAAAATGATCTCTGTACTGTGCGAATATTATAAAAAGAACAATTAATACCGTATTTATAGCAATTTCAGCAATTAAACCCGGGTATTTGAAAATCCTTGAAAAAATAACAATCATGCCTGCCAGTATGAAATAAGGGATAAGTTCCTTCATCCTGTACTCTATTTTAAAGTGTTTTTCAGCCAGAATGAAAGATAGTATAATCATACTTCCGTAAGATGCAATATGAGCCCATGCTGATGCCATATAACCATAGGCAGGAATAAAGATTACATTTATAAGAATGGTAACTGCTGCACCGGTAAATGTAATGTAAATTCCATATTTTGTCAGATCATTTAATTTATACCAGATGCTGTGATTCATATATATTCCGTAAAGAAGATATCCCATGCTTACAATCGGTACTACAATTACTGAAGATCTGAATAATTCCCCGATTATCAGACTGAATCCTGCAATATAAAGATTAATAACGAGGTATACCACTATCATCGAAATTACAAAGAACTTCATTACAAAAGCGTATGTTTCCTTTGCTCCGGTTGATTTTGCTCTTTCAAAGAAAAACGGCTCCGCTGCAAATCTGAACATCTGTATGAAAAGTGACATCAGTACTGCAATTTTATAACCTGCTCCATATTCTCCCAGTACTTCAAGTCCATCTCCATTAGCTGCCATTCTCCTTAATATTATCTTATCAAGAGCTTCATTCACTGCGCCGCCCAGACCAGCTATCATCAGAGGGAAGGAATAACTGACCATCTTAATCCAGATATCTCTTCTGAACACAGGTTTGATTTTTATAATGTAAGGAAGCAATAATATGAGCGTTGCAGAACTGCCTATAAGATTTGCAAGAAATACATAACCAACGCCATATTCCGGATCATAGACTTTTGAAAACCATCCGTTGCTCCTTTGGTAAATATCAGGCGCTATGAAAAGAAGAAAAACAACAGCGATAATGGTGAAAATCACATTCAGAATTTTTATCAGACTGAATATAACCGGTTTATTATCTTTTCTTAATCGTGCGAATGGAATGGCTGCAAATGCATCTATAGCTACTATAGCAGCAAACATTTTAATATATTCAGGATTTTCAGTGTATTTCAATAAAGTCGAAACAGGTTTAATGAAGACAAAAACCAGGATCACAAACAGCAATGAAGAAGTGAATAAACTTATTAAAGCAGTCGAATATACCTTTTCATAATTTTCCTTGTTTTGCGAAAACCTGAAAAAACCTGTTTCCATTCCGTATGTCAGAATTATTAGCAGAAATACCATCCATGCGTATAGTTCTGTAACAATTCCATACTCACCTTTGTCGAATATCCTCGTATACAAAAATGTGAGTATTCCATAGTTAAGGAATCGCGGAACGATAGTTCCAAAACCGTAGACCAAGGTTTGTTTTGCTAAAACTCTGACTTCGTTCACTTTATTAAAATGAATGCAAAGATAGTCGTAAGAATTTAATTTTTCGAAATAACAAATAAATCAATTTCAGCTTATTTTAAAAATCATTCTTTACAATGATGCTTAAAGTTAGATATCTTTACGCAGGTTATCAGGCTATAATGTTTATCAAATTGTAACAATCATGAACAAACCGCGATTAAAACCGATTCTTCTATTAATATTCCTTATTCTTGTCAGCTGTAAAACCACAGGAAGCAATGAGAATACGATAGTCCTCATTAAGACCACGCTCGGAGATATCAAGATCAGGCTTTATGACGAAACTCCGCTTCACAGGAATAATTTCACCAAGCTTGTAAATTCCGGCATTTATGACGGAGTATTATTTCATCGTGTCATAAATTCCTTTATGATACAGGCAGGTGATCCCACAACAAGGCAATCCGGTTTACCGCAGGGTTTAGATTCTATTTCANNTCAAATTATACAATTCCTGCGGAGTTCCGTTCCGGATATTTTCACAAAAAAGGAGCCCTTGCTGCAGCACGTGAAGGCAATGAAGTCAATCCGGAAATGAGGTCTTCAGGAACACAGTTTTATATTGTTCAGGGGACAAAGCTCACAGAAACCGATCTTAACCAGGCTGAACAAAGGATTAATAATAACCTCAAGCAGGCAATGTTCATAAAATTTCTCAGGGAGATTTCCGATAGTGCACGAATTTCAGGCATCCAGGTTTCTGATGGTGAAATACAGGAAAAGGCTTCGGCTAAAATGTTTGAATATCTGACAATAAATGAAAGCTACAAAATTCCCGCGGATCAACGATCAGTATACACAACCCTGGGTGGTGTACCCCGTCTTGACGGAACGTATACAGTCTTTGGTGAAGTAACTGAAGGCCTCGATGTTGTTGACAGAATAGCTGCCGTAAAGACTGATAATACTGATCGCCCTCTGTCTGATATCAGGATATTGAAAATGAAAATTATTTCCAAATAAAAATATATTAATACTAAACTTTTTATAAATGCTTTCCAGAATAAATTCTTTAATCACCGAAATTAATTCCCTTCAGATAAATGATCCTGTAGAGCTGGAAACATTCCGTATTAAATATCTTGGAAAAAAAGGTATTATTTCAGATCTCTTTGAAGAATTCAGGGATGTCTCTCCTTCCGATAAAAAGAATATTGGCCAGATTCTTAATAAATTAAAGCAAACTGCAACTGATAAATATAACGATTTTAAAAACCGGTTAAGTTTTTCTTCAGCCAGTTCAGGACAAAATGATCTTACAAGGCCATGTTATCCCTGGGAATTAGGATCACGTCATCCTATTTCAATAATCAGGAATGAGATCATCAGAATATTTGAGAGGATAGGTTTTACAGTATCTGAAGGTCCTGAAATTGAAGATGATGATCATAATTTCACCTGTTTAAATTTCGCTCCCGAGCATCCGGCGAGGGATATGCAGGATACATTTTATATTTCAAGGATTTCTTCAGAGGATTCAAATCCCGGAGATATATTGCTTCGTACTCATACGTCTTCTGTCCAGGTTAGGGTTATGCATAATCAGAAGCCTCCGATAAGGACGATTTCACCGGGCCGTGTATTCAGGAATGAAGCAATATCTGCAAGGGCACACTGTATATTTCACCAGGTAGAAGGTTTATATATTGATGAAAATGTATCCTTTGCCGATCTCAAGCAGACTCTGCTTTTCTTTGCCAGGGAGATGTATGGTAAGAATACAAAAATAAGGCTCAGGCCATCATACTTCCCGTTTACTGAACCTTCCGGGGAAATGGATGTAAGCTGTACTATCTGCGGGGGGAAAGGATGTAATGTTTGTAAATATACAGGCTGGCTTGAGGTGTTAGGTTGCGGAATGGTTCATCCTGCCGTCCTTGACGCCTGTAATATTGACAGTGCAAAATATACAGGATTCGCATTCGGCATGGGCATTGAAAGACCTGCAATGTTAAAATATCAGGTTAATGATCTCCGGCTTTACTTTGAAAATGATATAAGGTTTCTTGGACAATTCAGTACTTCATTTTAACTGTTTGAACTTATAATTCAGATTTTTGTTAACAAGTGTAATTATTTACGCAGATGAAGCAGCATGATGTCTCAGTTCCGGTATGTGACAAATGTTCAGCTGAAACAGGGTCTATATTCAGGCACCTTACAGCTGAAGAAGGCGATATGATCAATTTTAAGAAGGAGTTCCGCCAGTTCAGACGTGGTGACGTTTTGTACAGGGAAGGAAGCCGGATAAGCGGATTTTACTGTATCCACAGCGGTATAATCAAGGTTTTTAAAACAGGGTTTGACGGTAAAGAACAGATCATCCGCTTTGCAAAACCCGGGGATATAATCGCCTACAGAAGTGTCCTGAGTAATGAGGTTGCCTGTACATCAGCCAAGGTTATTGAAGATTGCAATGTGTGTTTTATTCCTTCTGATATACTGATATCATTCGTCAGATCAAATCCCGTCTTTGCCCATGAACTGTTAAAGCTTGCATGTCATGAGCTTGGGGAAGCAAATTCGTTCATCACAGATATTGCCCAGAAAACAGTGAGGGAAAGGCTGGCAGAAATCCTCCTTGTTCTTATAAATGATTTTGGACTTGATGATCAGAATTATCTCAAGATCTCTCTGACCCGTGAAGAACTAGCAAATATTATCGGGACAGCAACAGAATCTGTGATAAGGCTCTTATCTGAATTCAAGGCGGATAAGCTTGTTGAACTTACCGGCAGGAGGATAAGGATAATGGATGCCAGGGGACTTGAAAAAATAAGTAATGTTTTTGATTGAACTTAAGCCCTGAACATTTCAGAAAAGTGTTCCCGTAAGATCATTCCTGTAAATTTTACCAAGATGCTTATATGCATGTTCGGTTGCCTCACGACCCCTGGGTGTTCTTTTGAGGAATCCTTCTTTTATAAGAAACGGCTCATAGACTTCTTCAATAGTTCCGCTTTCTTCGCCCACAGCTGTTGCAATAGTATTTAAACCTACAGGCCCTCCACTGAATTTATTCACGATGACCGATAATATCCTGTTGTCCATTTCATCTAGTCCGTACTGGTCAATGTTAAGTGCATTAAGGCCATACTTTGTTATATCTATATCGATCTTTCCTGATCCTTTAACCTGTGCAAAATCCCTTATCCTCCTCAAAAGGGCATTCGCTATTCTTGGTGTTCCCCTGCTTCTTTTCGCAATTTCAACAGCTGCAATCTCATCTATCTTTATGTTCAGTATACCTGCCGATCGGTTCACTATTCCGGTAAGTATATCATGATCATAATATTCAAGGTGAAATTTTATTCCGAATCTTGCTCTGAGGGGACTTGTCAGCAGCCCGGATCTTGTTGTTGCACCAATAAGCGTGAAATTATTGAGATTAAGTTGTACTGATCTTGCGCTTGGCCCCTTATCGATCATGATATCAATCTGGTAATCTTCCATGGCTGAATAAAGGTATTCCTCAACTACTGGTGAAAGTCTGTGTATTTCGTCGATAAAAAGTACATCACCTTCTTCCAGATTTGTCAGAAGACCCGCAAGATCACCCGGTTTATCCAGAACCGGACCGGATGTTACCCGGAGATTTACTCCAAGTTCATTTGAGATTATTGCGGCAAGAGTTGTTTTTCCAAGGCCAGGCGGACCATGNNACCGAGCGATTCTCCTCTTTGCTTTGCAGCGGTAACAAAAACAACAAGATTATCAATAACCTGTTGCTGTCCTTTGAAATCGTTGAAGGAAACAGGTCTGAGCTGCCTGTCTATTTCCTGGTCGTTAGCTGAATCGGATTCTTTCCTGATGTTAAAGCTTTCATCCATGAAGCAAAGTAACTATTTTATAAGCTTTGTATCGCTCTCAGGAAGATTTATTTTCACTCCGTTAATACTAACTTCAACATCATCCTTATATGTAATTGNNGCTCCGTTTTCATCAAATTTCTTCCAGGTTCTTTGTCTTATACCTGTTCTGTAATACTGTTCTTCTTTTAATTTCCCTGTATCATAATAATAAAGATGCTGCCCGTCCGGATTGCCCTGGAGATAATTCCCTTTAAATTTTAAGGTGCCATTACTGTAATAGGATTTCCATTGTCCGTCTTTCAGGCCTATAATGTAATTCCCTTCTTCAGTATAATCGCCCGTGGTGATCTTCCATTTGCCATTCTTTTCACCGTCAGTATATTGGCCCTGTGCAATAATATCTCCTTCTGATGAATACTCGACATAGATCCCGTCTCTTTCACCCTGGAAATATTCTTCTTCTCTCAGGACTGCACCGTTGTCATAATACCATTTCCATAATCCGTCAGGCCTGCCGTTATTATATGAACCTGTTTGTTCAAGCTTCGATGATGCATTATAGAATTTCCATGTTCCGGTACGTCTGTTGTCCGTATATGTCCCTTCTGACAATATCTTTCCGTCAGGATAAAAGTTCTTCCATTTTCCGTTTGAATTTCCGGCCTCATCAACTATACCTTCTGATAACAGCAAACCATTATCGTTATAAATGAATGAATTGGATACCTTACCATCTTTTGAGAATTCACGATGTGTTCCAACAGGTACATTATTCCTGTATGGTCCGCTATAAATCAGTTTATTATCGCTGTCGTACCTGTTAACAATTTCTATATCAGGTTCATCTTCAACCCTTGATTTAACAATTGCCCCGTTATCATATAACATTGTAACTGTAAGCATTCCCCTGCTGTCGTATTCCTTATAATAACCATGAAGAAGGTCATCTTTAAATGTTCTTTCTGTTTTTATTCTGCCAGAAGGATAAAAATCCTTCCATTCACCCTGTTTTAAACCTTTTGCATCGGTCCTGTTTATCCTTTCCCTGCTGATAAGAAAATCATTATTGTATTCAAGGAGGGTAATTATCTCTCCTTTCTTATCATATTCCTTAGCTAATCCTTCTTTTTTCCCTTCATTGTAAGTTATTGTCTGCTGAACTTTTCCGTCGGGATAATAAAAATATGCAGTACCTTCTTTCCTGTCGCCTGCATATAATTCTTTTGACCATAGATAAATACCAGTTGCAGGATCTTTTTTATACCTGTAATAATAGCCGTTCTTTTTACCGAACAGGTAACTGATTTTTTCAGTTGTATCTCCTACCTGATCATAGAATATCCATATACTGTCAAGAAGGAAACTTGTGCGTTTACCCTCGGATTTCTTCACACCTGTAACATAATAACTTTTCCAGTATCCTTCAGGCTTACCGTTTTTAATAAGTCCTTCACTTGAAACTGATCCGTTAGGATATCTGAATACATGATATCCGTCACTGAGAAGCTCATTTCCCTGAGGGTATACTGCGACTGCAGAAATAAATAAAACAAAAACTATCAAAGTCTTTTTCATCATTTACCTGTTACAAGGGTTTTTGAAATATCCAGCATCCGGAAGATCGGACGTCGGGCATCAGAAATTAGTTTGCTGTCAAGGATTATTTCCGGTTCTTCATCCTTAAGGCAATTATAAATCTTTTCAATAGTTATCATTTTCATAAAATTACATTCACTGCATCCACAGGTTGAATCTCTGGGGGGTGCAGGAATAAACTTCTTATCAGGGTTTGCCTTCTTCATCTGATGAATGATACCAGGCTCAGTTGCAATTATATAAATTTCACCATTATCTCTTTTCGTAAAATCAAGAAGACCTGCCGTTGAACCAATATAATCTGCAACCAGTCTTACCGGTAATTCACATTCAGGATGTACAATTACTTTTGATCCCGGATTTTCTGATTTTAGTTTTAAGATTGCTTCAATTGAAAACTCTTCATGAACATGGCATGTTCCATTCCATACAATTATGTCACGCCCTGTTTCATTCATAACATAATTACCCAGGTTCCTGTCCGGTGCAAATATTATCTTTTCATTTTCAGGAAGGGATTTAATGATCTGAACCGCATTGGATGAAGTACAGCTTATATCTGATAAGGCTTTTATCTCAGCTGTTGTATTTACATATGTTACAACAGTACGTCCGGGGTTTTCATCAATGAACTTCTTAAAATCTTCCGCTTTACAAGAATCTGCAAGAGAACATCCGGCATTAATGTCGGGGAGGAGTACTTTTTTCTCAGGTGCAAGAATTTTGGCTGTCTCAGCCATGAATTTCACTCCCGCGAATAAAATAATGTCTGAATCATTTGATGCGGCTTTCTGCGAAAGTGCAAGGGAATCACCAACAAAATCGGCCAGATCCTGTATTTCCCGCAGCTGATAATAATGAGCCAGGATAATTACATTCTTTTCCTTTCTGATTTTATTTATTTCCCGTATATAATCTATATCTTTCTGCTCTTTCATTTGTTTTCATGTAAAGTAACATCATATATATAACATTATTTTATAATAATTAATATTTATGATGGTTATAATATGCTGTTAATTGTGTTTGAATTTTAAGAAGACTTTTATTGTTTTTTTCGCAACTATTATAAAGCAAACATCTTTTCAACAGTTCAAAAAATATACCATTTTTGATAATCAGGACGTTGATGTTTTAATTAACAGATGTTAATAATAACATATCAGTAGCTGTAATGAAACAAATTTATATTTTTAAATGTTCATTTAAGGTTTATTTCCTGACATTATTTTATTAAAAGTTTCCTGTAAATGTTTTAATTCCGGTTAAAACCGGGAAATATTTTAAAAATTAAGAATTTTACACTTTTTAACTACAGGTTTTCTACAAATTATTAACAGGATCAGATGGTTCTTAAATTTGATGTACTTTGTGAATATTTAATATAAGACGGTGAAAAAGAAAAAAATTGCAATAGTATTGGACCATGCCGGATTTTATCTGAAGCGGAAACTTCTTGACTTTCTTAACAAGCAGAAATATGAAGTTAAGGATTTCGGGACATTTACGGAAGAGATGGTTGATTATCCTGATTTTGGTCATAAGATGGCCGAAGCGGTTGCAGCAGGTGAATATGAGCTGGGTATTTCAATATGCGGTACAGGCAATGGAATAAATATGACTGCGAACAAGCATCAGGGTATAAGAAGTGCATTATGCTGGAATGAAGAAATAAGCAGACTGGCAAGAGCACATAACGATGCTAATGTATGTGCATTACCGGGCAGATTTATTTCAGAATCGGAGGCCTATCTGATAGTCAGGGTATTTCTTGAAACTGATTTTGAAGGTGGCAGACATAAGAGAAGAATTGATAAAATACCTTTAAAACTGTACTGATATGCTGTCAAATTCATCACGTTATGGTATCAGGGCAGTAATGTATCTCGCCAGCCGGCCTGAAGGGAAAAAGATGACTGATATAATTACTATTTCAAAAGATCTGAATCTGCCTGCACCATTTCTTGGAAAGATACTTCAGCAGCTTGCCAAGCGTAAGATACTCATCTCACTTAAAGGTCCGCATGGAGGCTTTTCGCTCTTAAAAGATCCGGGAGATATTACCCTTCTTGAAATAATTAAAACAATAGAAGGGGATGATATTTTCAGTAATTGTATAATACATAACAGCACATGCAGATCATATGTTACTTTGCACAGGAAAAAATGCGCCCTTCACGATGATTATTCTTCGATACGAAAAGATCTTGTGAAGCTTTTCAGTAAGAAAACAATAAATGATCTGGTGAGAAAAGCCGGCGAGTCTGATCAGATAATTATTTAGATTTATTCAGAAAATGATATGGCTTGAAAAACAGCCAGAGAAACAGAGCAGAAAATACTCCGCCTGTGTCGGCAATCATATCCAGTATCTCTCCTTTACGGTTTCTTGTGAATTCCGATTGCATGAATTCAACAATAATGCCGAAGAAAAAAGGAATAAGAGCCATTAACAGAAGCTTTCTGGTGTCTGTAAGCGAACGTCTGTGTTCCAGTATCATTGTTCCCATAAGTAGAAAATACAGGCCAAAATGAACAAATTTGTCTAAATGGGGTATATCAAAAAAACCAGACCTTACAAAAGTACTGGGAGTAGCCATGCTCAGATACAAAATGATCAGTGAAACAGTGATAGTATAGATATTATTTTTAAGAATGTTCATTTCTTTTTGCGGCAAATGTATTAATTAGTCATCTTAAATCATAGAAAATTCTAATCAATTGTTTTTCTTTGTGTTTGTGAAAGCATTCTAAACCAATGGCAGGAATTTATCTACATATCCCTTTTTGCAGGAAACTTTGTTATTACTGCGATTTTTATCATGTCATTTCCCATGATGATAATTCATTGTTTCTAAGTGCTTTGAGAAAAGAAGCGGATTTGAGGTCTGATTATCTGGCAGGGTATTCTGTTTCTACAATTTATCTGGGAGGAGGAACCCCTTCTGTATTCAGTCCAAAAGAAATAGGGTCGCTGCTTGATCATCTCAGGCAACGATTCTTTGTCGAAAAGGAAAATGAGATAACAATAGAACTGAATCCTGATGATGTGACACAGCGTTATGTAAAGGAACTGGCTGATACCGGAGTTAACAGAGTCAGTCTGGGCATTCAGTCGTGGCGTGATGAAGATCTTAAAATGATGAACCGGCGACACTCGGCAGCCCAGGCACATGATTCACTGATGAGACTTTCAGAAGCTGGCTTTAAGAACATTTCTGTTGATCTTATCTATGGGATTCCCGGTATGGGTACCACTGAATGGGCATCCGGCCTTGATAAAACTCTTGCATTTGATATTCAACATCTTTCAGCATATCATCTGACAATTGAACCCGGAACTGTATTTAACAGGATGAAAGAAAAAGGAACTCTTGTTGAGATCGATGAGGATGAAAGTACGGCTGAATTTAATATCCTTCTGGAAAAAACAAGTCAGGCAGGATTCATTAATTATGAAATTTCGAATTTCGGAAAGCCTGGATATTTTTCGATTCACAATACAAATTACTGGAAACAGGTACCTTACCNNATGTGGGGTATTGATCTTGAGTATATTGAAAAGATATTTGAAAAAGAGGGTTACGATTATATAGTAAATCTCAGCGGTAAATTTATTGATTACGGCCTGATGAAGCAGGATAATAAAAACCTGATCCTTACGAATCAGGGTAAAATGATATCGGATAATATTATTTCCGAATTTATAATGCCACCATCATAGTGGAAATCATTTCTTTGCCAGCGAGAATGTTGTCCGGCCAATTTTATTATCTTCAAGATAGAGCTCAATGCTGTAGTTCCCTACAATAAAATCACCGGTATTGGACAGGAAAATGCACATCTCGAGATCCTGGTTCATATAATCGGCTGTACGTTTTTCGGAATAGATTATTTTATTTCCCCTGTAATCAAAAAGATTGTCAGGGCTTCCTGTAATGACCAGTGAATCAGGTCTTATAACCCTCATGAATACTTCTTTTTGTCCGGCCCCGGCAATCGCATTTTCCCTAAGGGTAAAGCATACCCTGAGTGATTCCATCAGATTTATTCTGTTTGTCTCTTTCCTTTTTCTGTTCAGGGCTGCTGCTGTAATATTTTTAGCCTGAATGACAGACGCGGTCACTACCTTTGTCGTAAGTTCTTCTTTTTCTTTTTCGAGCTGGACATTAGTATTCTGAACTTTTGCAATCTCCTGTCTGAATTGTGTATTTTCAGCCACAAGCAGCTTATTACGTGAATTAAGAGAGTCTATCTGAACGATATAGCTCTTCATAATTTCTCTCATTGTGGTGATCTCGCTCCTGTATTTCTTTATAAGCTGGGCATTTGATGCATTTATTGAGAGCAGCTGGATGATCCTTTTCTTTTCCTTTTCAAGGTTGGCATTGAGTGTATCGTTATTTGTCTTCATGGTATCATATGCAGCTACCATAAGCTTTAATTCATTTGCCAGTGAATCTTTTTCCTGGGTCAGGACTGTTTCCATTTCAACCATTTTACTTTTCTGGTCGAAATACATTACAACAAGGAAGATAAGAGCGGCTGCAAGGATGATAGAAAGTGCTATCATTCCGATAGGAGTGTTCTTTTTATTTGTCTGGTCAGTCTGATAATTTGTTTCCGCCATTATAGATATCTTTAATTATGTGAATGGTTTGCAAAAATATAAAAAATAATAATTACTCTCTATAATATAAAATCCGGATCAATTCTTAAATTTACAGTTGGCAATATATTACTTAACATATTAATTATCAATTGTATGAGCGGCTTTTTTGGTGTAATCTCAAAGCAAGACTGTGTTCAGGATGTTTTTTACGGTACCGATTACCATTCTCATTTAGGAACAAAACGTGCCGGGATGGTGTTTATTGTTCCGGGCAAGGGATTCCGGAGGTCGATCCATACCCTTGAAAATTCATATTTCAGGACAAAATTTGAGGAAGATCTTAAGGATTTCAAAGGCAATTCCGGAATGGGAATAATAAGTGATACTGATCCTCAGCCGATCCTGTTTACTTCACATCTGGGGCGTTTCGCTATAGTTACGGTATGCCGGATGATAAATATTTCAGAGCTTGAAGAACACATATTAAATCAGAAACAGCATTTTACGGAAAATTTCGGAGGAAATATTAATCCCACCGAGGTTGTTGCCAGTCTGATCTGTGAAAAAGACAGTTTTACGGAAGGTATAGAAAATGTATTTGAAAATGTTAAGGGTTCCTGTTCGCTGATGATCCTGACGGAGGATGGGATCATAGCTGCAAGGGATAAGCTGGGCAGAACTCCGGTTATAATTGGGAAAAAAGAAGGTGCTTATGCCATTGCCTCAGAGTCCTGTTCTTTCCCGAACACCGGTTTCGATCCGGAATATTACCTCGGACCCGGGGAAATTGTCCGGATAACGGCTGAAGGCTACACACAGTTGAGGAAACCGGGAGATAAAATGCAGATATGTGCATTCCTGTGGGTATATTATGGTTATCCGCCTTCTTATTATGAAGGGATAAATGTGGATGAATGCCGTTACAGATGCGGAGCCGCTTTGGCAAAACGCGATTCGGTTCAGGCCGATTTTGTATGCGGGATACCCGATTCCGGTGTTGGACATGCAATTGGTTATGGAAATGAAAAGGGGATACCCAATAAACGTGCATATTCAAAGTACACTGCAACCTGGCCCCGAAGTTTTCTTCCTGCATTCCAGGAACAGAGAGATCTTGTGGCAAGAATGAAGCTTATACCCAATAAAGCTGTTATTAAAGGTAAGAAAATGATCTTTATTGATGACAGTATCGTAAGGGGAACCCAGCTGAAGGATAATACAAATGACATGAGGAAATGCGGTGCAAAAGAACTGCATATGAGAATTGCCTGTCCACCACTTCTTTATCCCTGTGATTTTCTGAATTTCACGCAGTCCCGTACACCCATGGAGCTTGCCGCCCGCAGAGCCGTTAAAGAACTTGGGGGAGATGACAGTGAATTAAAGGAATATTCCAATCCGGATTCGGAAAAGTATGGAAAAATGGTCGGTAAGATCGCTGAGAATCTTGCACTTGATTCACTCTTATATCAGCGGCTGGATGATCTGATCACTGCTATAGGCCTTCCTAAAGAACAACTTTGTACCCATTGCTGGGATGGGACGAGTTATTTTTAATTTGAGGCGCAGCGGCACAGCGGCGCAAGTGAACCTCTGTGGAACTCTGTGAATCTCAGTGGAACTCTCCCGCTTAAAGCGGGACAAGTTGTGTTATTGATCTAAAACCGGGAAGCAATAAGTTGCCGTACCTCTGGTTCCTTTAGTTTATCTTTGGTTGCCTTATATCCGATTTTGAAGACAGCATCTGCCTCGTCGGGACTCAGTATACCATAATTTTTAAGTTCCTGTGGCGAAATAAAAATATCGAATTTCTTTGATTTTTCAGTTACCTCCTTAGCCATCATAATCATGAAGGTTCTTTCAGTTATTTTTATCAGGCTTGTCAGGGATTCTTCTTTTCCTACCGGGTTAACAAAAGAACCGATCGTGAAGCGGCAAAGCTTTTCAATAGGTCTCAGGGGAAGGTTATCGAGAACTCCGCCATCGACATAATGAATATTATCAATAATTACAGGTTTAAAAAGCACGGGAATGCTTGCTGAAGCAATTATCGGGTCAAGCAGAGGACCACTTGAAAAATAAACAGGTTTGCCGTTATTGAGATCTGTAGCCGACACATAAAGTGGTACTTTCAGATCACCGAAAGTTTTAGCGTGTAAATGATCTTCAAGGATTTTCTTGATTCCTGAGAGCTGTAACAGGCCATCACGGGGCATTGTTGGTTTCATGTAATTCAGCCGGCTGCTCCCTTTCATTATCTTCAGAGCTTCCCGGGGACTGATCCCGTCGCAGTACATTACTCCGGCAAGAGCTCCCGCACTTGCACCGGCTATCACATCCGGATAAACACTTTCTTCATTAAGTGCCTGCAGTACTCCGAGGTGGGCAAATCCCCTTGTGCCTCCACCGCTGAGGACCAGTCCGGTATTATACATTTCCTCCGGCATAGCGATAATGGTTAATTGAAGATGATATCATAAAGTAATCTGAGGTTCAGGAAAGTGACAATTGATGCAATGATAAGTAAAAGTACCGTCATAAATCCTGTATTTGCATATTTTCTCATCACTTTCTTTGAGGAAGTAAGGTATACCTGTGCAAATACTGTAAAAGGAAGCTGTATGCTAAGGAATACCTGTGACAGTATCAGACCCCTGAAGGGATCTTTTGTGAAAAATATTGCTATAAGTGCACCTATAAGTGAGATTATAACTCCCGTACGTGTATGGTTATCTTTTATATTATAAGGTTCCTTTACCATCCCGGAGACTATTGAACCTCCGGCCATGGCAGAGGTAATTGTAGATGCTATCCCTGAAAACAGAAGCGCTATTGCAAAAACAACAGCAGCGTTTGTTCCGAGAAGGGGCTCAAGCAGGCTTTTTGCCTGTTGGAGTTCATTTACTTCGGTTTTATTTACGAAAAATGTCGCTGCAGCCAGAATGATCATAGCACTGTTTATAGCCCATCCTATAAGCATTGAAAGCAGAGTATCGGCAAATTCAAATTTCAGCTGTTTCTTTATGATACTGTCTTCTTCAAGATTCCACCGGCGACTTTGAATTATCTCTGAATGAAGAAAAAGATTATGTGGCATGACTACAGCACCAAGGACACTCATAAGCAACAGCATGGATCCCCGGGGTATTGAAGGTTTGATCCACGAAATACCTGCTTCGGCCCAGTCAACATCTACAAGAAAAATCTCATACAGGAATGAAAGACCTATTATCGAGACAAATGCAATAATCCATTTTTCGATTTTCCTGTAGGAATTTGTAAAGAGCATAATCAGAACAAATATCGTTACAAGCATTGATCCTATCTTAACCGGCACTTTAAAAAGCATTTCCAGGGCAATAGCTCCTCCGNNAGCAATTGATGCAAGTACTGCAAGTGAAAGAACTGTCCGTGAGATTGCCGGACGTGTATAGATCGATGTTGCTTCGGACAAACAGTATCCGGTAGCTATTCCAAGGTGTGCAACGTTATGCTGAAGCAGTATCAGCATTATTGTTGATAATGTGACTATCCAGAGAAGCGTATATCCGTATTCAGATCCGGACGCAATATTTGCAGCCCAGTTTCCGGGATCAGTAAATCCTACTGTAACAAGCAAACCCGGACCTATATATTTAAAAATGTCAAGCGCCCCCAGAACATGTTTGTGATCCCTTCGCCTGAGGTCCCTGAAGAATCGAACCGGGTTAAGAAATGACCTGAAATCTGACATATTAAATTTTTAAAAAATCGACAGCGTCAAAATCCTTGTTTGTCCGGATACCGGCAAAGATAAAAAATGATAAAGGATTTTAAGATGTTCAATTTAGCAGGTATAATAAATATCTTAAATTTG
>MTKX01015858.1_pt1 | contig 16481 bp, 18 predicted proteins | sample 1042771 | NCBI WGS metagenome assembly MTKX01 (sample SAMN06212183, study PRJNA360534) | anaerobic digester metagenome | biome: Wastewater treatment plant; material: sludge; isolation source: anaerobic digester fed with sludge from wastewater treatment plant | place: Denmark: WWTP Randers ... | reverse complement strand
TCGGCTAAGCTCTGCGACATTTAGCCTTATCCTCCTCTTCCAGACGCATCAACCGGTTGATGCCCTCCAGCACCGCCTCAACCGAGGCCATGATTATATCGGCGTCAGCTCCCCGAGCTGTTATCTTCCTGTCTGCCATTGCCATCGTCACCCATACTTCTACTATTGCATTTGTCCCGCCGGTTATGGCGTCCACATGATACTCCTCAAGCCTGACATCCGCCACTCCACTGATGGCCCGCCTTATGGCATTTATGGCCGCATCCACCGGGCCAACTCCCACCCCCGCCTCCAGCCTCTCGCTGCCGTTGAGCTGGATCTTGACCGAGGCGGTGGGAGTGACTGTATTGCCGGCCACCACGGTCACCTCCTCCAGCCTGACCTTTGGCTCCATCTGGATGGAGAGAACGGTATCGGCTATGGTCTGCAAATCAGCGTCCGAGACCCTCTTGCCCTTGTCTCCCAGCTCCTTGACCCTGGTCACAATCTGGGCCAGCTGGCTTTCCGAGACAGCCAGGCCGAACTCGCGCAAAGCCAGCTCCACCGAGGCCCGGCCAGCGTGCTTGCCTAAAACTATGCGCCTCTTTCTGCCCACCGTCTCCGGATGCATCGGCTCATAGGTGGCAGTGTCCTTCAAGAGGCCGTGCACATGTATTCCCGCCTCATGGGTGAAGGCATTCTCCCCCACAATGGCCTTGTTGGGGGACATGGGAAGCCCGGTCAGGCGCGATACCAGTCGAGAGAGCTGATATATGTCCTGGCACTGGATGCCTGTATCGAGATTGTAAAGCGACTCCAGGGTCATGACCACCTCCTCCAGGCTGGCATTTCCCGCCCGCTCGCCTATGCCGTTTACTGTTACATGGGCCTGGGCCGCTCCAGCCCGCAACGCGGCCACGGTGTTGGCTGTGGCCATGCCGAAGTCGTTGTGGCAATGGATGCTGATCGGCCTGCCGAGCCGGCTGAGCCGGGAGAACATCTCTGCCGCGGTCTCGGGAACCAGAACTCCCACTGTATCGCAGAAGGCCAGGCGGTCCGCCCCGGCCTCGATCCCCGCCTGATAGAGCCTGACCAGATAGTCCTGGTTCGCCCGGCTGGCATCCTCACCGGAAAGCTCCACCACCAGTCCGTGATCCTTGGCATACTCGGTGACCGCCACCGCCTGGCTTATCACCGACTCGCGGTCCGATTTGAGCTTGCAGCGGATATGAAGATCGGATACCGGAACGACCAGGTGCACTGAGTCCACATCGCAGCCTAAAGCAACATCGATGTCAGAGCATAAAGCCCGCACATAGCTGCATATCTCCGCTCCCAGGTCGGAATCGGCAACAGCTTTGATGGAAAGGCGCTCACCCTCCGAGGTCATGGCCGATCCGGCTTCGATCACATCCACACCCAGGGAGTCGAGACCCCGAGCGATGGCCAGCTTCTCCTCGGTGCCCAGAGAGACGCCGGGAGCCTGTTCCCCATCACGCAGGGTGGTATCTAGAAATCGTATTTTACCAAATAAAGCGATCCCACGCATTCATGATCAATCACCTCGGCCCTGCAGGCCGTTCTGAGCCTGAGATCTTTAATGATTGATAAATCTGACGGAGAGGAGGCTTTTTCGTCGAATGACGTTTTAAAGGGGAAGGTTTAAAGCATCGAAGCATATTGCCCTCTCCATCAGAATATGGTGGTGGTTTAGTATATGGGGATCAAGAGCTCATCTCTCTCCTTAGCCTTGCTGGCAGTTTTGATTTTATCTATTACTCCTCTGGCCTCATCTCAGTGCGGCAGCAACTGGATGGGAGATACCTCGGGAGATACCGACTTTTATGTGAGCAGAAACCAGAACCTGGGCACCGGCCTGGCCTCGGATGCATCGGCATCATCTGCCTCCGCGCCGGCCGTGGCCCTGGGCAGCGCCGCCCAGGCGAATGCGAATGCCACGATCTCCAGCGTTAAGGTGAGCCGGCCCAGCCCCCAGAGCCCGGGATCGGCAATCATCTGGATGGCAGAGGCATCCAATCCCAAGAGCGAGCTGATGCTCTATGACTTCATGCTCTCTGGCCCCTCCACCGGGGGAGAGTTCCGGGATATGACCGGCTGGAGCAGCCAGAGCACCTGGACTTGGAATACATCACAGGCTGATGCGGGAGACAACCAGATCAGAGTTCTGGTGACCCGTCAGGGCTCTGTGGCCTGGGAAGATAGCAAGACCATACCCTATCATATCGGTGCCGGTTCCAATGTCTCCTCAGAAAATTCAGCCAGTCCCAGCCCATCGACCGGGGCCGGACCCCTGCCTCAGATGGACATAATCGGGGCCAATATGAAGGTTCCCGATACCAAGCCGATACCTCTGGCCCAGCCGACCGAGGCCCTTGCCGCAGCCGTCCCACAGGAGCCCGAGCCGGAGGAGCCGGAGATCTTGGATGTGGAGGGCAAATGGACGGTCAAGCTTGAGCAGGCTGGCATCTCCATCAATCCCCTCAACCTGATTCAGACCGGCGAGAGCCTCATGGGCTCGGGGGTATTCAATGAAGACGGCTCGAAGCTTCAGGTAACTGCCACCGGCTCTGTCTCCGGCGATGCTGTGAAGCTGCACATCTGGACGGTCGTATCCGAATACGGCAACCAGATCGACAAGAGCGCTGATCTGGATCTGGTCCAGGCGGACAAAACGGTAAGCGGCAGCTACGAGCTTTACTCCGGCGAGGAGACTATAGGCAGCGGCAATGCCACCGCCAGCCGGGCGGCAGCCTGAGGAGGAATACAATTGAGGATGAAATCAATTCTGAGCCTGGCCCTGATTTTGATCATATTAGCCAGCCCGGCCTGGGCCGGTTGCGGAAGATGGGTGGTCCGGGACAACACGGACTTTCTGGCCGACCCCCTCTTCGATGCGGCCATGGAATCCTCCACCGGGATCAATGACATCGACGGCTCTGAAGAGAGCCAGGCAGCAAACCAGGGTGAGAACAACAGCACCGCCACGTCAGCTGTGGCCGTGGTCCAGAAAGAGGATCCCATCATTGATCTGGCCGGAAAGTGGAGGATGAGCCTGACCGGGGACGTAACTGAGTCGGCAAAGATCATGGATATCATACTGATCCAGTCCGGCGAAAGGCTGCAAGGCTATGGGTCCATTACCGAAGGTGATTCCGATGCTCTGGCCACGGCAACGGGGGCGGTATCAGAGGAAGAGATCAGCCTGGAGGTTAAGGTCAACTCCCTGCAGGAAGACTATCGCCTGGATCTGATCCATGAGAACAGCAGTATGCAGGGCAGCTATGCCCTCTACCAGGCGGAGAGGCTGGCTGAGAGCGGCAATGCCACCGCCATCCGGGCGGGAAGCTGAAGAGAGGCCCTCAGGATATCTTCTTCCAGGCTCGCAGCACCTCTGCCACCGACCAGGCCTGAGAGATGCATCCACCGGGACGTTGGGGATTGCTGCCGTCGAAGACCTCGGGCAGAGTTCCAGTGCCTGCCGCCAGAGACCGAAGCGGTTGGAGAAGCTTCCGGGCCTCTGAGCGCACCGCCTTCGACCTGCCTTTTATCGATATCAAGGCATCGATATAGGGACCCATGAGCCAGGGCCAGACTGTGCCCTGATGATAGGCAGAATCCCGGCTGGCCGCTCCCCCCTCATACCATCCCGCATAGCGGGGATCGCGGGGGGAGAGGGTGCGCAGGCCGTAAGGAGTGAGAAGCTCGCGGGTCACCGTCTCCAGCACCGACTGCCTCATCACATCGGGCAGCAGGCCCTCTATCCCAGCGGCTATGATCTGGTTGGGCCGGATGGAGGCGTCCTCATGGTCTAAAACATCATAAAGGCATCCGGTCTCGCTGTTCCAGAACCGGCGGAAGCTGGCCTTTACCTTCCTGGCCAGGCGGGAAAAATCTGCCCCGCCCGTGCTGCCGCCCCCGCCCAGGGCATTTTGCAGCTTGATCATCTCCTTGAGAGCCGAGTACCAGAGGGCATTGATCTCGCAGCACTTGCCAGCCCGGCCGGTCACCGGCCGTCCCTCAACGCGGGCATCCATCCAGGTGAGAGCCGGGCCGGAGAAGATCAGGCCGTCCTCGTCCGCGCCGAAGCCCTCTCCCGCCCGCGAGTAGCGAGCGTAGACCGCCTGCAGCGCCGGCCACAGCTCCTCCAGGAGCGGCATATCGCTGCACTGCTCGTAGCAGGCGGCCACGGCTCGGACAAACCAGAGGGAAGCATCCACGGTGTTATAGGATTCCGCCCCCAGGTCATTGGGCAGCACCCCGTCCTTCATGGCCGAGGCAAATAGCCTCAGGACGGCTGCCGCCTCCTCGGTTCGGCCGGTGCAAAGAAGCAGGCCGGGGAGGGAGATCATGGCATCTCGCCCCCAGTCGTCAAACCAGTGATATCCGGCGATGATGCTCAGGCCTGCTCCCCTCCGGACCAGGAAGCTGTCTGCGGCGGCTGAAAGCTCGGGGAGGGGGGCCTTGAGGGCCAGCAGGCGGGCCTCTTCTTTTGCCCACTCCGCCCGCCAGTCGGGCATGCTGCTCCTCCAGGCGGAGGCGGCTATGGCAAATTCCGCCTCTCCGGAGAGATCCATCTCAAAGCGGCCGGGGGAAAAGAGATCCTCTTTCCAGGCCAGGCCGCGGCGGCGCTCTTCTTCGTACTCGAAGTTGAAGTAGACCCTCTCATCCGCCCTGAAGGCTGGCCCGTCCGAGAGCAGCATGAGCGGGGCATCCGGTCTTTCTGATGAACGGATCATGGCTCCACCGGCGAGCCTCTTCTGCTGCAGGAGGGGCAGGGGTCGGGCGGAGTGAAAGCTTCGGCTGTGCATTAAGGGAATGATGGAAAAGCGCCCCTCGCTCCCCGTGACCCGATATCTGACGATGGTGGTGTTCTCGCCCCGGATCATGAAGACGGTCTTTTCCACCCGCATATCCCCCAGCTCATAGCAGATGCGGGGAAAGGGATCCTGCTGGAATTCCCGGAGGTATTGGTATCCCTGAGGATAAATCGCTCCGGGATACTGATGGCAAGCCAGATGATGCCCATCTATCTCCTCATCCAGGAAGGAGAGCATGAGCCAGCGATCCTTGGGGGGCTGCAAGGCGGCCACCAGCAGGCTGTGATAGGCCCTGGTATTGCTGCAACAGAGGGTGGAGGAGGCATAACCCCCCAGGCCGTTGCTGACCAGCCACTCCCTGGCGGCGGCATCCTGGTAGCTCGGTGGTCGGGAGAGGAATGAGGGACTCATCTTGCCTCCTCCAGAGCCAAATGCACTTCTTTGATCAGTCTCTCTCTCAGCCGCTCTCCCTTGAGTCTCTTTGATCGGGCGATCCTTCCTGCTAAAGCCTCATCTCCCAGGCTCGTTCCCGCCCAGAAGGCCAGGTCTCCCTGGCGGCTGTGATACTCCAGAGACTCCAGGGATACAGTCCCGAGAGCCTCTTTCATACCGGCCAGGCTCCAGGCCGCCTCTCCCGTGAACTTATCCACTCCCGTGGCAAAGCGGAAGGGAGCATCGGCCAGATGGATCTTCTTCTTGAGCCGGTAGTGCAGGTCGGCCAGAACGCTGAAGTAGGTCACTGAGGCGTCATAGGGGATTCCGTAAGGGCTGAAGTAATTGTGCACCTCTCCCGGTCCACCTCCGTGGGTGAAAAGGTAATAGAGATGGTCGGAGGTGCCCAGAGTCCTCCAGATCCTCAGAATATCGTCTCCGCTCTCCCGGGCCGGAGCCTCCAGCCTCTTCTGGTAGATAAAGCAGGCCTGCTGCAGGGCGTTACCCAGCCAGCAGCTGGTATCCCTCTCTATGTCTGCCCAGGAGATATAGTCCCGGATGGACAGCTCCTGCTTGGGCTGGATCTGGCGGGCGATCTCTGCCGGAGTGGCAAAGCGGAGAATGTCATGGCTGTTTATCTTCTCGGGGAGATGACGGAGGAATTCGAAGATGCCGGTATCGATCCACTGGTGCTCCCCGAAGGTCTCATAGTCGCAGAATATGTTTATGCACTGACCTGGGGCAGCTGCCAGCCAGGAGGCATATTTGTCTGCGGTGAGGGGATACTCCTCCCAGTTGTGGGAGGAGAAGCGAAATCCAATGTCGTCGGTGAGCTTATAATTTCTGAGCAGCAAAGATAGGCTCGTCTCCGGCGGCCGGTAGACATAATTTGGGTCTGCCAGCGTCCCTTCCGTGAATATGGCCTTGTAGCCCATGCTTTCAGCCATCTGGGCCACCTGGTCACTATAAATCAGCTCCGTATTCTCGAATGTGGTGGGCCGCAGCCCGAATAGCTCCCATATCGCCTCACGGTGCATCTTTACCTCTTCTGTAAACTCTCTCTGGTCCTCATAGAGGCTGGATAGGGAATGATAATAGGTCTGCTCCATCACCTCCACCCTTCCCGTATCCACCAGCCGGAGAAAGGAGTCCAGCACCTCCGGCCTGTAGGCGCGGGCCTGCTCCAAAAAGACACCGGAAAAGCTATAGGCAACGGAAAACGGTTTATCCGATTCGTCGAGCCTCTTGATGCCCTCCAGGATAACCTGATTGGCGGGCAGATAGCATTTATCGGCCACCCTCTCAAAGATCCTGCGGTTCTCATGGTCATCGAAATAGTAGTCCCGCAGATCGGGCACCACCTCCTTGAGGGGAGAGCCGTCCCAGAAGAAATTCTTCTTGAGCCGGATGGGCTGGTGGACCTCAAAGCAGAGGGATACTAGGGTCATGCTTTTCTATGCGCCAGCAAAATATTTACATCTTCGCGTTTGGGTAGGGGCCGGGCCTGCCTGGCCAAAAGGTATAAATGCCAGAGCCTCTTACCTTGCGGCTTCCCGTGGGGTAATATCAGTGATAACAGGATTAACCATGATCAAAGTTGATGCCGGCCAGGAGAAAGCGGCTTATGCCAGCCTGCAGAAGAGGCCGGGCATAAGAGATGTCTACCCTCTCTTCGGAGAGTATAGCTTCTTTCTGGTGATGCAGGCAGAAAAGAAAGACGATCTCTCCCGCATGCTGGGAGAGATAAAGGCCAGCCGGTCGGTGATCAAGACCGGCCCGGTCCTGGTGACAAAAGAAAGCTGCCGCAGCCAGGGCGCGGCTTCATAAGCCAAGGCCTGAATTCATCTCTTCTCTTCTTCGCATGAGGGCTCCATCAGCGGGGCGAACTTGGTGCCATAATAGATTATGCCCCGATCGCCCTCCTTTCCCAGAATTCGGAAGACGGGACGCACCCGCATGCCGATCTTGATATCCTTGGAGCTGGAGACAACCTGGCCGGTGACCTTGGGCCCCTCATCAAGCTGTATGATGGCCAGATTATAAGGCGTCAGCTTCTCGAAGTCCTCCGTGGCGTTATAGATGGTGGTGAAGGTGACCACGCTGCCTGTGCCCTTGAAGGTATACTCCTCCAGATGGGACCCGCGACGGCAGTTGGGACAGAGATTTCTGGGGGGAAAGAAGTATTCATCGCAGCGCTTGCAGTGGGTTCCTGAGAGATTGTATCTCTGGGGAATGCTCCTCCAAAATCTGGGGGCCTGTGTGGTCATTCTTTACCTCGTAAATATATGAACCAAAGCGGTTCCGCCCGATCCGCCCACATTATGGGCCAATCCCACCTCTGCCTCATCCACCTGGCGCCTTCCTGCCTCGCCCCTCAATTGAAGGGCGATCTCATAGGCCTGCTTTATGCCCGTGGCTCCCACCGGATGGCCGCAGGCCTTGAGGCCTCCCGAGGTATTGACCGGAAGGCTGCTGCCTAAGGCGGTCAGCCCTTCCTCGGTGGCCCGCCCGCCCTGGCCTTTCTCCAAAAATCCCAGGTCCTCTATGGCCAGGATCTCGGCAATGGTAAAGCAGTCATGCACCTCTGCCACATCCACCATGCGTGGCTCTATTCCGGCCTGGGTGAAGGCGGCCCGGCCGGCATGGACCGTGGCATCCAGGGTGGTCAGGTCGCGACGGTCATGAAGAGCCAGGGTGTCGCTGGCCTGGGCGCTGGCAGCGACCTTTATGGGGCTCTCGGATAGCTTTTTAGCCATTTCAGTTGGGGCGAGAACCACCGCCGCCGCTCCGTCCGATATGGGTGAGCAGTCCAGTATGTGCAGCGGATCGGCCACCATTGGCGAGCGGCTCACATCCTCAATGGAGATCTCCATCTGATACTGGGCGATGGGATTATAGCAGGCATGATGATGGTTTTTCACCGCCACCGCCGCCATCTGGTCGTGGGTGGTGCCGTAACGGCGCATATGCAGCCTGGCCATCATGGCATATAGAGCAGGGAAGGTTGCTCCAAAAAAGCACTCCCACTCCCGGTCTGCTGCGGCGGCCAGGGCATCGGCTGCCGTGCCGGAGGATACATCGGTCATCTTCTCCACTCCGGCGGCTATGACTATATCGCTGTAGCCGCTGGCCACAGCCAAAATCCCCTGGCGCAAAGCCAGGCCCCCCGAGGCGCAGGCCGCTTCCACCCTGGTGGAGGGGACATGAAGCCTGGACAGCCCGGCGCAGTCGGCGATGAGAGCTCCGATATGCTCCTGCTCTACAAAACGGCCGCCGCTCATATTGCCCACATAGAGGGCATCGATCTGCTCACCACTGATCTCGGCATCATCTATGGCCAGCACACCTGCCTCGGCGATCATATCGCGCAAAGAGACATCCCATCTCTCCCCGAATTTGGTGCAGCCTACACCGATTATGGATACGGATCTCATACTCTCAGCTTGCCTTTGTGCCTGGCGTACATGGCATAATCAAGATACTCGCCCCCTCCGATATAATCACGAACGCTGGGAGCGCGGCAGCGTATCTCATCGATTCGATCTGTGACCCTGATGCTGAAGGCGTCGCTCCCCGCCCCGGAGCCGAAGCTGGTCACAAATATCCTCTCGCCTGGGCGGGCCACATCCAGTGTGGCGGCCAGGCCGATGAGGCAGGACGCAGAGTAGGTGTTTCCGATCAGAGGCACTATCAGCCCCGGCTCAATCTGCTTTTTGGAAAAGCCCAGCATTCGGGAGACGCGCAGGGGAAACTTTCCGTTCGGTTGGTGGAAGACGGCATAGTCATAATCTTCCGGCACTGTCCCCAGCCGCTTCATAAGGCCTCTGGCCGCTCCGGTGACATGCTTGAAGTAGGCCGGCTCTCCGGTGAACCTGCCCCCGTGCTCGGGATAGGGCATGCCCTCCCTTCTCCAGAAGTCAGGGGTATCGGTGGTGAAGGAATAGGTATCCTCGATCTCCGCCGCCAGATCCTGGCTGCCTATTAAATAAGCCGCACCCCCCGCGGCAGCGGTGTACTCCAGCATATCTCCGGGAGCACCCTGGCTCACATCTGCTCCTATGGCTAGGCCCAGGTCGATGAGACCGGACCCCACCATCCCCAGGCAGGCCTGCAGGGCGGCAGTTCCCGCCTTGCAGGCAAACTCGAAATCAGCCGCCGTAAAAGATGATGACGAGCACACCGCCTGGCCCACAATGGTGGCGGTTGGCTTTACGGCATAGGGATGGCTCTCCGATCCGGCATAAATAGCTCCGATCCTCTTGGGATCGGCACTGCAGCGATCGATGGCGTTTCTCGCCGCCTCCACCGCTATGGTAACTGCGTCCTCATCCAGATCCGGCACTGACTTCTCCAGAACGCGCAGACCCTCCGATATCTCCTCTCCGTCTCCCCAGACCCTGGCGATCTCCTCCAGCCTGATGCGAAATCGCGGGATATAAACCCCATAACTCAGAATGCCTTTGGCCAAAAGATGTCACCCTTTGCTGAGAGCCAATGAGATCTCATCTACGGAAAAATATGTCGTTAAAAGAGGAATGTTCTCCACCTCGGCGATCTTTTTGGCGATGGGATCAACCTGATCCGGAGCGATCCCCTGCAGGATAACCGCGCCCGGCTTGAGGTTGCTCACCCGCACCGCCACCATGGGGGACTTGCCGGTATGTACTCCGGTGAATATCAGCGCCCNNGCCTTGATGCTGTCTATAACCGTATAACCCCAGATGGTGATATCCGTCCGTCCGAAGATTATCTCCGCATCCAGCTTTTTAGCCACATCCCACAGGGGAATAGGATCCTGGTACTCGCAGACGCTGCAGATGGAGTCTATTCCCAGGATGTCCCCCCACATGTCCTCATAGGCTCTGAGCACATTGCAGCCACGGCCCTCGTCTATGCGCAGCAGGGCATCTATGATCTTGGAGATGATCATTATGCCGGGGGACTTGCGTCTGCCGCTCTCGTAATCGGATATAACCGAGGGCGATATGCCCAGATGGTTGGACAGGTCGGTCTGGGTAATGGCGAAGTTGCGACGCCACTTTCTCAGGGTATCACCAGGATTGGAAGAAAGGGTGATCTCTCCAGCAATCTTCTCGGCCAGCAGTCCTCTGGCATTGGAGATCTCCCCGCGGGAACTCATAAAACAACAACAGGTCAAACTAGGATATAAATCTGACGAAAATAATTCGGCATTCGCCGAAGGATTGCCCAGGAAAAGGATGCATTCAAGGAAAGCAAACCGAAAATGCGTCGACCGGGATTCGAACCCGGGTTGTAGGCTTGCTTCGCAGATTACAAATCTGCCTGGAAGGCCCAAGTCATAACCACTAGACCATCGACGCTTGCCCTTAGGTGGAAGGTCCTGAACTTAACTGTTTCGATTGAAATTTGCTATTTCAAAGGGGCGCAATCCGATCCGATCAAGACATTTCATAGCCCTGGGCTCATGGAAATGAAGAAAAAGATAATTCACCTCTTTTTAAGATGACCCATTCTACCTTTTTTTGGCCCAACTTATGACTCACTGGTGCCTTTGGAGATGATCAATATTCTGCGAGGATCTTTCTACTTTAAGCCCCGACAGTCAGGCCGTATGCTACCAGAAGAACCATAGCCAGCACCAGAATTCCTATCCAGTAGTGAAATACACCGCTCATTTCTTCCACCTCTCATGCCTTTATATTCGAAATCTATTCCTGGCCAATAATTTATGGCCAATGGTTTTTTACCTATATGGCCTTTTACCTTTATTGTTATTTAAAATTTTAGGTTAAAACCTTAATAGCCAAATAACAAGATAAGAATAGATTATGGTGAAGTTGGGTTGAGGCGCCCAAATCAGATAATTTGATATACAGGGGAGGCGGCGAGAGTGGCAGGCATGAATATTCTGATAATGGCCTTCTGGCTTATGCTCCCGGCATATATTCCCAACAACTGTGCCGTTCTCTTCGGAGGAGGTACGCCTCTGGACTTTGGGCGTTACTTTCACGACGGCAATCGCATGCTTGGGGATGGAAAGACCTTCCGGGGCACAATAGCCGGCACTATTGGGGGGATATCAATTGGCCTGTTGCTCAATTACTTCGCTTCCAGCCTCGGCCTACCCTCTTTCGGCTCGGGATCCGACCAGCTCCTCATTCTCCTGGGCCTCTCCCTTGGGGCAATGTTAGGAGATATTGTGGCCGCCTTCTTTAAGCGAAGGATGGGCTTGAAGCGCGGGGCCAAGCTCTTCATAATAGATCAATTGGACTTCGTGCTAGGTGCCTGGGCTTTGACCATAATACTCGCGCCTCAATGGTTTTGGGAGAACTTCACCCTACAAGTTGTGATAGTGGTTCTTTTGATAACTCCCGTATTGCACCGGACCATGAATATCATAGGTTATCGTATCGGATCCAAGAGAGAGCCCTGGTAAAAGCTATCCCTAGGTATAGCCCAATTTTCGTTTGATAATTAGAAATATTTTAATAATATTCTTGTTTAGTCTTATAATTTTTTGCCATAAAGATATTCTGAGCCCGTCTCGATATCAGCAACCCAATCGATCTGGGGGCGATCTTGAATCCGCAATTCCTCCTGCGATCGCGAAAGCTTTATAAGTTTAGGTAATTGATACCAAGAGCGTCATAGCCAATTTTATCGTGGAAAACCATGAAAATTGGTGAAATGAAAAGGAGGAGGAATAAATGGACGCATTTAGCATGGGGCTCGTAGCTGCCATGGGCGCCCTTGCGACGGTTGCCGGTGCTTCTGAGGATATAGAATCCGATATAGGATCCCAGAGCAATCCCAACTCGCAGGTTCAGCTGGCTGCCCAGGTAGGCAACCCCCACAGGATCTATAACAAGGCCATATCGGGAGAACCCCCGGCCAATGCCCTGTGGGCTGCCACTGCTGCTATCGTAGCCTATACGCTTATTACTGCCTTCCAGATGCCCGCTCTGCTTGCCCTGGTGGCAGGCGCATCGGTTGCCGCTATGTTCAACGCGGTATTTTCCATGAGCTCCTATTTTGGCAGGAACGCCAGCCAAGCTAGGTTCAACCAGTGGATCTATCTGGATATCGTCAGGTATACTACGCCATCGATTATGGCCCATGCCTGGATAACATCGTTTTGTATTGCAACTATCTCTTATATCATGGTCTATATGCTGCCTACCCCGCATCCCTTCCCGATGCCGATCATCGCCTTGATCTGGGGACTGGCGGTTGGCGCCATCGGCTCTTCTGTGGGCGATATTCACTATGGCGGCGAGAGGGAGTTTCAGAACCGGCCGTTTGGCTGCGGCCTGAACACCATGCTCTCCGGCCAGATCGTGAGGAAAGCCGAGGCGGGCTTGAGGAACTCCATAGACAACGCCTGGTTCTGCACCAAATTCGGCGGACCGGCTACGGGGATGGGCTTCGGCCTGACCGTCTTCCTGGACAACTGGAGAACAGCAGTCTTTGATCCCGTTACCCAGGCTTCTTATGCCATCGCTATGGGTCTGTTCTTTATCATCGTGATGGTAATCTACAACAACTACATTGAAAAATCCCTGCGAAGAAAGTATGGTCCATATCCGGAGTACAAGGGGGACGTTGCAGCATGAACTTCGATATTAATACCATCGTCTATATCCTGGAGATAATCGTGGGTGGTCTCCTGGTAGGCATTGGCGTTCACTTTGTGCCGGTTGGCGGCGCTCCTGCAGCCATGGCTCAGGCCACTGGCATCGGCACGGGCACAGTGCAGCTCGCCGCTGGGTCAGGCCTGACTGGCCTTCTGGCAGCCGGCCTGATGTTGTCTGTCACAGACAATCTCTGGCTCGTCCTGGCCTCGGGTGCGGTGGGCGCAGGAATCATGATCGGCTCTACCATGCTCACCGGTTCCTGGATCTACGCTTATGCAGTGGGTGTTCCATTTGCCTCGGCAAAGGTCACCTATGATCCTATAACCGGACTTTCCCAGCCACCATATATCGCTCCGGGAACAGTGGGACACGGCATACCCACCGTCTGCTTTACCAGCGGTCTCATTGGCGGCATGATGGGTGGCCTTGGCGGTGCTATGATCTACTATGCTCTCTATCTGATCAACGGCAATGCTGCTCTCAGCGCCATGTTCGCCATAGGCATCTTCCTGGTAAATGCAGTAATTGCATCCTGGAACATCCAGGGAACCATTGAGGGCTTCCATGATCCCAAGTTCAAGAAGTGGCCCTTTGCCTTCAAAGCATGCGCCATTGCCAGCATTCTGCTCGCTTTGGCATCGGTCTTGATCACAGGAGGTGCCTAGAATGTCTGTAGGAGGAGGAGGAGGCGGAGCGCCTTCTGCATATGACCCCAAGAAGCTGAGAATGTACGGCCTGGTTGGCTCCATCGTGGGCATATATCTAGGCTCAATTCTGAACAGCGCCCTGAACACCGAGGTTTTCTCCTTTATCGGAGCTGTGGGAGCCATCTTTGCCGTGGTAATGGGTGCCAATTCGGTTCGAAGGATTTGCGCCTACGGTATAGGAACCGGAGTTCCATCCATCGGCATGCTGGCTCTGGGAATGGGCATTATCGCGGTTATGTTCGGGCTTTCTGTGGCGGAAACCATAGGCTTTGGACTGCTTGGCCCCATCATCACCCTGGTCTATGCCGGAGTATTCGGCTACATCATTGGTGTGATCGCCAATAAGGTCATCAAGTTCAACATCCCAGTCATGGAAGAAGGAAATGCTGATCTGTCCATGGCCGGGGCACTGGCCATCCTGGGCTGGAGCTTTGCCGTTTCCGGCACTCTGGGCTATGCCGATATTGTAAATGATGTCCTTATGACCGGATATATCGCCATCATCTTCATAGCCGGTGGCCTGGCCATCCTGCATCCCTTCAATGCCTGTCTCGGCCCTGATGAGAAGCAGGATCGAACCCTGGTCAATGCGATCATGGTGGGCGGACTGGCCATGGTGGCTACGGGAATTGCAGCCCTGATGACCCAGGGACTGGCTGCCGGGCTATTGCAGCTTATCATCGGCTTTGCCTTGTGGTTCTACTTCTTCAAGATGTACTACAAGCTGGTCAAGAGAGATGCATCAGCCGTGGTAGGAACAGGACTATTGCCGCCAACGGTGCAGTAGGGAGGTCTAGAAATGGGATTTGTTAGAGTTTCACCAGAACTGGGCCTGATCTTCGACCCCATGAAAGGAGTGGTCTCGGAGCAGAGGGCGGACGTAGTTCTGTACACCTTCGACCCGGTTTTTGAAAGAATAGATAAGCTGGACAAAACAGCTGACGATCTGATGAATCAATTGGTGCCGGACAACGAGCTGTTGTCTTCCTACGCCAACCGTGGCAAGGCCTCCTATATTGCCGGCCTTTACACCAACATCTGGGTGGGATTCATCATCGGTCTGGTGCTCTCCTTTGTCCTGCTGCTGAGCTTGGCCTTCACCAATCCGGCAACCTTTGAGATTGTGAAGAAGGCCCTGGGAGGTGCTTAGAGATGGTTCTTAAAAAGAAGCCTTCCGACCCCTGGCCGGTGATCACCGGCGAGTATGAGGTGGGCAATCCNNGGAGCAGCTCTTGCCGGTCCGTGCAAGACGGAGAACATCGGCATAGAGAAGATGGTGGCCAATGTCATCTCCAATCCCAACATCAGATATGTGGTGATCACGGGAATGGAGGTCAAGGGGCACATCACCGGTCAGGCGATTGAGGCATTCACCCAGAGCGGAATCGACAAAGAAGGAAGGATCATCGGAGCCAAGGGAGCTATTCCCTTCATCCAGAACCTGGATGGCCCCTCCATTGAGCGCTGGCAGAGCCAGGTCCAGGCCGTGGTAATGCTCAACACTGAGGACATTGGAGCCATCACCGGCAAGGTCAAGGAGCTGGCTTCCAAGGATCCCGGCGCTCTTGATGTCGAGCCCATGACCATAGAGATCAAAGAGGGCGGCGGCGAAGAAGAGGCTGGCGGACTTCGGCCTATGGCCGCAGAGATGGTCGAGGTCAGGGGAAGGATGCGCGGCATAGCTGCATCTGTGACCAATGCCGGACTTCTCAACAAGCTGCAGGCTGGCATTTATGCCGGCAAGATAGAGGGCATTGCCCTGGGCATGACTGTGGTCCTGGTCCTCTTTGGATTGATTCTGAGGGTAGCAGGAGGGATGTGAAATGGCTGAAGAGATTCTATATGGCCAGGGAATTGCATCCGTGGTCGAGCCGAATATGCCAATGGTCGATGCAATCGTGGAGGATGTCAGGTACAAGGGACAGCTTCTGGCCAGAGAGACCAAGCTGAGCTCCGGCGTCATGGCCACTGTGTCTGTAGGATTCGCCATCGGCTTTATCCTTGCCATCGTGATGATGCTGGGGCCTTTCGCCTTCATGGGAGGGATGTGAACTATGGCAGAAGATGTGATACAGGACAACAAGCCGGTAGTACCGGTTGCCGTAGTCGACTCCGAGCAGCTCCGAGATGTGATGGCCAGGCTGGACAAGATCGAGGAGAAGCTGGAGTTCTACTCCTCAGAGAAGTATATGAGGGCCGGCAAGTCCATCGGCAGGGATCTGGGCGTAGCCTACGGGGTCTGCGCCGCTTTGATCTTGGTTTTGGCTTACATACTGTTCGTATACGCAGGCAATTGGGAAGCGGTGATTTGAATGTTCAGATTTGATAGGAAGCAGGAAGTCTTCGATTTCGGTAAATTCAAGATAGGAGGCCAGCCGGGCGAGTACCCCACATGCTGCATTGGCACCATGTTTTACGCCAGGCATAAGATAGTCTCCGATCCGGAGCATGGAGTCTTTGATGTGGCAGCAGCAGAGAGGCTCTGGAATGCACAGCTTGAGATGAGCGATGTAACAGGAAACACCTGTATGAACCAGATCGTGGCCGAGAGCAATGAGGCCATGAAGAAGGAGATAGACTGGTTTGTGAATATCTCAGACTATCCCTTCCTCATCGACTCATCGGCACAGGAGGTTCGTGCCTTCGGCGTCAAGTACGCCACCGAGATCGGTGTAGCCGACAGGGCCATTCACAACTCCATAAATGCCTCCATCACCGATGAGGAGCTTGCTGCCCTCAAGGAGAGCGATGTGGATTCTGCCATTGTGCTCACCTTCAATGCCATAGAGAAGGGAACCAAGGGCAAGATGGAGATGATGACCAAGGCGGCAGGCGGCGCTAAGAAGAGCCTGATGGAGTATGCCAAGGAGTGCGGCATCACCAGGCCCCTCATAGATGTTGCAGCCATG
>MTKX01010007.1_pt1 | contig 16556 bp, 13 predicted proteins | sample 1042771 | NCBI WGS metagenome assembly MTKX01 (sample SAMN06212183, study PRJNA360534) | anaerobic digester metagenome | biome: Wastewater treatment plant; material: sludge; isolation source: anaerobic digester fed with sludge from wastewater treatment plant | place: Denmark: WWTP Randers ... | reverse complement strand
CAATTAACCTGTTCAGCTATGTAAAGAATCCTTTTACTCCAAAGGCAGAATTCGACCTTGAATTATATAAGGAACATGTTGGTCTTGCCCAGAGAATGATGGATGACATAATCGATCTTGAAATGGAAAAGATCGATGCAATTCTTGCCAAGATAGAGGCTGATCCTGAACCCGATGAACTTAAACTGGTGGAAAGAAACCTCTGGAAGAACATAAAGAAAAAATCCGAACAAGGCAGAAGAACAGGAATAGGGATAACAGCTGAAGGTGACATGCTTGCAGCCCTGGGATTAAGATATGGCAGTGAAGAAGCAATAAATTTCTCCGTCGACATACATAAGACACTTGCTCTTGAAGCTTATAAATCCTCCACCTACCTGGCAAAGGAGAGAGGCTCGTTTACGATCTNNGAGAAAAATAATCCCTTCATACTCAGGATGAAAGAAGCCGATCCTGTACTGTACAGCAACATGGAGAAATTCGGCCGCAGGAATATCGCCCTGCTGACTATCGCACCGACAGGGACAACAAGTCTTATGACTCAAACCACATCCGGGATCGAACCGGTCTTCTCCGTCTTTTATAAACGCAGACGGAAAGTCAATCCCAATGACAAGAACGTTAAGATTACTTTTAAGGACGAGGTGGGTGATTCCTGGGAAGAGTTCAATGTGTTCCACCATAAATTCGTCGAATGGCTTAAAGTCAACGGTTATGATCCCGCTGAAGTGACAGCTAGAAGCGATGAGGAAATTGAGAAAATAATAGCAAAATCGCCTTATTACAAAGCAACAGCCAACGATGTTGACTGGGTGGCAAAGGTCAGGATGCAGGGGGCTATACAGAAATGGGTTGATCATTCGATAAGTGTGACTATTAATCTTCCGGCGGATGTCAAGGAAGAACTGGTCAGCGAGCTTTATCTTACTGCGTGGAAAAGCGGATGCAAGGGAGCGACTGTTTACCGCGACGGATCACGTAACGGAGTTCTTATAACAGGAAAACCGGAGGGTCGTACGGAAAGACCGAAAAGACCAAAAGTCCTGGATTGCGATGTTATAAGGTTCAATATAAATGAAGAAAAATGGGTGGCTTTCGTAGGGCTGAAAGAAAACAGGCCTTATGAAATATTCACCGGTATTGCCGATGAAGAAATATTCCCCATTCCGAAAAGCATAGTAAAGGGACAAATAGTAAAGATAAAGGACGAGGACGGCAGAACAAGATACGATTTCCAGTACACGGACAAATATGGTTATAAGAAGACTATGGGAGGACTCTCTCATATGTTCAAACCTGAATTCTGGAACTATGCCAAACTAATATCCGGAGTCCTCAGGCATGAGATGCCGATAGCAGATGTTGTCAATCTGGTTCAGTCTCTTAAGCTCGACAGTGAATCGATAAATAACTGGAAGAACGGCGTTGAAAGAGCACTCAAGAAATATATCCCGAACGGAACCAAGGCGAAAGGCACCTGCGGCGAGTGCGGGTCGCATAACCTTGTATATGAAGAAGGGTGCCTTATCTGCAAGGACTGTGGTTCTTCAAAGTGCGGTTAAGCTTATTTCAACACATTAAGTTCCTTACCGATCTTCCTGAAAGCCTCAACAGCTTTATCAAGGTGTTCTATTTCGTGAGCAGCCGATAACTGCACACGGATCCTTGCTTCACCTTTCGGAACTACCGGATAATAGAATCCAATAACATAGATCCCCTCTTCAAGCAGGCGGGCCGCAAATTCCTGTGATAGCCTTGCATCATACAGCATCACGGCACATATCGCTGATTTTGTAGGCTTTATATCGAACCCGAGATTGGTCATGCGACTAATAAAATACTCTGAATTCCTGTGAAGTTTATCCTGCAGGGTATTTGTCCCGGTCATCATTTCAATCATTTTAATACCTGCTGCAGCCACCAGGGGAGGGATGGAATTTGAGAAAAGGTAAGGACGTGATCTCTGACGCAAAAGTTCTATTATCTCTCTCTTACCGGTTGTAAAACCTCCTATTGCGCCTCCGAACGCCTTGCCCAGTGTCCCGGTGATGATCTCAACCTGACCCATTATGTTATAGAGCTCAGTAACGCCCCTTCCCGTTTCACCAACCACACCGGCAGAATGTGATTCATCGACCATGACAATTGCGTCATACTTATCTGCCAGTTCAACGATCTTTTTCAGAGGCGCCACGTTGCCATCCATGGAAAAAACGCCGTCGGTTACGATCAGCCTTAACCTTTGGGCCTGAGCCAGTTTAAGCTGTTTTTCAAGGTCATCCGTATCGGCATTGGCATACCTGTACCTCTGAGCTTTGCAAAGACGTACACCATCTATTATTGAAGCATGATTCAGCGAATCAGATATGATCGCATCCTCTTCTGTGAGAAGAGGTTCAAAGACGCCTCCGTTGGCATCGAAGCACGCAGCATAGAGTATTGTATCCTCAGTACGGAAAAATCTTGCGATTTTCTTTTCCAGCTCCTTGTGGAGATCTGTCGTCCCGCAAATGAAACGTACCGACGACATACCGTACCCGTGATCGTCAAGAGCTGATTTGGCAGCTTTGATAAGTTCCGGATTATTTGATAATCCAAGGTAATTATTGGCGCAGAAATTTATTACCTTCTGGCCTGTATCCAGTTCTATTTCAGCACCCTGCGGGCTTACAATGATCCTTTCATTCTTGTAAAGGCCGGCATCCCTGATTTCCTGTAAGGTTTTATCCAAATGAGTCTTGAAATTCTTATACATATCTTTTGTAGTTTCTAAAATCGTTCGAAAATCAATGAAATATTGTGCATGATTCCTGATACTCATATTTATGCAATTTAAACGTGTAACTGCCTCATGTCAGTCCCAGTTCAGTATAACTTTTCCGCAATTACCTTCTTCCATTATATCGAAACCTTTCTGGAACTCATCGATATGGAAACGGTGAGTGATAACCGGATCAAGGTTTATACCACCGATGATCATCTGTTCCATCTTATACCATGTTTCCCACATCTCCCTGCCATAAATACCTTTAAGGGTTATTGCCTTGAAGATTATTTCACTCCATGGCACCTCGAAGCCTGACGGTAAAATGCCCAGCAGGGAAATGCTTGAGCCATTATACATATTGCTGATCATCTCTACAAATGCAGCCGGCGAACCTGACATCTCCAGTCCGATGTCAAATCCTCTCATTTTTAATAATTTGACAGCATCTGAGATCTTTTCTCCCTTTGAAGGGTTAACTGTTAAAGTAGCGCCCATTTTTTTTGCTATCTGAAGCCGGTAATCGGAAAGGTCGCTTGCAACAATAAATCTGGCTCCTGCAAATCTGGCAATAGCCACGGCCATGCTTCCTATGAGGCCGGCCCCCGTGATGAGGACATCTTCTCCGAGAAGGGGGAAGGAAAGAGCTGTATGAGTTGCGTTTCCGAAAGGATCCATTATTGCAGCCCAGTCATCAGTTATCCTGTTGTCGAGAGGAATGACGTTGCATGCCGGTATCTTAAGGAATTCCGCAAAGGATCCGTCGATATGCACACCGATGCCTATGGAGTTTTCACAAACATGCTCTTTCCCGCGGCGGCAGTTCCTGCAGTGGCCGCATGCAAGATGTCCTTCTCCTGTAACTCTCTCTCCCAGTTTAAGATTTGTGACACCGGCACCCATTTTTTCAATAGTGCCCATATATTCATGTCCGATCACCATAGGAGTTTTAATCGTTCTTTTCGACCACTCATCCCATTTGTAGATATGAAGATCAGTGCCGCAAATAGCTGATTTTTTAATTTTTACTATGACATCATTCAGACCAGGTTCAGGAACCGGAACTTCCTGCATCCACAAACCCCTCTCCGGACGGGCTTTCACTAGAGCTTTCATTGTTTTCATGGAGAACAGTTTTTACCAGTACTTATTAAATGTTGCACAAATGTAATATAAATAGGAACCATAAAAACTGATATATGCTATACTGATTTTATAAGGCGGTTTGTCTATATTTGTGTATTAATCTGAAAATAATCAGTATGCAACAGGTACGGGTTCGTTTTGCTCCCAGTCCGACTGGTCCGCTTCATATCGGTGGAGTGAGGACTGCTCTTTATAATTTTCTTTTTGCAAGAAAGAACAAAGGCACATTCATCCTGAGGATTGAAGATACTGACCAGGGTCGTTTTGTGGAAGGCGCCGAAGAATATATTATCGAGTCGCTTAAATGGTGCGGTATAACTATTGATGAGGGTATAAAAGAAGGAGGCCCTTTTTCTCCCTACCGGCAGAGTGAAAGGAAAGAGATTTACAAACAATATGCTGATTATCTTATCAGCACAGGAGCGGCTTACTATGCTTTCGATACACCCGGCCAACTAGATCAGGCAAGATCCGAAGCTGAGAATGAAGGGTGTGCATTTCTTTATAATGCATCTGTAAGAGATAGAATGCAGAACTCACTTTCAATGCCTGAAGCAAAATGGAAGACCCTCATTGAACAGGGTGTCCCTTTTGTGGTCCGCTACAAGATGCCTCTGAATGAGGATATCCATTGCGACGATCTGATCCGTGGTCATATTGTAGTTCATTCCGATACCCTCGATGATAAGGTTCTTTTTAAATCTGACGGGATGCCAACGTATCACCTTGCAAACGTTGTTGACGACCATTTGATGGAAATCAGTCATGTGATACGCGGTGAGGAATGGCTGCCGTCACTGCCTCTTCATTTCGCACTCTACAGATCATTTGGCTGGGACAGACCCCTGTTTGCTCATCTGCCGCTTCTTCTCAAGCCTGATGGCAAAGGGAAATTAAGCAAAAGAGACGGTGATAAGATGGGTTTCCCGGTCTTTCCTCTCTACTGGCCTTATGGTGAAACTGCAAAAGGATACAGGGAGGAGGGATATTACCCCGAGGCTTTCGTTAATATGCTTGCACTTCTTGGCTGGAATCCGGGAACAGAAAAAGAGATATTCAGCATGGAAGAGCTTATTGATTCATTCTCGATTGAAAGAGTTCATAAAGCAGGATCCCGTTTCGATCCCGAAAAAGCAAAATGGTTCAATCATCATTATCTTCAGCAGAGAAGCAATAAGCAGCTTGCTATCGAATTCAGGGAATTTTTAAGAGCCAAAGGTTTTCATCATGATATAGTTGAACTGGAGACGCTGGTAGGGCTCGTTAAAGAGAGGGTAAATTTTGTAAAGGACATCTGGAATGAAACTGATTTCTTCTTCAGGGCACCGGAAACATTCGACCAGGCAGTTGTAAAAAAACGCTGGAAATCAGAATCGCCTGTTCAGCTTATGGAACTCAGGCAGATACTCAACGATATCCCTGATTTCACTGCAGCAGCTACTGAAGCAGCAGTTAAGAAATGGATCGCACAAAAAAACTATAACATTGGCGATGTTATGAATGCTTTTCGTCTTGTACTGGTCGGAGCATCAAGAGGGCCCCATATTTTTGATATAATTGCCTGGCTGGGTAAAGATGAGACCCTTAAAAGGATAGAAAGAGGTGTGTCCATAATAGGGAATACGACATCATGAATCTTCCCGGCAAGGATGATTATATAGATATTCATACCCATGGTGCTGAGCCTGCTGAAGGCATTTTTTCAGTAGAGACTCTCATGGCTCATGAGCGGAGGACACCGGAAAAAATCCCGGGAATAGCCTACACTATAGGGATACATCCCTGGTATCTTAATCAATCGAATCATAATAATCTGATAGCCAGAGTAATAACAATGGTCTCAGATCCGTTGATAATTGCTGTCGGGGAAGCAGGATTTGATAAGATTAAAGGACCGTCCGCAGATCTTCAGAGAAAAACATTTGAAGAACAGGTGTATATTTCCGAGAACCAAAGGAAACCTTTAGTCATACATTGTGTGCGGGCCTGGGAAGAACTCACAGGAGTACATAAAAAGTTAAAACCCGAAATGCCATGGCTTGTACATGGTTTCAGGGGCAAGAAAGAACTGGCTATGCAATTGATCTCGAGGAACATGTATCTGTCATTCTGGTTTGATTTCATTGTAAGGCCACAGTCATCAGAACTGGTCAGGAGCCTTCCCAAAGAAAAAATATTTGTTGAAAGTGACGGGGCAGGGGTGAACATCAGGGATCTGTATAATAAAGTTGCAGCCGACCTGGGTCTTGAGCCGGAGGAGTTAAAGGCACAGATCTTAAAGAATTTCAAGCAGTTTTTTAATATAGTATAATTCTAAAACACAAAGGTTGCTTATGTCATCTGACTGGCTTGAACGGACAGTGATGCTGATCGGGGAAGAAGGATTAAAAAAGCTTCGATCCGCAAGGGTACTTGTTGTAGGACTGGGAGGGGTTGGAGCCTATGCCGCTGAGATGATATGCCGGGCAGGAACCGGGACGATGACTATTGTCGATGGTGACAGGATACAGCTCTCGAACAGGAACCGTCAGCTGATTGCACTGAAAAGTACGGAAGGATTATTAAAAGCTGAAGTCATGGGATCAAGGCTGCTTGATATAAATCCGGACCTTGATCTGGAGATCATCAGCGAATATATAAAGGATGAAAGGATGGTTGAGATACTTGACAGGGTATATGATTACGTTGTTGATGCAATAGACACCCTCTCTCCGAAGGTTTTTCTTATCTATCATTCACTTCAGAGAAAATACCCCGTTGTAAGCTCTATGGGATCGGGCGGAAAGTTTGATCCGACAAGGATATGTGTTTCGGATATTTCTGAAACGACTGATTGCAACCTGGCCAGGATACTTCGCAAAAGACTACACAGGCTTGGTATCAGGAGCGGAGTTACAGCAGTATGGTCGCCTGAAGCTACAGATAAGACCAGGATCCTGCCTTCTCCGGGGGAAGAAAATAAAGCATCAGTAGTCGGAACAGTATCCTATATGCCGGCAGCATTTGGGATAGCCTGTGCTTCGGTAGTAATACGGGATCTTGCAGGGATCGGCCATTAATGGCAATGTGCTCCTCTTTAAACCAGGTAGAAGTGCTGTTCCATACAAAAGAGAACCAAAATCAAATAGCATGATCTGTTCCCGGGATAGTCATTGATTCTGTTTTGCATCATTTTTCCCGGCTCTCAGTAACATAAAGTACACCACTGATCCGATAAGAGTGATCCCTATTCCTATTAAGGACTGTACTGGTCTGTTGGCAAATACATATAACATCATACACCCTTCAACCAGGATGAAGAATACAGGGATAAAGGGATATCCGAAAGTATGGTATAATTCTTCGTTATTCTTTCTCATTCTATATCTGATCACAAATACACCGGTTACCGAAAGTATTGTGAATATGCTGAGAGTAAAGCCTATAAGGGTCATTATTTGCTCGAAAGTTGATGTTCCAATAAGTAAGAGGGCAACGGTTGTAAGAAAAATGGTGGCAAAAAAAGGTGAACCGCTCTTGTTTTCAGTCCCAAGAAATCGGAGCAGTTTATAATCCTCAGCAATAGCCTGGGTAACCCTGGGGCCAATGATCAGCAGAGAGTTTATTGAGGCAATCAGACCAATGGAAATAATAAGGGCGACAAATTTTCCTCCTGATGGTCCGAATATGTTTTTAGCAGCCAGGAAGGCTATATCTATTTGTCCTTCCAGTTCCTGCATCGGGACAGTGTAAAGGAAGATAAAATTAAGAAGAGTATATAAGAATAATACTATCAGAGTTCCGGAGATCAGAATAAGAGGAAGGTTCCTGACAGGATCTTTTACCTGGTGGGTTATATAGGCAGCCGAATTCCATCCTGAATAAGCAAAGGATACATAAACGAGAGATACCGCAAAAGCCGGATTAATTATTTCTTTAACGTCTGATTGTCTGAAGGTAAGTTGAAAATCCGGATGATGACCTTTAACAAATCCTATTATGCATAATGTGAGTATTAATGATACATTTATGGCGGCTGTAATGAAGTTAAAATTTGTACCGGTTCTAAAACTGGATGTATTGAGCACAGTAAGGCTGACAATTACCACTACAGCTATAATCACAGGGGCGACCGGTATCAGATTTCCGGCATATGTTCCGAGTGCAATTGCTGAAATTGCCATTGGTGCTGCAAATCCAATTGTCATTGAAATAAAACCCGACATAAATCCTAACGATGGATGGAAAATTTTGGACAGGAATATATATTCACCTCCTGATTTTGGATACCTGACAGCCAGCTCGCCATATGTAAGAGCACCACAGAAAGCGACAAGCCCTCCGGTTATCCAGATAAACACCAGTGCCAGAACTGAATGTACTCCTGCAGCCTGTAACCCAAGGCTGGTATAGACACCAGTACCGATCATGTTTGAGACAACAATAGCGGTAGCAAGGACGGGACTAATGAGTTTTCCCTGGTTCAAAATAGATTATTTTTATAAAAGGGATAAATGTAATAAACAAAACGGATCATCATATTCCTTAACTCAGGGGGAAGCATTATTATGATTTATATTAAATCATTACTTATCAGCTTTTTTATAGCTTATTGAAACACCTCCTCCGGCACTGTTTACAGTAGTTTCATAGTTAGGCAGGCTCCTGACATAGGTCAGGAACTGAGCCTGGCCTCCATACCCACCATATCCACGGCCTCTTTCACTTATATTATGGGCAGTAAAACAGCCTCCGACCTTAAGCTTCGGGTCAATATCTATGAAATAATTCTTATACCATTCTTTATCAGCATCACTAAACACAAAATCAAAGGGGCCTTTCAGTTCCTTAACGAGCTCATGAGCGTCTGCAAGCCTTGCATCAATATATTGAGATAATCCGGCTTCTTTAAAATTCTGAACGGCTTCCCTGTGCCGGCCTTCATCAATATCGATGGTTATCAGCTTACCTCCTGTCTTGCTCAATGCCCAGGCTATCCATATACCCGAATGGCCGGTAGAGGTACCTATTTCCAAAGCGCTCCTGTAGTTGTTTTTGATAATTATATTATACAGAAGCTGTCCATCCACGGAAGGGACGTTCATATCATACCACCGGCGGGAATTGAGAAACTTCCTGATCTTCTCATCGAATTCAGGATTTTCTTTAAGATTCTGTGATTTCACAGGCATTAAGCAGGCAAGAAGGATTGTTATAAACAAAAACTTCTGAATCATGTTCCTTAAATTCATCTGGTCATTTTTAATTAATGTCTGTAATCCTTTTCTTATGGACATTTAAAAATAACTTATTATTCCTGATCATCAGTAAAATCCGGTTAGTTAAATACTTTTATTTAATAACTTTTAACTTTTGTATAGCTGATGAGGATGAAAAATAATAGCCATTAACCAGATTAATTGTTATAATTGTGATAACGTTATCTGTAAAATTAATTTATAATTTTACGAACTAAAGGTTTGAAGATTAAATATTACAAATAAGAAAAAATGAGTTTCTCAGATTTCATAACTAACCACGGTAAGAAGGTAAACAAGGAAGCATTTATTAACCTTGTTCAGGTTTCGAAAATTGACGGTAAAATACAAAAGAATGAACTTGAACTGCTTCACAGGGAAGGTAAGAAATTCGGGCTGACCGATCCCGAGATTGATCATCTCATTAAAATTGAGAGAGATCATCAATATCACCCGCCCTATTCCCTTGAGGAAAAATTCGAGCACATTTATAATCTTACTGAGATGATACTTGCTGATTGTGAAGTAACTGAGAGTGAGAAGAAAGTGATAAAGAAATTCGCAATAGAAGCAGGTTTTGAATATTCGAAAATAGATAAACTCATAGATGTCCTCATTGAAGGGGTTAAATCAAATTACGAAGAAGAAAGGCTCTTCAGAAAATTTAAAAAAGTACTTCTTAGCTGAACATCATATATTACCGGCCCGGCGGACCAGGATTCTTTCAGATCCGCCTTTTTTTTTCTGAAATATCAGAAAATTTATATCCCAAATTATTTCCTTGGTACGCAAATTTTTACTAAATTGTAAGGATATTATCTGATCGATAACTTAACCAATATTATTGCGATGAGAATCCTTATTACAGGACTTGTTGCGTTCGTTATCTGGTGTTTCATTTCATCATGGCTTTATAATGACAAGTTACTGCCTGTCCTGAAAAAACCGGATACCGTAGTGACAACTCCCGACAAACAAACAATGATGGCAGATTCTTTAGCAAAGCTCAGAGAATCAATGCCAAAGACCCTTATGATCCATTTTGAATTCAATGATTCCAGATTCAAACCGGATCCGCAGACAGATAACAGTATTCTTCCTTTTAAATCCTGGCTTGAGAAATATCCCGGGTCAAGGCTGTCAGTTACCGGTCATACCGACATTGTGGGTACACCGGAATTCAATAACGAACTTGGGCTTAAAAGGGCACAGGTCGTAACGGAATATCTTGTTAATAAGGGGATCCCGGCAAACAGGATCGTAACGGAATCATTTGGTGAAACCAGACCTGTTGCCAGTTTTATTACCTCAGAAGGAAGAGCAAAGAACAGAAGGACAGAAATATCAATAATAATGTAATACGATGAATATATCAATAATACAACCCGCGATGTCTGTTACAGGAGCTGTCATAACAATAGTTGCCCTGCTCCTGGTGGCAGCACTGATTGGATATCTTACAGCCTGGTTTTATGCCAAATCGGTATATACTCCTGTAATAAAGAAACTTGAAGAAGAAAAAGCCGAACTTCAGAGGGAAGTAGCCGGCCTGAAGGATAATGTATCAAAGCTTAATAAACAGATTGATACCCTGAACGGGAAAATAGGTGATCTGGAATCCAGGCTGAAAGAGAAGGATAAAGAGATCGGTGAGCTTAAAGCCAGGGTAAAGGATTAGCTATATCAGCCAATCAGTATAAATATCGTCAGAGACTTATTCAGTCTTCGATCTCTGAATGATAATCCTGCAGGGATTTTACCTTGTACTGTCCGTTTTGCCTGTCCTTGATACCCTGTGTCGCCGAAAGTGCGGCTGAAGTTGTTGTAATGTACGGGATCTTATACTTGATGGCATTTTTCCTGATATATGAATCATCATATTCACTTAGCCGGCCAGCAGGTGTATTTACAACAAGATCGATCTCACAGTTCTTGATTGCATCGACAATATTAGGTCTTCCTTCATGAACCTTAAGGATAAGCTCAGCCCTGATACCGTTATCTTCAAGGAACTGTCTTGTACCGCTGGTTGAGACAATACGGAATCCCATATCCTGAAAATTCCTGGCAGCCGGGAGGATACGGTTTTTATCCCTGTCAGCTATTGTGATAAGAACAGTCCCTTTTATAGGTAAAGACGATTGTGTAGCTTCCTGCGATTTGAAGAATGCCATACCGTAGGAATCTGCCATCCCAAGGACCTCGCCGGTAGATCTCATTTCAGGACCAAGCAGAGGATCTATTGCCGGGAACATGTTGAACGGGAACACAGCCTCTTTTACCCCGTAATGTTTCAGCGACCTGTTCTTAAGCCCGAATTCCGGAAGTTTTTGTCCGAGTAGTATTTGCGTGGCGATCCTGGCCATTGAGATATTACAGACTTTGGATACGAGCGGAACAGTACGCGACGCCCTCGGATTAGCCTCAAGTATGTATACGACATCCTCATATATGGCGTATTGTATATTAAGGAGGCCTACCACTTTCAGCTCCATTGCAATCCTTCGGGTATAATCGTAGATAGTCTTTTTATGCTCTTTCGGAATAATAACCGGAGGTATTACGCAGGCGGAATCGCCCGAATGTATACCGGCATATTCGATATGCTGCATTACAGCCGGGACAAAGGCATCAGTACCATCCGATATGGCATCAGCCTCCGACTCAATTGCATCTTCAAGGAATTTATCAAGCAGCAAAGGGCGGTCGGGTGACACACCGACAGCTTTGGTGACATATTCCCAGAGCATTTCCTCATCAAGGATGATCTTCATGGCTCTTCCTCCAAGAACGTAGGAAGGGCGGATCATTAAAGGATAACCTATTTTTCCGGCTATTGCCAGAGCCTGGTTCATATTACTGGCCATTCCCGATTCGGGCTGGGGGATTCCCAGCTTCTCAATCACATTCCTGAAGCGGTCGCGGTCTTCAGCAAGATCTATTGTTTCAGGGGTGGTGCCAAGGATCTTTACACCAGCTTCTGAAAGTTCCTTTGCCAGGTTCAGGGGAGTCTGACCTCCAAACTGAACAATTACCCCTTCGGGTTTTTCCTTGTCGTAAATACTCAGTACATCTTCAGCAGTAAGAGGTTCAAAATATAGCCTGTCGGATGTGTCATAATCAGTCGAGACTGTTTCCGGGTTGCAATTGACCATAATTGACTCATACCCTGCTTTACGTATTGCAAATGCTGCATGGACACAGCAGTAGTCAAATTCTATACCCTGTCCTATCCTGTTTGGACCGCCTCCGAGAACCATTATCTTTTTCCGGTCAGACACTTTAACCTTATCAGGTGCATTGTATGNNGAAGGTGCATTGTATGTTGAGAAGTAATATGAAGCATTTTCCACGCCGCTTACCGGTACGGGTTCCCATGCTTCAGTGATTCCGAGGCTTATTCGTCTGTTCCTGATATCTTTTTCAGGAATCTCCAGGAGCCTGGAAAGGTATTTATCGGCAAAACCATCTTTTTTTGCCTGTAAAAGAATATCATCCGGAGGAAGCTTACCTCTGAAAGCAAGGATCTTCTCCTCCTCATCGACAAGCTCCTTCATCTGCGAGATGAACCAGGATTTAATGAATGTTCTTCTGCTGAGTTCCCCGATATCGGCACCCTTTCTCAGGGCTTCGTACATAATGAATTGCCTTTCACTGGAAGCATGGTTCAGCATATTAAGCAGTTCTTCCAGCGGTTTTTTATTAAAATCTTTTGCGAATCCGAGACCGTAGCGTCCGATCTCGAGTGATCTTATTGCTTTCTGAAGAGCCTCCTTGTATGTTTTACCGATACTCATTACTTCGCCCACAGCCTGCATCTGGTTGCCAAGTTTGTCTTCAAGACCCTCAAATTTCTCGAAAGCCCAGCGGGCAAATTTTACGACGACGTAATCACCCGAGGGTGTGTATTTATCAAGGGTGCCATCGCGCCAGTAGGGGATCTCATCAAGAGTCAGGCCGCCGGCAAGCAGGGATGAGACAAAAGCTATGGGAAAACCTGTGGCTTTTGAAGCGAGTGCTGAAGAGCGGGATGTCCTCGGATTTATTTCAATTACAACAACACGGTCTGTTTTGGGATCGTGTGCAAACTGAACATTGGTACCTCCGATGACCTCGATAGCTTCAACAATATCATAGGAATATTTCTGAAGACGTTTCTGGAGATCCTCACTTATCGTCAGCATAGGAGCTGTACAGTAGGAATCGCCGGTATGGACACCCATTGCATCGACATTTTCGATGAAGCAAACGGTGATCATCTGGTTTTTGGCATCCCTGACAACCTCCAGTTCAAGCTCTTCCCATCCTAACACAGATTCCTCAATAAGGATCTGCTTCACAAGGCTGGCAGATAAGCCACGGCTTGCTACTGTCCGGAGCTCCTCGACATTATAAACGATTCCACCTCCTGTGCCGCCCATAGTATAGGCAGGTCTGATCACAACAGGATATCCAAGCTCATTAGCGATCCTTTCAGCATCCTCGACACTGTTAACTGCCGTACTCTCAGGCATACTGATACCAAGCCGGTTCATTGTCTCCTTGAAAGCGGTTCTGTCTTCTCCTCGCTCAATGGCATCAATATTCACACCGATAACTTTTACGTTATATTCTGAGAGGATTCCCTTTTTAGCGAGAATAGAAGAAAGATTAAGTCCGGTCTGTCCGCCGAGGTTCGGGAGCAAGGCATCAGGCCGTTCCTTTTTGATTATCTCCGTAAGAGCATATTCATTCAATGGTTCGATATAGGTGGCATCAGCCATTTCAGGATCGGTCATTATCGTTGCAGGGTTCGAATTTACCAGCACAATTTTATATCCCAATGATCTTAATGCTTTACAAGCCTGTGTACCTGAATAATCAAATTCGCAGGCCTGACCTATTATTATTGGCCCTGAACCGATGATCAGAATTTTATTGATATCCTTACGTCTTGGCATGATATGAAAAGAAATAAAATAAGGCCCGAAATTTAATATTCAAATCGGAAAGGAGATAATATATGGGAGCAAAAGATTAAGAAAGATATAAACTAGTAACGATCCGGGATATTTATTTTACCTGCCCTGAAAGACTTAAAATCAGTTCATTCAATTCATCGATCTTCTTCTGTTGTAGTTCTATTTGCTTTTGTTGTTCCCTGTTCTGACGGATAACTTCCTGGAGAGCTTTGATAGCAACTATTTGTGCATTATATGAATCCATCTGAAGCAGCTCTTCGGGGTCGCCGTCAAGATAATCTCCGCTTCCCTGAACTGATTCCGGGAAAACCTGGCGATACTCCTGGGCAATGAAATTATAATAATTTTTATCTTTTATTGAAGGATTTTTTGCTATCCATTCATTGTTGTACCTGAACCTGACCGGATGTAATTCCATAATCAGATCCACAGAATTTCCGATATCCTCTATATTTGTTTTTATCCGGTAATCAGAATTTGCCAGCCATGAACCGGCTGTTGTTTTCGATGCATCACCAAGCACTTCAAGTGCATTTGTTACAGGATTTCTGCCATTTACTCCCACTTTACCATTGAAAATGACCTTCCTGTTGTCAAATTCACCATAAATCAGAGGAGCTGTTGAGGTGACGTCTATATAAAGGCGATTACTTACATTCCCGGAAATTGAACCGGCCTGTCGACCGATGCAGATATTGTTATTACCTGTGTTTCCCTGCCCGGCCTGAACGCCGATGAAAGTATTATAGTCTCCTGAGGTATTATTTCCTCCGGCTGAGTTTCCAATAAAAATATTTCCGATTCCATCGGTGCAGTTATCTCCCGCCTGGGCTCCCAGGAAAGTGTTATAATTACCTGTAACATGATGGATCCCGGCGAATTTTCCGATGAAAGTGTTATAATTTCCTGTAGAGTTGTCCATACCGGCACGATCTCCGAAAAATGCATTGCTTTGACCCGTTGTATTACTGTAACCTGCTTTGTACCCCACTGCCGAGTTGAAGTTACCATCATATGCAGTAGATCCTATATTGCTGTAACCTGCTTCAAATCCGAGAAATACATTATAAAGACCAATTGTATTTGAGTATCCTGCCCGGGTTCCCATAAAAAGATTTTCCCTTCCGGATGTGTTTCTATACCCTGAAGAGTCTCCCAGGAAGATGTTGTTTATTCCGGTGCTGTTGGTATACCCTGACCTTGTGCCAATGAAAACGTTATTTACTCCTGTCGATGTTGAATAACCGGCTCTGGATCCGATGAAAATATTATCGGTTCCTGTTGTGTTATAATAACCTGAATAGATTCCAAAAAATACATTATTCACTCCTTCGGTGTTTCTGTATCCTGAGTAATTGCCGATAAATATGTTTGATGTACCGGTAGTATTATAATACCCGGAATAGTATCCCAGAAAAGTATTATAAACCCCGGTTGTATTATTCCGACCGGCACGATATCCGATAAATGAATTATAGCTGGCGTTATTGCTGTACCCTGCCTGGTAACCCAGGAAGGTATTATATGAACCGGATATATTTGAATAACCGGCCTGATAACCCAGGAACAGGTTCCTGCCACCTGTTGTTGTGCTCATACCGGTTTCAAATCCGAGGAAAGAATTATGCAGTCCCGAGGTTATTTTAATCCCGCTGTTATGTCCGATCAGATAATTATCCGGAGTAAGCACTGTAAATGGTGTAACAGTACCTTTCGATAGTCCGAATCCACCCACGGCAAATCCCCCTTTGCTTGCTTTTGTCGGCTGGTCATTGACGTAGATCCTTGTGCTGTCGCGGGTTACTCTCAGATACTCTTCAGGATCGGCTTTTGCGAGGTTAAATCCGCCTACAGCAAAACCTCCTTTGGCACCCTTCTCTCCGTCATCGACATAAATCCTCACTCCTTCATTATAAACGGCAAACACTGTTTGTCCGTTCCTGTTTTTAACTTCAAACAGCGCCTCTTCCATGTTTGATGTTGTTCCTTTTATATCAAGCCTGGTAATTGGGCCCTCAACATCCTTGGCTACCAGCGAGTAAGGAACTGACCAGATCTGTGTAGTGCCCATATTGGTCCAGGTCATACCCGGATAGCGGATAGTTGTCTTAAGAAACAATGGCTGTGCGTTCCAGTCTATTTCCCCGAAAGTTGCGACATTCCCGTTTATCCTCGTACCGGTCCCGACCACGAGGGATATCAGGCCAAACTGATTGGAACTGACAGTGAGATGTTCCTCTTCCCAGACAACAGTCCCTCCTGTAAGAGAGGTCTGAATTGTAATTCTCACAGGGAGAAGAGTGTTTCCTATGATCTCCCCGGAAGCATCCCGGGCAATAGCCTGGTAGTTAAATCCCTGTGGAACCTGGGAAATAAGAATAAAAAAGCTAAGTACATGACAAAAATTTACAACATTGGTTAAATTTATCTATATCGTTGCTAAAAAGC
>MTKX01001272.1_pt6 | contig 16574 bp, 13 predicted proteins | sample 1042771 | NCBI WGS metagenome assembly MTKX01 (sample SAMN06212183, study PRJNA360534) | anaerobic digester metagenome | biome: Wastewater treatment plant; material: sludge; isolation source: anaerobic digester fed with sludge from wastewater treatment plant | place: Denmark: WWTP Randers ... | reverse complement strand
GTCGTCGGCTCGTCGGCGACGATGAGCCGCGGCCGGTTGATGAGGGCCCGGGCGATGAGCAGGCGGCGCTTCATGCCCGTCGACAGCTCCGAGATCTTGCTGTCCCGCTTGGCCTCGAGCTCGACGAAGGAGAGGAGCTCGGCGATGCGCGGCTTGGCCTCGCGCCGCCCGATGTCGAAGAAGCGGGCGAAGACGACCAGGTTCTCGAAGACGGTCAGGTCGTTGTCGAGGTCGATCTCCTGGGGGATGACCCCGGTGATCTTCTTGAGGGCCCGGTTGTCGATGGCCGCGGGGTGGCCGGCGACGGTCAGCGTCCCCGCCGTCAGGGGGGAGACGCAGTGGATCATGCGCACGGTCGTCGTCTTGCCGGCGCCGTTGGGGCCGAGGAAGCCGAAGCATTCCCCCTCCCGGATCTCGAAGTCGATGCCGGCGACGGCGACGAGGTCGCCGTAGTTCTTGGTCAGTCCGGAGGCGGTCACGAGGGCGGGCATGGCGTTCGGGTCACATCCTTTCGAGCAGGGCCTTGAAGCGGGGGTGGCCGCGCAGGGGATCGAGGTCGCCGTCGTTCTCGTACCAGCCCTTCTGGAGGAGCCCGCCGGCGGCGGCCCGTTCCAGGCAATCGATGGCCTCCTCGATATCCCCCGCGAGAGAATGGAAACACCCCAGGTTGTAGAGGAGCATGGGGTCGTCGGGATCGATCTTCCGGGCCCGGCGGGCCCAGTCGCCGCCCTTCCCGACCTCGCCGAGGGCGACGAAGCCGTTGGCGCCCATGTAGAGGGCCCGGGCGTCGTCGGGGTGGAGGTCGATGTGCCGCTCGGCCAGGGCCAGGCCGCGCTCGCGGGCGGCCCGGGCGTCCTCCGGGCGTCCGAGCTTGTCGTAGACGGGGCCGATGAGCAGGGGCGAATAGAAATCCTCGGGCCGGACGCGCATGGCCTCCTCGTAGAGGGAGGCGGCCTTGGGCAGGTCGCCGGCGGCGAAGGCCTGCCGGGCGTAGAAGTACCAGGCCTCGAACAGGGTCGGGTCGAGCTCGATGGCCCGCTCGAAGGCCGCCCGGGCTTCGTCCTTGGCGTCGCCGAGCGACAGGGCTACGGCCAGGGAGGCCTGGGCCTGGGCCGACTCGGGGGCCAGCTCGACGGCCCTCCGGCCGGCGGCCTCGGCCTGCCGGCGGACGGAGTCCTTGCGCTCGGCGTAGAGGTAGATGTAGGACCAGCAGTCGGCCAGCCCGGCGTGGGCCAGCGCGTAACCGGGATCGAGCTCGACGGCCCGCGAGAACAGCTGCAGGGCGAACTCGATGTCGTGCCGGCCGTAGCGGTAGTAGAAGCTGCGGCCCTTGAGGTAGTAGTCGTAGGCCTGGACCTGGCTCGTCGGGATCTCGGCCAGGGCCCCCTTCTCGCGGGGCGTCAGGGTGACCCGCAGGGCCCGGACGACGTTGTGGGCGATCTCCTGCTGGATGCCGAAGACGTCGCGCAGCTCGCGGTCGTAGGATTCCGACCAGAGGTGGAAGCCGCGGGAGGCGTCGATGAGCTGGACCGTGATGCGCAGGCGGTGGTCCGACTTGCGGACGCTGCCTTCGAGGACGGTCTCGACCCGGAGCTTGTTGGCCATCTCGCGCAGGTCGGCGGCCGTGCCCTTGAACTGGAAGGAGCCCGTGCGGGAGGCCACCCGCAGGCCGCGGATGCGGCAGAGGGCGTTGATGATCTCCTCGGCGATGCCGTCGCAGAAGTAGCCCTGGTCGTGCTCCCGGCTCATGTCGGCGAAAGGCAGGACGGCGATCGACGGGATGCCGATGTCGCGGCCCTCGCCGCCGGCCTGGCGCAGGGTCTCCAGCTCGTCGCGCAGGTCCCGGGCCGAGGCCATGCGGTAGCGCGGCTCCTTCTCCAGGCAGTGGCGCAGGATGCGGTCGAGCGAGCGGGGCAGGCGGGGATTGAGGTCGACGGCCGAGAGGGGCTCCTCCTTGAGGACGCCGGCGATCCTCTCGGGTCCGGTCGCGCCGCCGAAGGGCAGCCGGCCGGTGGCCCACTCGAACAGGACCACGCCGAGCGAGAACAGGTCCGTGCGGTGGTCGACGGGCTGGCTGCGGAGCTGTTCCGGCGACAAGTAGGCGATGGTGCCGGCGAAATCGGCGTCGAGGGTATCTGTGGAACCGTCGTCCCGGGACAGCATCCGGCTGAGGGGGAGCAGGATGCGGGCCAGGCCGAAATCGAGGATCTTGAGCGTGCCGGCCGCGTCGATCATGATGTTCTGGGGCTTGAGGTCGCGGTGGATGATGCCCCGGGCGTGGGCGGCGGCCACGGCCCCGGCCAGGGGCAGGGCCACCTCGAGGAAGCGGTCGAGGCCGACGCCGCCGGGCTCGATGAGCTTCGACAGGGGCTGACCCTCGACGAGCTCCATGGTGAAGAAGGTCGCGCCCTCGGCCTCGTCGACGGCGTAGATGGTGACGATGTGGGGGTGGCTCAGGGCGGCGACGGCCTTGGCCTCGCGCTCGAAGAAGGCCCGCCGCTCCGGGTCGTCGACGGCGCCCTCGGGCAGGAACTTGACGGCCACGTCCCGCTCGAGCTTGAGGTCGCGGGCCTTCCAGACGACGCCCATGCCGCCCTCGCCGAGCTTCTCGACGAGACGGTAGTGGCCGAGGACGAGGTCCTTCTTCGGGATCATGCGCGTTCCCCTAGACACTACCCGAAGACCCGAAGACCTGTCAACCGCGGAGGACGGCGGCTTGGGGGTTGAAGCCCGGGGGGACAAGATGATAAGATGACGGCGGGAAATCCATAAGGAGCGTGCCATGAGCGAAGTCGTATATACCTGCGCGGTCTGCGGCAAGCAGGCCAAGGTCGAGAAGGGCCAGCCCGTCCCGCTGTGCTGCACCAAGGAGATGGAGCCCCTGCCGTTCTGCACGGCCGCTCCCCACCCGGAGATGGCCCGCAACTACGACGAGGACGCGCCCTGCGACGACGGCACGGCCGCCAAGAAGAAATAGCCCGAGGCCGGCTTAGGCCTTCTTTCCTTTGACGACGAACCGGTCGTAGACCCACAGGCCGACGACCGAGAGGACGCCGATCCCGACGATGATGAGCCACATGGTCACGGTGTCGACCGGTCGGCCCGCTTTGAGCGGCGCGTCGATGTAGCGCGAGAACAGCCGGCCGCCGATCGGCCCGCCGACGATGCTGGCCAGGGCGATGGGCAGGCTCTGGTAGCCGAGGTAGAGCCCCTCCTGCCCCTTGGGGGCGATGGCCCCGATGTACTCGTAGATGCGCGGCGAGGCCATCATCTCGCCCACGGCCATCGAGGCGATGGACACGATCATGAAGATGCCGGCGATGGGCAGGCTCAGGCCGAGCAGCGCCGTCTTGGCGTTGGGATCGGCGAACAGCAGCGCCGGCAGGACGTTGACCAGCATCCCCAGGGTCACGACGATGGCCCCCAGCATGATGGTCTTGACCGGCAGCCAGCGCTTGACCAGCCGGGTGATGAGGAGCTGGAAGGCCACGATCATGATGGGATTGGCCAGGGTGTAGAGCTCCATGGGGGCTTCGGGGTCGACGTAGCGCATGAACAGGGGCATGAGGTTGTAGAGCTGGATGTAGAGGAACCAGAACAGGCCCAGGACGAGGATGAGGAAGACGAACTTGACGTTGCCCAGGACGACGAAGATGCCGGCCAGGGCCTGGCCGAGGGTCCGCTTCCTGACGACCTGCCCGTCCTTGATCCCGTCGCTGACGTACTGGGGCTCGCGGTAGACGAACAGGGTGACCACGAGGCCGATCAGGGCGAAGGCCGTCGCGGCGTAGGCGAAGATGGCCGGGATGCCCCAGGTCGTCCGGATGACATAGGAGACGCTCCGGCCGGTGATGGAGCCGATGTTGATGACCATGTAGAAGATGCCGAAGGCCAGCGTGGCCCGCGTCCCGGCCGTCTTCTGGACGGTGCCGGCGATGCAGGGCTTGACGATGGAGCCGCCCAGGCCGATGAGGACGATGCCCAGGACGACGGGGACGGTGAAGTCGACGGCCTCGGCGGCGCCGCGGCCTATGATCCCGGGCCACAGGCGCTGGACGTTGCCCATGACGAAGTAGCCGATCGAGATGAGGACGAAGGACACGGACAACGAGCGCCGGTAGCCGAACTTGTCGGCCAGCGTGCCCGACAGGATGGGCATGAAGTAGATGATGCCCCAGAGCAGGGAGCCGTTGAGGAAGGTGGCGAACTCCGGGCTCATGCCCAGGGACTCCTTGAGGTAGATGACCATGAAGGAGGCCATGGAGTAGTAGGCGGCGCGTTCGAAGAGCTCGATGGTGTTGGCCGTCCAGAAGGTGGCCGGGAACTTCGGTTTGGCGGTCGGGGCGGTTCCGGTCATGGCTGTTCCTCTCCGGGGGCGTTGCGGGCGCGGCTAAGATAATCCGGGCCCCGCTGTCAAATCAAGGGATTTCTGGACGGAGGCGGCCGGTCAGCGGCCGAAGCCGGCCGCCCGCTCCTCGAGCCGCCCGAGGAGGGCCTCGCACGATTCGCGGTCCGGCGCCTCCAGGACGACGACGAGGACCCGGCCCGCGCGCGCGGCGGCGGCCCAGTCGCCCGTCTCCAGCCGGGCCACGTGGCGGGAGGCGTCCGGGTCGAACTCCCCGGGGAAGAAATCGAGTCCGAAGCGGGCGAAGACGCGGGCCGCATCGGGTTCGGCGGGGTAGGCGGCGACGAGGACGAGGGCCTCGGCCTCCCAAGCTTCGTAGGCGGCGAAGACGGCCTCGGCTTCGCCCTCGAGGCCCAGGACCGACTCGTCGGCCAGGTAGTACAAGGCGTCGAGATCGGCTTGGTCGCGCACGACGGCGACGCTGCCGGCGACGAGCCCTTGGAGCGGCAGGATGTCCCGCAGGGCGGCGGCCTGCGCCGGCCCCTCGGGAGCGGCGGACGGCGCCGCCGCGAGGGCCGCGGCGGCGACCAGGACAAGCGCGCAGCTCGAACGCAACATATTCTATATCAGATACTTATCGACGAGTCGGACGATGGTGTAGGCGAGGCCGGCCGTCAGGGCGGCGCCGGGGATGGTGAAGATCCAAGCCCAGACGATCTTGAGCGTGACCCCCCAGCGGACGGCCGAGAAGCGCTTGGCCGCGCCGACGCCGGAGATGGCCCCGGTGATGACGTGGGTCGTGCTGACCGGGACGCCGGCGTGGGTGGCGAAGAAGATGCTGATGGCGCTGGCCGTCTCGGCGCAGAAGCCGTCGATGGGACGGAGCTTGGTGATCTTCTGGCCCATGGTCTTGACGATGCGCCAGCCCCCGGAGAGCGTGCCCAGGGCGATCGCCGCCTGGGCCGAGAGAACGACCCAGAGCGGGATGTGGAAGGTCTTGGTCCACCCCGCGGCGTAGATCAGGCTGGCGATGATGCCCATGGTCTTCTGGGCGTCGTTGCCGCCGTGGCCCAGGCTGTAGAGGGCCGCGGACAGGATCTGGAGGTGGCGGGCCGCTTTGTTGATGCGGGCCGGGTGCTTCTTGCGGACGACCCAGGTCGTCACGGTTATGAACAGGACGCCGAGGGCCATGCCGAGGAGCGGCGCGATGAAGATGAACAGGATCGTTTTGACCCAGCCGTGGACGATGATGGAACCCGTCCCGGCCTTGACGACGGCCGCCCCGGCGTAGCCGCCGATGAGGGCGTGGGAGGAGCTCGTCGGCAGGCCCATCAGCCAGGTGAAGAGGTTCCAGCCGATGGCCCCGATGAGGGCGGCCAGGATGACTTGCGGAGTGACGATGGAGATGTCGATCATCCCGGCCCCGATGGTGTGGGCGACGCCCGTGCCGAAGATGAGGAAGGCGACGAAATTGAAGAAGGCGGCCCAGATGACGGCCTGGCGCGGCGACAGGACCCGGGTCGAGACGACCGTGGCGATGGAGTTGGCCGCGTCGTGCATGCCGTTCGTGAAATCGAAGGCCAGCGCGACGAGGATGATGATCAGGACGAAGAGGAATCCGGCGTCGGGCATGGGGATCAGGTCGACTTGACGATGATCTCCTCGATGACGTTGGCCACGTCCTCGCAGCGGTCGGCGGCGACCTCGAGCCGGGTATAGATCTCTTTGAGCTTGATGAGATCCTTGATCTCGGCCGGGGTCTCCGCCCTGACGAAGAGCTCGGCGATGGCCTCGCGACAGACGACGTCGGCCTCGTATTCGAGGATGTTGATCTGCTTGCAGAAGGCGTGGACGTGGCCGAGCGATTCCAGGCTGCCGACGGCCTCGTCGATCTGCTCGACGGCCTTGACGATGATGTCGACGAGCTTCTTGGCCTCGGGCGTCGGGCGCTCGATCTTGAAGGTCCACATCCGGCTGGCCACGCCCTCGATGCAGTCGAGGACGTCGTCGAGGCCGCTGGCCAGGGCGTGGATGTCCTCGCGCTCGAGCGGGGTGATGAAGGTGTCGCGGAGCTTGGTGAAGAGCTCGTGGGTGATGTTGTCGCCCTGGTGCTCGATCTTCTTGATGCGCTCGTATTTCCGCTCGACGTCCTCGAAGTGGTCGACGAGCTCCTGCAGGGCCAGGGCGCCCTCCTTGAGGTTGGCCGCGTCCTGGCGGAAGAGCTCGAAGAACTTGTGGTCCTTGGGGAACAGGCGCATTTTCATGGGGTGTGTCCGTTTTCCGAGAGGCCCATACTAACGGAGGCAGGAAGCGATGTCAAATGGGGGAGAGGGGGGCAGAAAAGGAAAAGCCCGCCCCGGCCGGAGCCGGGGCGGGCTTTCGTGCGTGTGCGTCTGTGTCTGCTGGTGCTGGTGCTTTAGAACTCGAACCGGGCCCCGAATCTCCAGATGCGGGGGTTCAGGATCTCGTTGATGAAGCCGTTGTTGGCGTAGACCCAGCTGATGTCGCCGGGGGCGCCTTCCCACTGGACGCCGTGGTCCGTGTAGGCGTCGCCGTAGTACTTCTCGTAGGACCGGTTCTCGATGGCCGAGTTGAAGATGTTGAAGCAGTCGGCCATCAGGTAGAGCCGTCCCTGCCCGATGTTGATCTTCTTCTCGATCCGCATCGTGACGTTCCAGAACATGGGCAGCTTGTCCTCGAGGTAGCCGATGGGATAGACGTCCACCCACTGGTCGGCGACGGGGTTCGGGGCCAGGTCGTCATAGAGCCAATAGTAATTGGGGATGCGCCAGCCTTCGCGGGCGTTGAAGGTCCCGGAGATGTCGAAGCCGAGGGGCAGCTGGTAGAGGCCGCTGATCTTGGCCATCCACCGGGTGTACATCAGGACGGCCAGCTTGCCGCTGGCGCCACCGCCCCAGTCTCCGTAGGGCTTGCCGTTGAAGACGTCGTAGTTGGTCGGGTCGAAGTAGTCGCTGCCCCAGAAGCTCTTCTGAGACTGCCAGGTGAAGGAGGCGTTGGCGAACCACTTGTTGGAGAGCCTCTTGTTCAGGACCAGGTCGACGCCCATGTAGGTCTTGTACTGGTCGGATTTCCGGTAGAGCGTGTAGTTGGTGGCGTCGGTGGGCACGTTCGGTCCGGCCATGTAGTAGGGCTCGCCGGCCATCTGGCCCGAGCTGTACGTGACGCCGCCGATCTCGACGGTGGCCGGGATGGTGCCGGCCTGGACGTACCAGCCGCCCGCCGGGGGGTTCTGCGGATCGACGATCCGGGGCCCGGTGTAGTCGGGATAGAAATCTTCGGGGTAGTACGTCATGCCGTAATCGAATTTGTCGTAGCGGCGGTAGGTCCCGCTGACCTGGACCGACAGGTCGGGGATGATCTCGCGTTCGAGGGTCATCAGGATCTCGCGGGTCCGGGTGGACGCCTGGTCGCTGCGGCTCAGGAAGTAGTCGGTGATGCCGCTCTCGTAGTCCAGGCTGATGGGGTTGAAGTAGTCGAAGCTGTAGTACATCCCGGCCCGATAGGCGTCGCTGCCGTAGGCGCCCGCCAGCGCGGCCGTGGCCGCGGCGGTCAGGGAGCCGTCGCTGTTGAACACCTGGTAGGTGCCGTAGCTCGAGCCGATCGTGGAGCCGTTCCGGTAGTTCCACCAGAGCTCCGTGAGCTGGGCCTTGGTGTCGGCGTTGGCGTCTCTCCACCAGTAGCGCAGGCCGCCGCCCGAGCCGAGCGGGGCGCTGGCCCACCAGCCGACGCCCATGACGTCGCCGTATTGCGACACGGCCAGCTTGGCCACGGTCTTGCCGTCGCCGTTGATGTCCCAGGTGACGCCCAGGCGCGGCGACCAGGTCGACCAGGAATAGGCGTGCGGGGCGCCGTTGACGATCTTGTTGGTGCCGCCGACCGCCTCGGTCTGGACGTCGGGGAGGATGCTGTCCAGGACGCTGGTCGTGGCCGGGTCGAAGACCATGTCCCAGGCGGGCTGGCCGCCGTAGACGGCGGAGCGGCTGAAGGCGCCGGCGCTGGGCTTCTGGAGGTCGTAGCGCAGGCCGAGGGTCGCTGTGAAGTTGCCCTTGGTGATGGTGTCCTGGATGTAGCCGGCGTACTGGTCGGCCACGTCCGCGCCCTCGTTGGAGCGGTACAGGGCGATGCGCTGCCAGCCGGCCATCTCGCCCGTCGTCCGCGTGCCGTCGTTGTCGGTATCGACGCGGAGGTCGCTATAGTTCCGGTTGACGTCGAAGCCCTGCAGGTTGCCGGTGTGGTAGGTCTGCTTCTTGTTGGAGTATTCCGCGCCGACCTTGATCTCGTGCGACATGTTGAGGAACGTGTCGTTGAAGTAGCTGAGGTTCAGCTGGAAATTGTTGCGGGGGCGGGCGACGCCGTAGGAGCCCCAGCTGGTCTTGGCGCCGGACTTGAAGGGGACGTATTTCAGCGCCGTATTGTCGTAGACGATGGGGTTTTCGACGCCCTCGTCCGGGATCGGGCGCCAGCCGAAGCCGGCGTCGTTGAAGGAGTACTTCAGGGACAGGTAGAGGTTGTTGCCGAAGACGTGCTCGTCCTGCAACTTGACGATCGGGCTGCCCCAGTGGTACAGGCCGGTCTGGTGGTCGCCCTCGGGCTTGGCCAGGCTGGAATTGCGGCCGAACTTCTCCTTGGCGCCGGAGGTGACCAGGGCCTCGAACCGGTTGTTGGCCAGGACCTGCGCGTTCAGTTTGATGTTGTAGTTGTTGAGCAGGGACTGGTCCTTGTTCCCGGTGATGGTGTAGACGAAGATGTCCTGGACGCCGTAGGCGCCCCACCACCACAGCTTGTCCTTGATGATCGGGCCGCCGGCGTTGAAGCCGAAGTCCTTGATCTGCTGGATCTTGTTGATGTTCAGGACGCCCTTCGCCCGGAGCTCGTCCGTGAGGTTGTTGCTCTGGAAGAAGTTGTCCGTCAGGTAGAAGCGGCCGGCCAGGCTCATGCGGTTGCCGCCGCGGCGGGTGACCATGTTCAGGGCGATGCCGCCCGTCTGAACGGAGACGTCGGCCGCGCCGCCCGTCGTCACGTTCAGCTCTTCGAACATGTCGAAGTCGTAGTACAGGGCCGAGCCGCCGAGGGCCGCCGGGTCGGTGATGTCGATGCCGTCGACCGACCAGATGTTGTTGGCGCCCTGGTTGCGGCCCATGCCGCCCGTGGCGTCGCCCTTGGCCACGAAGCCCGACTGCTGGCCGGACTCGTTGCCGCCGACGTTCTCGCGGTCGACCATGATCGAGGGAGCCAGCTGCAGGATGGTCCAGGGGTCGCGGGCCGTCGGCAGGGACTGCATGGCTTCCTTGTCGATGTTCTGCCCGACCGCCGTCTTCTTGACGTCGACGACGGGGGTCTGAGCGACGACCGTGACCTGCTCTTCGAGGGTCCCGACCTCCATGGTCAGGTTGATCTCCGCGTTGGAGCCGATGTTGACGACGACCCCGGTCTGGGACGCCTTCTTGAATCCGGTCAGCTCCGCCGAGATCTCGTACGTCCCGGGAGAGAGCGACACGAAGCGGTAGATGCCCGTCTCGCCGCTGATCGTCGTCAGGGCCGCCATCTGCGTGCCCTTGAGGCTGACGCTCACGCCGGGGAGGGGGTTCCCTTCCGTGTCGGTGATCTTTCCGTAGATGTTTCCGGTTCTGACCTGCGCCGAGACCGAGACGGCCATCAGCAACAGGGAGAGAACGACGAGAAACTTCTTCATGAATCATACCTCCTGTCGATATTCCACTTCCTCCGTTCGAGTGGGCGGCCACTCCCTTCATTCCCGATACAGGGGTCCCCTAGATCATTACCACCTCCGATCTTTTGTGAAATGATGGTCTTTATTGTCATAGAAATGACCGTTATCGTTGCCTTTTTATTAGCAAATGGTGTGCCAAGGCGCCGCCTGCCGCGGCTGACGCCCAAAGTGATAGGAGATAAGGGTTTAGCTCAGGAGACGGAGAGAAAGAATGGCCGCCGGTCTACAAATATTTGAATAATGTTCAAATATTTGGATAAAAACGCGGTCAGCGTCTAAGGTCCTCGACCGCTTGGACGATGTCGGGTTGCTCGGGATTCAGCCGCAGGGAGGCGGAAAAGGCGTCGAGGGCCTCGGCCTTCCGGCCCAGCTTGAGATAGCACCGTCCCATGGCGTTCAGGACGACCGTTTCGCTGTTGTAGAGCTTGTTGGCCTGGAGAAGCTCGGCCAGGGCCTCCTCGTACCGCTCCAGGCCCAGCAGGGCCCGGCCGCGGACGGTCCGCAGGACGAACTGGCGCTTCTCGTCCTTGCGCAGGGACTCGGCGATCTCGAGGGCCCGGGCGTAAGCGCCGGTCCCGAGGAGGAAGTTCGCGTAGCGGACGACGCCGTCGGCGTAATCGGGCCTGAGGCGGTAGCCCTCCTCGTACAGGGCCGCGGCGGCCTCCGGCCGGCCGGTCTTCTCGAGCTGTTCGGCGACCATGTAGCGGAACAGGAACTGATTGGCCAGCGGGATGCCCTTGGCGTTGGCGATGGGGTGGCCGACGGTCGCGGCAGGCGAGACCGTGATCTGGTCGGTCCTCTGGTCGAGGACCTGGCCGCCGGGCCCGGCCAGGACGACGGAGACCTCGTAGTAGTCCGGCTCCAGCTCGCCCGCAGGGATGGTGTAGGGGATGCTCAGGACCCGTCCCGCGGCGGGCGCGTCGAGCTTGATGGTGTAGGTCTTGCGGACGGGCGCGGCCTGCCGGAGCCCCTTCACGACCACCCGGGCCTCGCCGTCGCGGGCGAGCTCCGGCGTGGGGTTCAGGACGTTGAAGAGGACGGCGATGGCGTCGCCCGAGGCGAAGGTCTTCTTGGGATCGACGACGAGCTTCTTGTCCAGGACCTTGAACGGGATGTGGACGTCGCGGGGATAGGTCTCGAACTTGTAACCGACGAAGGGCCCCTCGAGCGCCGGGCCGCTCTTGGCCGGCGGGACCTCGAGGACCTGTTCGAGGAGGCTGAACTGCTTGCCGACCGTGTTGGTCAGCAGGATGTTCAGGTCGTAGCGGCCCTCGGCGACCGGGAAGGACTCCTCGACGGCCAGGCCGCTGGCCTTGACCCGGTCCCAGGCGTCCTCGGGGAAGTAGAGGGGGAACTCCCGGTTGTACTGAAAGACGATGTCGGCGCCCTTGCGCAGGCTGACGTTGACCTGGAAGTTGCAGTAGAACTGGCTCTTGGGCTCGTAGAGGTCGACGTTGACGTCGACGGGGACCATGGAGAAGTGCAGGAAGCGCTGGCCCGTGGCCGGGTCGTCGACGAGGGCCGTCGTCGTGTAGCTCTCGACGTAGTTGGTCAGGTACTCGGTCGAGACCAGGCCTTTGTAATTGAGGAAGTGGGTCGCGTAGGAGGGATTGACGTCCTTCTTCGGCGATTCCAGGATGTCGGCGAGCAGCATGGCGTTGCGGGGCGAGGGCGAGAGGTCGTAGTTGTACTCGCCGGGGATGCGGGTGATGGCGATCTCGGCCAGGGTCGGGGCCAGGTCGCGGATGATCTCGTAGAGGGCCGAGTAGTCGAAGGGGTCCTCGACCTTCTTCTGGTCGAGGATGAGCCGCGTCGGCCCGTCGGTGACGGGGTCGTAGAGCTTGAACTCGCCGACGCCGCCGCGCTGGTAGAACAGGAGGTAGAACTGGGGCGGCAGGTCCCGGCGGGCGTCGCCGTAGTAGCTCCAGGAGTAGCAGGGGACCAGGCCGATGCTGGCCTCGAAGTGCTCGACGCTGGCCGGCGGGCCGAGGACCATGTGGATGCGGCCCATGTCGGTCTTCCAGCCCTCCCGGGTTGTGCCCCGGCCGTAGAACTCGTTGCAGTACTTGAAGCGCTTCTCGATCTCGTCCTTGTACTCGTTCTCGGGCGTGCCCGGGGTCGGGTCGCGCTGCTTCCAGAAGGTCTCCACGAAGATGTCGCGGTCGCGGTCGTTCGTCAGCTTGAGGAAGACGTCCTTTTCGACGGGCTGGATGTGGTAGGCGACGAGGTCCAGCCACTGCTGGAAACGCGGGGCCAGGTCTTTGACGGCCGTCTTCTGCCCGGCGGCGGGAAGGGCCGCGGCGAGGGCCAGGGCCAGGACGAGGGCGAGGTGTCGGCGCATGGGCGCGGCTCCTTGGGTCATGTTCGGGGGCGCGGGACCTTGATCTCGAACATCTGGCGGATCTTGCCCCGCGTCCCCTCGGGTCCCTGGATGATGACGTCGACGTAGTTCGTCCCCGGCTTGAGGGGGCGGGCGAAGACGTATTCGGCCGTCTTCAGGGCGTCGAGCTCGGCCAGCGGCAGGACGGTCGAACGGGCCTCCTGGAAGCTCTCCTTGTCGGCCCCTTCGTCGCCGTAGACGTAGAAGCGGAAGCGCAGGTCGATCTGGAAGGCGCCGGCGTCGTTCTCCTTGAACATCAGCGACTTGGCCGGGATGCGGACCTTGAGCTCCCGGCGGCCGGCGTCGTAGGTCGTCTCGAACTTGAAGACCTTCTTGCTGAAGACGTCGTCGACGCGGACGTAGCGGCCCATCTTCATGAGGTCCATGGCCTCGAAGAAGTCGCCCGAGTAATCGGTGATGCGGAACCGGCCCGAGCCCTTCTCGTCGGTGAACTCGATGGCCAGGCGGTCGTCGTAGTAGCTCCACCAGTAGGTGAAACCCAGGGCGGAAGACCGGGTCTGGGGCGGGAACTCCTCGATCTTGTCCGGCGGGCCCATGAAGATGTAGACGCGGCCCCGGTCCGTGTTGTAGCCCGGCCCGCCCTCCTTGTTGAAGCGCTTGGCGACGAACTCGACCCGGGCCTCGAACTCCTGCCGGTACTCGTTGAGGGCTGTGTCGGGATCGGGGTCTCGCTTGAGCCAGAAATCGGCGATGAACTCCTTCCGGCCGGCGGCGTCGGGGATGCGCTTGAAGATGCGGTCCTCCTCCTTGGTCATGATGAGGCGGGCCGTCCGGTAGAACTTCTCGCTCTCCGGATCGAGCTTCTTGGCCGCGGCGGCGGGGCCGGCGGCGGACAGAATGGCCAGGACCGCGAGGCCCGCGAGGACCGCGGGGCGCGCGTGCGGGAGCTTCGTCATGGGGTCCCTCCCCGGGGTCTCCGGCGCGGAGACTATTTCTTTTTCAGGTAGTCGAGGAAGCCCTTGATCTGGGCGGCCTTCTCGGACTCGGGGTCGATCTTGAGGCAGCGCTCGAAGGTGTCGATGGCCTCGGCGTTCTTCTGCAGGTTGAGGTAGGTCAGCCCGAGCTGGTAGAGGGCGTCGATGGAGTCCGGCTGCTTCTCGGCCGCCTTCTGGTAGAACTTCAGGGCGTCCTCGAACTTGGCGTTGTTGTAGTAGATCGTGCCCAGGTTGTAGAGGACCGTTGGGTCGTCGAGCTTCTCGAACTCGACCTTGGCGTACCACTCCTGGGCCTTGGCCGAGTCGCCGCGGTTGGCGTAGCAGTTGCCGACGGCGATGAGGGCGTTGACGCTCTTGGGGTCCTTCTCCAGGAGACGGAGGTAGCTCTGCTCGGCCAGGTCGTACTTCTCCTGGGCGAAGTGGCAGTTGCCGATGTTCATGTGGATGGGGTAGGCGTCGGGATACTTGGCCAGGAGGTCCTCGTACACGGCCAGGGCTCCGGCGTAGTCGTTCTTGTCGAACAGCTCGTTGCCCTTGGTCAGGAGGTCCTTGATCTCGTCGGTCAGGACCAGGCCCTCGATCTTGTCCAGGCGGATCTCGATGTCGGGGTTCTTCTTGTTCTCGGAGATCTCGACGACGATCTTCTTGGGCGCGTAGCCGATCTTCTCGAAGTCGATGTTCCAGCCGCCGCTGCGGATCCAGGCGGCCATCCAGCGGCCGGACTTGTCGGTCTTGGACTCGGTCCCTTCCTGGGCCTTGAGCGAGAACAGCTTGACGCGGACCCCTTCGATGGGGGCGCCGGACTGGTCGAGGACGAGACCGCCGAGGCGGCCCTTGCCCTTCCAGTCCTGGGCCGCGGCGAACGAGGAGATGGCGAGGATCGCCAGGATCGCGCCGACGAGGGCTCTCTTCTTCATCGTGACCTCCTGCGCCCGTCTCCGGCCTTCGGGCCGCCTTCGAACGGGCGGATGTATTTTACCACTAAGCTCCAAGGAATGAAAAGAACCTTGACGCTCCCCGGGCCGTCCGGCGCGGCCCGCCCCATGTAGACCGCTGGCATGGTTCTTGCTGCGATGGTCTGTGGTAGAATACGGACGGGCGGCGATACCGGGACGGGAACGAGGAGAAGGGCATGAGAACACGCATTCCGGGCATCTTGACCATCGTTTTGACCCTCGGCGGTCTCGTGTCAGCGGCCCAGGACGCCGCCCCGGTCCGGGACCGGGAAGTCCGGGTGCGCGTCACTTCGGGCGGCCGCTCGGTCACCGACCTCAGGATGTCCGACTTCACCGTCCAGGAGGACGGCCGGGCCCTGCCCATCGGGGCCCTGACCTCCGTCCAGGGCGGGCGGGTCGTCTTCCGCGAGGGCGAAGGGGCGCTGCCCGTCAGCCTGGACCGGACCTACACCCTGCTCTTCCAGATCATGGACTGGGACCCTGTCCTGTCCGAAGCCGTCGACCACCTGTTCGCCGCGGTCCTCCAGCCGGGCGACGCCGTCTCGCTGGTCACGCCGTTCCAGTCCTACCACCTCCAGCGCGACGCCCTGGCCGGGCGGCCCAAGGCCGAACTCCAGAAGAGCATGACGGACGTCCTGCGCAAGGACATCCTGCGCGGCAGCGGCGAATACCGCGGGCTCATCAACGAGCTCAAGCGGCTGACCAAGTCGATTGGCGGCAGCACGACGACCTTCGACGAGGACATGGGAACGGACCCGACGATGGAGTCCTCCGGCGGCTTCGGCCTGGAGATGCAGATCGACCGCTACCGGCAGGCGCTCATGGCCATGGAGGGCCTCCGGCTCGTCGACGAGGCCAAGCTCCTGGCCTTCGCCGGCTCGCTCCGGCCCGTGCGGGGCCAGAAGACGGTCATCATGTTCTACCAGCGCGAGTACCGCCCCGAGATCAGCCCGGCGACCATGAACCGGCTGATGAGCCTGTACCAGGAGAATCCCGACATCCTCGGGAACCTCATGGACCTCTTCCAATTCTACAAGCGGGAGAAGACCTTCGACGCCGGCCGCGTCAAGAGGGCCTTCGCCGACGCGGGCATCGACTTCCACTTCATCTTCGTCGAGAAGAAGACCCAGAGGGTCTTCGGGGCCACGATGCGCGAGCAGTCCGAGGACACCTACCCCGGATTCGTCGAGATCGCCCAGGCCACCGGCGGCACGGCGGCCAGCTCCCTGAACCCGTCTGCGGCCTTCAAGCACGCCGCCGCCGTCTCCTCGGACTACTACATCCTGTCCTTCCTCCCCGGCGAGGTCCCCGCCGACGGCGCTTTCCGGACCTACGACGTCCGCGTCTCCCGGCCCGGATGCAAGACGGTCTTCCCCATCGGTTTCTACGCCCGGTAGGCCGGCCCGCCGGTCCGGTCAGAGCTTCAGAAGGAGGCCGGCCCGGGTCAGGACCGCCGTCAGCAGGAGCACGACCCCCGTCATGACGGCCGCGTTGAGCATCCCGGGCAGGCCCCCGGTCCCGGCCAGCGGCCAGAGGACCCGGCCGAGGTCGAACGACAGCAGCCCGCCCAGTAGGGCCGCGGCGTTGGCGACGAAGCCCGGCAGGAGGTAGGCCAGCAGAGGGTTGCGGCCGGCCGGAGCCAGGAAGGCCGCCGCCCGTTTCCCCTTCCAGACGTCGAGGACGATATAGAAGAGGAGGAAGGCCAGGGCGCACAGCCCGGCCGTGGCCAGGGTGTAGGACTCCGTGCCCCGGATCTTGCTGAAGCCGTGGAGAGGCCGGAGCAGGAAACCCGCGAGGAGCAGGGTCGCGCCGAGGACGGCCAGCGACCGGATCCGGCGGCCCGGGTCGGCCGCCTCCGTCCCCGGCAGGAACAGCGTTCCCGCCAGCATGCCGGCCGTGACGACGGCGGCGTGAGAGCCGAACAGGCTGCCGACGTCGAGGACGCCGTTGACGGGACCCAGGAAGCCCAACGCGCCGTGGCGGCTGGCGATGTAGAGCGCCGTCATCGCCCCGATGGCCCCGGCCAGGACGGTCCGGTCGCCGCGGCAGGCCAGGAAGAGCAGGCTGGCCGCGAGATAGCACCAGCCGATCATCCCCAGGATGCCCCACCAGGACGTTCGCAGCCAGGTCGTCGCGCCGTCCGGCCCCTGGCCCCGGAACAGGGCGACGAGAACGAGGAGGAGGA
>MTKX01002690.1_pt1 | contig 16584 bp, 16 predicted proteins | sample 1042771 | NCBI WGS metagenome assembly MTKX01 (sample SAMN06212183, study PRJNA360534) | anaerobic digester metagenome | biome: Wastewater treatment plant; material: sludge; isolation source: anaerobic digester fed with sludge from wastewater treatment plant | place: Denmark: WWTP Randers ... | reverse complement strand
TTTTAACACCTCAGGGATTAGCTAAAATTCTTGAAATAGATATTTTTAAGGATCTGATTCGCCTGGAACTCGAAGACGGGAAAGAGATATGTATTAATGAAGAAGAATACAACCGTTTCTTCCTTTAGTTCTTTTTCTGATAGGAAATTGGAAGGATAAAGGGTGGTGGAAAACCGTGGGAGAAGCGCAGGTTCAAAAAGCAACCTGGTATCAAGGCTTAACAGCGGAACAAGAAAAAATCTGGTTTGAAGAACAAATACGACAGTGTGAAAAAGACATTATCCGATTTGCCTGTCATATTACTGGTAATATGGAAAAAGCCAAAGATTTAATACAAGAAGCTTTTCTAAGAGCCTATAAGTATCGCTATAGTTATAACGACAAATATCCTTTTCGAAATTGGCTTTATGCCATTCTTTTAAATATTCACCGTCATAACTGTAAAAAAGAAAAGCTTTTTAAGACCACTATTCCTTGGAAAAATTCCGATGATGAAGAGCAGGATGCTTGGGATTTTATTGAAAGCGAGGAAGAAGGTCCCGAAGCGAAAACTTTAAAAAAACAGCTGGTTGTTGATATTGAAAAAGCCATTCAAAAGCTTCCCCTGAAAATGAGAGAAGTAATCGTTTTGTGTGACATGATTGGGTATTCCTATGAAGAAGCTAGTGAAGTTGTTCATTGTCCATTGGGGACAATTCGGTCGAGACTCCATCGAGCCCGTCGTCAAGTTCAAAAGGAACTGGAAATTAAGTATGGAGAAGATTTGCTCACTTCTTGGAGTTGAGAATTATGGAATGTGAACGGATTAGAAAATTACTTTCAGCTTATCTTGATGGTGAGCTGTCTGAAGAAGAACGTAAAGAAGTGCGAAAGCACCTTTTTGTCTGTTCTCGATGTGAATTGGAATTCATGAAAATTCGAAATATGAAGGGATTGATTATCCAATTTGGGCAATCTTTTGAACCAAAAGTTGACTATGGCATTCATTATGAAGCTTTCCAATCTCAAATAAACGGACGACGATTGAAAGAGATTCTCCTTTTTTCAGTTTTGGCCTGTATTATTATCCTTCTTTTTGTTTTTTTTCTCCCTATTTATAAAAACATTATACCAGGATCGAATACTGATGCATCGATTGGGGAGATACATCGCAATCTTACCGGCGATAGCTATGACGTGCCCAAAAACTCAGGGAGAGTCGTGGTTAATTTTCTAAAACAAGTTACAAATGACTGGGAATGAAAAAAACATCTCTATTTATTGGGTTTATTATTCTTCTTCTGGTTTCTTTTTTTACTATCAATTCCTCTCAAGCTCGCATTTTGAGTCCTGAAGAAGGTCGACTTTTTTTAAAACGTATTATCCAGAATAGTACTGCCCATAGTTATTGGGGAATTTGGAAACTTACTGATTATACAGGTGAAAGTGAAAGCATTTTCTATGAGGTGGTGTATATTCCCCGCTTTGGTTTTGGCTGGATAAATCTTGATAATCCCCATCATTATATTATTGGTGATGGGACTTATCGTTTTATTTACGATGAAGAGAAGCAAGTGATTACTGCTGTATATCCCGGCTTTGATCTTCCTTTCCTTCCTCTGGGAGAAGATAATATTGATATATTAGTTTCAAATTATTTGATTGATGTTGAAGAAGATGTCGTGATGATCATTTCTCGTGAAAATAATCAGGTGGTGAAGTCTTTTCTTTTGGACGAAAGCCAAGCGCTCATCAGCCAAACTTATTATTCTAAAAACGGACAGGTGGTAAAACGGGGGGAATATGTTTATCGCATCGACTACCCCGATGATGAACGAAATTGGAAAATTTTCCAAATAATGGATCAAGTCATTCAGAAGAAAAATAATTTCCCTGAGGTTCTTTTTAATCGGAAACGAATGTTGATTCCTCGTTTGTTACCTCCCGGTTATTCTTTGCGTCGATCTTATCTTGTTGAAGGTGATCAGGGAAAAATGTACCAAATGGTATTTAGCGATGGGATAAATTTTTTCTCTTTGTTTCAAACTCTCTTATCTCCCCATTCAAAATATACCAGCCGACTTCGAAAAATCGTTATTAAAAAAGATGGAGAGCTGACTACTCTTATCGGAGAAAAAATGGGGAGACAAATTTTTTTGGTTGGAAACTTGAGTCATGAAATTTTGAGTGAGATATTTGAATCAATTGCTGATGAAGGAGGTTGATGATATGAATAGAAAAATAAAGTTTGAGTTTTTATTATGCTTTAGCGTTTTAATTCTCTTTTTATTAACCGGTTGGGTTCAGGCTGTCAATTCAATCATACCTGAAGAAACCAATCTGGTAGCTGATATTGTTGAAAAAGTCGGACCGTCAGTGGTGTATGTTGATACACTTTCTTATAAGACCTATCGGAATCCCCTTTCACCTTTTTTTAATGACCCCTTTTTTCGAGATTTTTTTGATATTTTCCCTCAACCAGAAGAAAGGAGAATCCCTCAAAAAGGATTAGGCTCGGGGTTTATCTTCCGATCTGATGGGTATATTCTCACCAATGAGCATGTTATTCAAGGTGCTGAACAAATTAAGGTTACTCTCAAGGACGGCCGGGAGTTTGATGGAAAGGTAATAGGTTCCGATCCATTAACCGATATTGCGATCATAAAAGTGGATGCAACCGATCTTCCTGCCCTTCCTTTGGGTGATTCAGATCGAGCCCGAGTGGGAGAATGGATGATTGCCATCGGAAATCCTTATGGTTTGTCGCATACGGTAACGGTTGGCGTTTTGAGTGCAAAAGGGAGACCAATATATTCCGGAGACTCAGGAAGAGAATATGAGAATTTTTTACAAACCGATGCTGCCATTAACCCTGGTAATAGCGGAGGACCACTATTGAATATTAAAGGCGAAGTTATTGGGATTAATACTGCTATCCTTCCTTATGCCCAAGGAGTTGGGTTCGCCATCCCCATCAATATGGCAAAAAGTTTATTAGATCCATTAATTGAAACTGGCAAAGTTGTTCGTTCCTGGGTAGGGATTTATCTACAGGATATCACTCCGGATATGATTCAACAATTTGGGCTCAATGAACCAAAAGGCGCTTTAATTGCCGATGTTGTTCCAAATAGTCCAGCTTCGAGAGCCGGTATTCAACGCGGGGATATAATATTAAAAGTTGATGATGAAGAAATTGTCAATGCTGCGGTATTTCATGCCGCAATTCAAGATAAAAAACCTGGAATACAATTGACATTGTCGGTTTGGAGAGACAACCAAGCCAAAGAAATTACCGTAATCTTAGAAGAGTTGGTTACCGAAGGAGGAGTTGAATCAGCCCTATCTCCAGACCTTCAATTTGGTTTTGAAGTTGGAGAAATCACCTCAGAATTAACCAGAAAATATAATTTAAGAACGAAGTCTGGAGTAGTGATCATTCGAATCGACTCGCAAGAAATAATCGAAACCGGTTATTTACGAGAGGGAGATGTCATTCTTCAGCTCAATCGTCAGACCATCAGAGACCTTCAGGGCTGGAATGCCGCTTTGACAATGGTTGAGCCCGGCGATACTATAATTCTATTGGTAAATCGAAGAGGGCGTACTTTTTTTGTACCAGTGGAAGTGAAAAGTTCTAGCTTATTAGTCCCATGAAAAAATTTTCGGAGTGGGGCAATTTTTTTATTTGCCCCACTCCTATTGGAAACTTGGGAGACATTACCTACCGTACAGTATCGGTACTCAATCAGGTGGATCTGATTGCTTGTGAGGATACCAGGGTATCGAGAAAGCTTTTGCAACGCTATTCAATTCAAAAACCTTTATTTTCCTATCATGCCCATAATTACCAAGCTGCAATTCAAAAGATCCTTACCCACCTTAAAAGCGGGGAAAGCGTCGCTTTAATTACTGATGCTGGAATGCCAGGAATTCAAGATCCAGGAATGGAAATTGTAAATCAACTGGTTCAAAATCAAATTGACTTTGAAGNNTTGCCAGGTGCATCAGCAGTCTTACCGGCTGTGGTTTACTCAGGATTTTCTTTAAACGGTTATCTTTTTTTAGGTTTTCTTCCCAAATCAGGAGGAGAAAGGAAAAAACAACTGGAGCAATCACTTTTTTCTCCCCAAGCCGTTGTTTTATATGAGTCACCCAAGAGAATCCTAACCACCCTTCAAGAAATTCAAAGCCTGGTTGGAGAAGAAAGAAAGGCAGTTCTCTGTCGTGAATTAACAAAAATTCATCAAGAGATAATAAGAGGTACTTTAAAAGAGATAATTGAAATATTAAATCAGAGGAAAACCATTAAAGGTGAAATGGTATTGGTGCTGGAGGGTATAGTTGTTGACGAAAAAAGAATTTTACCTTTGATCCAGAATTGTATCAAACAACTTTTATTTACTGGTCATTCTGAAAAAGATACTGTAGAATTGACCAGTGTTATTTTCGGACTTAAAAAAAATAGATTAAAATTCGAGGTCAAACATCAAATAGATCTTTTGGGTGAGGGGGAAAGAAAAAGAATTTAGTTAGATTAAACCTCAAAATATTGATTAAAAATACATATCTTGAAGTGAACTTTAATACCTCTTTTTAAACATTACAGAATTGATTTTATTCTTAAAAATTGGTTTAATGAATTCGGTACAGGAGGTGTTTCGTATTAAAGCGCACCGCGAATCTGCCGAAATTATTTTATTTTTGGTCGCCCTTTCTTCCCTTTTATTTTTAATTGGAATTATTGTCGTACTCTTTGTTGAAGGACTGCCTACCTTTCGTGAAGTTTCGCTCTCACAGTTTCTTTTTGGAAGACGATGGTACCCAACATCAGAACCCCCTCGTTTAGGAATTCTCCCTCTAATCCTTGGATCCCTTTGGGTGACTATTGGTGCGTTAATTTTTGCAATTCCTTTAGGCCTTTTTTCAGCAATATTTCTTGCCGAGCTTTGTCCAAAAAAGCTGAGAGAAATCTTAAAACCGGTTATTGAAATGTTAGCCGGTATTCCTTCGGTGGTTTATGGTTTTTTTGGTATGGTCATTCTCAGCCCACTTTTAAAAGACCTTTTCTCTCTTCCCACCGGTCTGACTGCTTTTACTGCCTCGATCATATTGGGAATAATGGCCATTCCTTCAATAGTGAGTACAGCTGAAGATGCAATTAGTTCAGTTCCCAAGAGTTACCGTGAAGCTTCTTTTTCGATTGGAGCGACTCATTGGGAAACCATAAGAAAAGTTGTTATACCTGCTTCTTATTCAGGCTTAGGGGCAGCGGTGATTCTTGGTGCAGGGAGAATCATTGGTGAAACCATGACAGTGTTGATGATTGCCGGTGGAGCAGCGATAATTCCCACCAGCTTTTTTCAGCCGGTTCGAACCATGACGGCAACCATAGCAGCTGAAATGGGAGAGGCACCGGTAGGTAGTCTTCACTATCATTCGTTATTTGCTATTGCGATTGTTTTATTTCTCATCACTTTTCTTTTAAATATTTTAGTCGATCGATTAGCTCAAAAATACCATACCCGGGTGAGATAAATTGGATATTCGCTTAAAAACGAAGTATTTATCACAAAAAATCTGGTTTTTTATCTTTTTTCTCTCCATAGCCACTATTTGTTTTGCCCTGGGTTTTATCATTTATTTTTTAGTTGTTCGAGGGTATAAAGTAATCAATTGGGAATTTCTCACCGCTTTACCTTCCCGAGGGATGACCGAAGGAGGAATTCTTCCAGCAATCGTTGGGACGCTTTATCTCATAATCGGCAGTATTGTTGTTTCTCTTCCTCTTGGAGTTTTTTCAGCGGTGTATTTAGAAGAATATGCCAAACCATCGCCAACGGTTACGCTGCTCCGATTAGCAATTCATTGTTTAGCTGGTGTTCCTTCGGTGGTTTTTGGCTTATTTGGTTTGGGAATATTTGTTAAATTATTTGGATTTGGAGTCTCTCTTCTCTCTGGATCGCTTACCTTGGGGATTATGGCTCTACCGATAGTCATTACTTCGGTAGAAGAAGCGTTAAAAACTGTACCACTTTCCTTTCGAGAAGCTTCTCTGGCACTTGGTGCAACCAAATGGGTGACAATTCGACGGGTTGTACTTCCAGCTGCGCTTCCTGGTATATTAACCGGATTAATTCTGTCGGTTGGTAGGGTCGCTGGTGAAACCGCCCCCATTTTATTCACAGCCGCAGCTTTTTATGCCCGAGGGCTTCCTCGCTCTATTTTTGACCGGGTTTTAGCGCTTCCCTATCATATATACGGTTTAATGACCGAAGGTACTCGCCCCGAAAAACAAGTACCAATTGCCTATGGTACTGCTTTGGTCCTTCTAATTATGGTTCTCTTAGTTAACTTTTTAGCCATATATCTCAGGCGGCGATCAAGATCAGCTCGAAAGTGGTGAAAGTATGGATAAGGATGAAAGCAAATTAAAAGTATTAAATTTTAATGCCAATTTTGGAGAGAAGCAAATATTATACGATATTAGCCTTGAAATACCAGATAATCGGGTTACAGCAATAATTGGTCCATCGGGGTGTGGTAAGTCAACTTTATTACGCAGTGTTAATCGCATGAACGACTTTATTGAAAATTTTTTAATTCGTGGTGAAATCATTTTTGAGAATCAGAATATATATGGAGAAGAGGTTGATCCAGTTGAGCTCCGACAGAGAATAGGAATGGTTTTTCAAAGACCAAATCCTTTTCCAAAAAGTATTTTTGAAAATATTGCTTATGGACTTCGAGTTCAAGGTTGGAAGGATCGCCAGGCAATTGCTGAACAGGTTGAAAAAAGTTTACTGGCAGCTGCGCTATGGGATGAAGTGAAAGATCGTTTAAATTCATTGGCATTTGATCTTTCAGGAGGTCAACAGCAACGGCTTTGTATTGCTCGAGCTATTGCGGTTGAGCCAGAAATACTTCTCATGGACGAACCAGCTTCAGCCTTGGATCCAATCGCTACAGCTCGAATTGAAGAGCTCATCAAAGATCTCAAGGAGAAATATACCATTGTGATCGTTACTCATAATATGCAGGAAGCTGCTCGTACCTCGGATTATACCGCTTTTCTCTTATTGGGACGATTGATTGAATATGGGTTGACTGATCAAATTTTTACCAACCCCCAAAAGAAAGAAACCGAAGAATATCTCACCGGTCGATTCGGTTGATAATGAGGTGAATCATATGAAGTTCCGATTCTTTTCCTGGTTGTTGGGAATGTGCCTGGTTTTTTCCCTGGGATTTTTTTCTGTATACGCCCAAGAGGCGCCTACTATCGCTATTCTTCCACTTTCGATGAGGGATGAAGTCGATGGATATTTAGGTTATTATCTTCGAGACCTCATCAAAGATGCTCTTGATGATATGGAACAGGTTGAAGTCATTGATAACATCATGATTGATGAGATCTTACGTGAATCAAAAATTCCTCGAGATGTAGTTCTCGTTCAGTCGATGGCTCAAGTTTTGGGAAAAAGAATCGGAGGAGATTATTTACTGAGTGGGTCCTATCGGATTCGTCAACTGGGGGATAAAGAGCGTTTAGTTGTGAGTGTGCGCCTTTTTGATTTGAACCAAGAAGTCATGATTGATTTAAAAAGTAATGTTTTTGATATCAACAATCCCGATGAGTTTCGACAGCTTATTGTTCCCGAGGTTCTAAAATCACTTAATATTGATTTTGCTTTATCCGTTGAACCGTTTCGTTATGAACCCCAATTGATCTTTCCTCTCTATCGTGCTGTTGAGAAAATGGATGAAGCGCTTCGGACCTATGGAAGCGCTCAATTTCCCGATAAACCACTCTGGAAAGAGGCTTTTGCCGAAGCTCAAGAAACCATTGATGCTGTCCCAGAATATTTAGAGAGCTACTATTATCTCGCCTATATGTACCAAAAAACTGGATGGTTGGCAAAAGAAGTCGAAACTTGGATGGAGTATGTCAAGCTCCTTGAAGGTTCGGGAAAGGGAAAGAACTCTATACAAAGAGCGTCTCGGGCCTATTTAAGATTAGCGAATTCTTACCTATCTCAAAAGAAATATGATATGGCTGAGCAGAGCATTAATCAGGCTTTACAGATAAACCCGGATATCGCAGAAGCCTATTTTCTTTTAGGCAAAATTGCTTATGACCAAGGAAAGTCAGCCCAAGCACAGGAATATTGGAATAAAGCCTATTTCTTGGATCCATCTCTCAAGGAAGCCCAATATTTTGCTGGTGAAGCTGGGAAAGCGGCAGTCTATGGGAAGGATGCTTATGAATCCTACCGAACCGGTTATACTTATTATGCCAATGGCGATCTCAAAACAGCTGAAGGATACTTTCGCAACGCCACCCAATTAAATCCGGACATGAAAGAAGCCCAATATTGGTTGGGGAGAACCCTTTACGATCTGGGTAAATTGGCCGACGCCGAAGTGACCTGGAGGAAGGTTATTGAAATAGATCCCTTTGACAGTCAGGCAAAACGCTTCTTAGAAAGAACTATTCAAGAAAAACAATATGGGAGAAATGCTCTGAGCCAATTCCGTCAGGGTTTTGATCTCTATCAAGAAGCAAAATATGCTGAAGCAATTCCCTATTTTGAAAGAGCCGTTCAGGAAAGCCCTCGTTTTCCCGATGCTCATGAATATTTAGCCCGTTCCTATTATTTGTTAGGACAAAAGGATAAATACTTAAAAGAAAGAGAAAAAAGTCTGAATCTCATCGAACAACCGGCTGATAAGGCCTGGCAATATTATTTAGTCGGGTATGAACTTTTTTCTTGGAATGAAAAAGAAAAGGCCATTGGTTACTTACAAAAAGCGGTAGCTGTGGATGACCGTTTGTCGGAAGCTCATCTTCTATTGGGTGAAATATACGGAAGCATGAATCAATGGAAACAAGCTGCTTATCATTATGCCCAAGCCAGTTCTGTCCCCGAAAATAATACCGAAGAAGACCAATCCTCGGTATTGTGGGGAGCGAGTGTTTCATACGTTCAGTTGGGAGAATGGGACAAAGCACTTGAATTCCTCAATGAGCTGGTAAAGAAATATCCTTATGCCGATTTTATTGAAGAAGCAGAGTCATTACGGATTGAAGCGATGGTAAAAATGGGCCAATATCGCGACGCCCGGGTCAGTGTGCAACAATTTCAGTTACGTTTTCCATCGGGACGCTTTCGAGAAAGAGTGCAATTTTATTATGCATTTAGCTTTTATCAAGAAAAGCAGTGGAAAGAAGCTGTTCAAGCTTTAGAATCATTCCATAAAAGTTATCCTCAAAGTCAATATCGGAAAGAAACCTTAGAAGCGTTGGGTTATTCCTATCGAAACTTGGGACAAGAAGAAAAAGCTCGGAGTTATTTTTCTCAAGTCGAAGGTCAGGAAAATGCCTTTTTGGTAGCTGATACTTTCTATCGAGAAAAAAAATGGCAGCAAGCTCTGTCATCATTTTTAGAATACCTGCAAACTACTCCCCAAGGTCAATATGTCCAGGAAGCCAGATTAAAACTGGCCTCATGCTATTTAGAGACCAACCAGGTTGAATTGGCTGAAAAATTGGTTAACGAGATAGCTGGTTCGTTAGATGCTAAGTTTCAACTGGATTTCCTACGCCTCACTATAAAGCTGGCTTATAAAAAAGGGAATTGGCAGAAAGTGGTTGAGGGTGTTGGTCAATTAGAAAAGCAGTCCGGGACGCTCGACCTGGAATATTTATACCTTTTAGCTTGGTCCCAGGTAAAATTAGGAAAAGAATCAGAAGCGAGAGAGTTGTTGGAAAAAGCGGATTTGAATCCCGATGAGATCCTTTCTGATCCGGAAATTGAAAAAATAAGCGATATTATGGATACTCTTCAATCGGGTGATTATCCTTCGGCGATATTACAACTAAAAGAACTCATCACCGAAGGAGTAAATTCTGAGAATAGCGCTATAGTTCATTTTTTATATGGAAAAGCTTTATATTTTAATGGAAATTATGATGAGGCTATCCAATACTTAAAAGAAGCAGTTGCTGCCGGAAACAAAGACTATCTGGAAGAGGCTTACTTTTATTTAGGTGATATTGCCTATAAGGAAGAGAATTGGTCAGAAGCAGCTCAATGGTACCAAAGGTTGACCACCCAGGATAATCTTGACCTTCTCTGGCGACTGGCGACTTCGTTAGAAAAATTGGGGAAAAAAGATCAAGCTCTTGATATTTATAAAAAATTAAAAGGCGACAATGCCTATTCTGAACGAGCTGGCATTATTGTTTTGGAAACTTTATACGATCAGAAAAAATATCAGGACTTTTTAAAGGAAGCCACAGAATATTTAGAGAACCATCCCGATTCGGTTCAAAACGAAGAAATATTATATATGACCGCTTGGTCGGCTTATTATTTAGGAAATGCTCCTGAAGCATTGGAACGGATATCTCTTTATCAGGATAAATACCCTCAAGGGCAATATTTCGATGAATTGGAGTCATTAGCAGTCGATCTTATGATTGTACAAAAGAATTATCAAGATGTCCTTCCCAAATTATTTACTTTAGAAAATAAACTCAAAGGAGAAAAATTGGAGTATACTTGGTATCGTATTGGAAGTGTCTATTTAAAATTAGAAGGATATGATCGAGCGGCTTTCTATTTTGAAAAATTATTAGGAAATGTGAATGGGAAATACTATACTCGGGGTGGATATTTAATGGGTGTTTGTCTTGAATACTTAGAACAACCGGAGACCGCCTTGAAGTTTTATCATCAGATTGTTGAAAGCGGCTTAAAAGACGAATGGGTTGAAAATTCACAGAAACGAATCAGTCTATTGACTGAGGATTAAACAGAGGATACACTTATGCTGATTCTTTCTCCACAATGCAGGAGGTTTCATTGATGCAGATATTTACTGTAATTGGCAAGGGCGGATTAATCATGTATCCGATCGTGGCCTCATCGATTATTTTCTTAGCAGTTTTTATCGAGAGGTGGTATGTTTTACGGCATTCAAAAGAGAGAGTAAAAAGATATTTACGATCATTGAGGAAAGCTATTAATCAAAGAGACTTGCGGAACATTGTTGACATTAGCCAGAAAAATCCTGGTCCAGCATCGCGGATTATCATGGCAGGTATAAAAAAATATCTGAATGGTGTTCCTCGGGAAGCAAAAGAAGCAATGGAAGCTGTAGCCATGCAGGAGTTTCCTTATTTTGAAAAGCGCTTGGGAGTACTATCGACTATTGCGAGTATTGCCCCATTATTGGGATTGCTTGGAACGGTTACTGGAATGATCCGAACTTTTAATGTTATTGCCTCGATTGGAGTGGGAAAACCAACCGAAATGGCAGGAGGAATCTCTGAAGCATTGATAACAACTGCTGCTGGATTATCAGTCGCTATTCCTACGGTTATTGGTCACTACTATCTTTCCCAGATTGCCGAAAGCATTATGAACGATATTGAAAAAGCCAGTTCAGAGGTTTTAGATATTATTGAAGAGCTTAGAATTAATAATGGAAATGAAGGAGTAATCTTCGAGGAAACCAAGAGCCCAGAAGGAGTTGAGGAGAATGTTCCGATTTCGACAAAAGAAACCGAGGCGCCAGCCTGAAATTAACCTCACTCCGATGATCGATGTGGTGCTCCAATTAATAATATTTTTTATTGTAACCACCACGTTCATCAGCATTGAAAGTGGGGCCAAGGTGAATCTTCCCTCGGCAGATTTTTCTAAAATTGAGGAAGTCAAGACTATCACTGTAACCATAACCGAAAACAACATGCTCTATGTCAATGGTGCTCTCGTTGATGCCAATGAGCTTCCCTCGGCGGTTGTGGTGGCATTGCGTAATGAACCAGAGGCGACAGTCATTGTAGAGGCAGATAAGCAGGTTTTGCACGGAAAAGTTGTTTCGGTCATGGATATTCTTAAAAAGGCCGGAGCTGAGAAAATAGCCATCGCCACTCAACCGACCAAAGAAGAATAATTATGAATAATTTTTTAATTAATGAAAAAAAGGTTTGGACTTTTTCCCTAACCTTATCAGTTATTATTAATCTGGTTATTTTGGCTGCAATATCTATCTATTGGTTATCGATAAAATACGAACCTCCTCTTCAAGATGAACCTATGGTGATTCAGGTTTTAGAAATACCATCCACACGTAAGCCAGTAACAGTTGCTCCAGTTGAAGAAGCCAATATTGCCGAACTGAATCCTTTAAAGGATATTCAAAATCAAGATGTTAATAATGAGCCTCAGATACAAAGCGAGATAGCGACTGAAGTTCAGCAAAAAAAAGAACAGGTTACCATCCCAAAACCACCAATTGACCTTCCCGACTCGGAAATGATTTCTGAATCGGGATCACCTTCGGGAGCAAAATTAGTGAATCCAGGAGAAAATATCGATGTTCCAGAAGATTTAAAATGGCAGGGAGTTGAAGCCGAAAACACCCTGAAAGCCCAGTTTGAAAGATCTGGCCAATCAACCCGTTTAGCCCGTTTGGCTGAGGAAGGAGCAGAAAGGATAGAAAGTACGGTTGGTGAAACATTGGCTACCGGTGAGCTGGCTATACCAACTGGTCAGGTTGAAAAAAAATCTCCCTTTTCTAAACGGCCGATTTCAGTCATAATTGAAAATGCCCCCGCGGCACGACCTCAAGCCGGGCTCAGTAAGGCAGATATCGTCTATGAAATTATGGCTGAAGGTGGAATCACTCGGTTCTTGGCAATATATAACGAAGGTGTAGCGGATAATGTTGGTCCGGTTAGAAGCGCTCGTCCCTATTTTGTGATGAAAGCTGCTGAACATAATGCCATATTTGCACATGCCGGCGGCAGTGTTGAAGCGTATGTCTATATGAAGGAAATGAACATTGATACTATCGATGAATTTAAATTCTTTCAAGCTTTTTGGAGAAGTAAAGATCGAAAAGCCCCTCACAATCTCTACACCTCGATTGCTAACCTCAGAAATCAAGCCCAGCGGTTAGGTTATAATAAACCGGTGAAAGGAGGAGGGGGATTCCAAATACGAACACCCCAAGAAGCCTTAGGAACTGAAGATGCTTCTCAGGTGGAAATCTTGTATGCTGGTGATTATCGAGTAAAATATACCTGGGATCCTGCCCAAAGAATCTATCGAAGATATATCAATGGAAACCCCCATGTCGATTCTTTGAACGGTCAACAAATCAAAACTCCCAATCTAATCATTCAAATTACCGAGCAGAAAGTGAAAGATGAAGAAGGTCGAATAGAAATAACTTTTGTTGGGAAAGGTACTGGATGGATTTTATTAGATGGGAAAGCAGCTGCAATACGCTGGGAAAAGAATTCTATAGGAGAAAAAACCAACTTTTATTATGCTGATGGAAGGGACTTGAAAATTAACCCCGGGGCGCTATGGATAGAAGTGGTCAGTACCCAGAATAAGGTGGCGATGTAATGCACAGTGTTATATTTAGAATTGGTCAATTTCCTGTTTATGCCTATGGCTTTTTTTTAGGCGTGGCTTTTTTGGTGGGTATTTATTATGCCTCAAGGCGAGCTCCTGGTTATGGAGTTGCTCCCGATGCAGTGGTTGAAGTCAGTGTGCTCTGTATTTTTGGGGCCATCATTGGGTCTCGCTTAGTTTTTGTTCTCCTCAACTGGGATATTTACCGTGATAACCTCATTCATATCTTTTTAATCCGTGAAGGTGGTCTGACTTTCTATGGTGGTATTTTTGGAGCAATTTTTTTAGCAATTCCTTATATTATTTATAAAAAATATTCTTTACCGGCTTTATTTGATATTTGCACTCCGGCTATAGCTCTGGGCTATTCCATTGCTCGAATTGGTTGTTTTCTCAACGGTTGTTGTTACGGTCGAGTTTGTTCCTATACCCATTTTCCTCTTGGGGTTCATNNTATACTCATTTTCCTCTTGGGGTTCATTTCCCTGCTTTAGAGGGGTGGAGATATCCAACTCAAATCTATGCGGTGGGGTATTCTCTTCTGATCCTCTTTTTTTTACTGAAACTGGAGAAAAAAAAGGTTTTTCGTGGAGAGCTCTTTTTTGATTATCTGTGGATGTACGGGATCGCTCGTTTTTTCATTGAGTATTTTCGTGAAGAGCCCTTTTCGGTTTGGGGAATCATGACTGCAGCTCAATTTGCTTGTATATTAATAATTATAATTGCTCTTATTCTACGAGAGATATTGAGAAGACATGCTATCCAACGATCTCAGGAACATTCTTGAAGCGTATCTCCAGTTTTTGTATTGGGAAAAAAGACTTTCTGATAACACGATTCAATCCTATGAGCAGGATTTGGAGCAATTCGTTGTTTTTTTGGAAAAAAAGGGTATGGTATCTTTTTCCCGACTCGATCAGGATATAGTTGAAAAATTCCTACGATATGAAGCCAAGCGCGAAATAGCTCCTGCTTCACTTGCCAGGAAAATTTCAGCCCTCCGTACCTTTTTCCAATATTTGATCCGTGAGAAAATGAGTCCTGAAAATTGTGCCAAGCTTATCGATTCTCCTCGTTTTCAGAGAAAAATACCCGATGTTTTAGATGAAGTTGAAATCGAATCCTTATTGAACGCTCCGGATTTGACTAAACCGATTGGAATTCGAGACCGAGCTATTTTAGAATTATTATACGCCAGTGGATTGAGAGTAAGCGAATTAACCTCTCTGGAATTTTCACACCTTGATTTGGAAAATTCTATGTTACGGCTTTGGGGCAAAGGCTTTAAGGAGAGGATGGTACCTTTTGGCGAGGAAGCCAGCGAAGCGTTGAAGCGATATTTTCAGCAGGCAAGAGAACAAATATTAAAGGAAAAACGAAGTCGGTCGATTTTTGTCGGAGCCTCCGGTCAACCTTTAACCCGGCAAAACATTTGGGTAATGATTAAGAAATACTCCCGAAAAGCTGGAATTGAGAAGACTGTAACACCGCACACTCTTCGACATACCTTTGCCACCCATTTGTTGGAAAACGGAGCTGATTTGAGAGTTGTGCAGGAGTTTTTGGGACATTCCGATATCGTGACTACTCAAATCTATACTCATATTAGTAAAAAAATCCTTCGTGAAGCATATGCCCGTTCATTTCCCAGAAAATAATAATCAAGTTTTTTTAAAACCCAAGGATTACCAATAATATTTGCTTTTTACCAAGTGTGACAATTATAATTTTGAAGGGGTGTTTTTATGGAGAATTTACGTTCAAAAATTGAAGAAAGTGCTCATTTCATTCAAGAAAGAATTGATTTTTCTCCTGAAATAGGCATTATCTTGGGAACTGGTTTAGGAGCTCTTGCCGATGATATCGAGATTGATCGAGTTATTTCCTATGATGAAATTCCCTGGTTTCCAGTTTCCACAGTTGAAAGCCATCACGGAAATTTAATTATCGGTGAATTATCAGGAAAAAAGATCGTTGCTATGCAGGGAAGATTTCACTATTATGAAGGATACTCGATGAAACAGGTTACCTTCCCGGTTCGGGTTATGAAAGCACTGGGGATTAAGGTATTAATTGTCAGTAATGCCGCCGGTGGAATGAATCGGAATATGCAGCGCAGTGACTTGATGATTATTTGTGATCACATCAACCTTTTAGGTGACAATCCACTTCGTGGTGAAAATGACCCGGAGTTGGGACCACGATTTTTGGATATGTCAAATGCCTATGACCCTGATCTTATTCAATTGGCTCAACAAATCGCCCTTGAAAAGGGGATATATGTTATGAAAGGTGTCTACGCTGCTCTTGCTGGACCAAACTTTGAAACTCCTGCTGAATATCGTTTTTTGATCTCAATTGGTGCTGATGCGGTTGGAATGTCAACGGTGCCCGAAGTTCTCGTAGCTCGTCATTCCGGCATGAAAGTTTTTGGAGTATCTTGTATAACCGATCTAGCAATCGATGGGTTTATAGAACCGGTATCTCATGAAGTCGTCATCCAGGCGGCTAATGAAGCTCAACCAAAACTTAAACTTCTCATTCGGGAATTAGTGGGCAAAATAAACTTCGCATGAATTCACAACTATGGATTGCTCTTTTGAGTTTTTCTCCAATTTCAGAAATTAGAGGATCTTTACTGTATTGGGCATCTAATCCGGTTATTCCTTTCTGGCAAGCTCTTCTTATTTCTATTTTATTCAATCTTCTTCCATTTTTCGTAGTGATGTTTTTTCTTAATGCTATCCTTTCGATATTTTTACGATTTCAATGGTTTCAATCACTCTGGGACAGACTGGTGGTCAGCACTCGGAAGAAATTTCAGAAATATGNNATCGGCTTGGCTTTTTTTATCGGAGTTCCACTTCCTATTACCGGGGTATGGACGGGCTCTTTGATATGCTTTTTAATGGGATGGCCATTAAAAAGATCCTTTCCCTTTGTTTTATTAGGTTTAGGAATTGCCTCGACTATCGTGAGCGTGATTGTGCTTTCAGGACGAAGAGTATTGACTCTTTTTTAATATATAGGGTTATGGTTTTAGCAACGCTAGTTAGGACTATGGTCTATCCTGAAAATACCAATATTGGTGAAAAAAGAATAAACAAAAAAAGAAAAAGGCACACCCCCCTGAATCCCCCCTCAATGGGGGAATGAATTCAACAATTCC
>MTKX01003193.1_pt1 | contig 16668 bp, 17 predicted proteins | sample 1042771 | NCBI WGS metagenome assembly MTKX01 (sample SAMN06212183, study PRJNA360534) | anaerobic digester metagenome | biome: Wastewater treatment plant; material: sludge; isolation source: anaerobic digester fed with sludge from wastewater treatment plant | place: Denmark: WWTP Randers ... | reverse complement strand
ATCTTCGCCTAGCGATTTGCGCCAAATTTCTGTTGCCTGGCGGAAAAGCGGCTCAGCATCGCTGTATCTGCCCATCGATCGATACAGCTCTGCGAGATTGTTCAGGCTCTGGGCATAGTCGGGATGGGCTTCACCTAGCGATTTGCGCTGAATTTCTGTTGCCTGGCGGAAAAGCGGCTCAGCATCGCTGTATCTGCCTATAGAATAGTACATCAATGCGAGGTTGTTCAGGCTCTGGGAGTAGTCAGGATGATCTTCGCCTAGCGATTTGCGCCGAATTTCAGTTGCCTTGCGGTAGAGCGGCTCAGCATCGCTGTATCTGCCCATCGATCGATACAGCTCTGCGAGATTGTTCAGGCTCTGGGCATAGGCGGGATGGTCTTCACCTAGCGATTTGCCCCAATTTTCTATTGCCTTTCGGTAGAGCGGCTCAGCATCGCTGTATCTGCCCATCGAATAATACAGGCCAGCAAGATTGTTCAAGCTCTGGGAGTAGTCAGGATGATCTTCGCCTAGCGATTTGCGCCGAATTTCTGTTGCCTGGCGGAAAAGCGGCTCAGCTTCGCTATATCTGCCCATCGAATCGTACACCAATGCAAGGTTGTTCAGGCTGGTGGCGTAATTGGGATGATCTTCGCCTAGCGATCTGCGCCAGATTTCTATTGCCTTGCGAAAAAGCGGCTCAGCTTCGTTGTATCTGCCCATCGATCGATACAGGATAGCGAGGTTGTTCAGGCTAGCAGCGTAGTTGGGATGATCTTCTCCCAGTGATTTGCGCCGAATTTCTGTCGCCTGGCGGAAAAGCCGCTCAGCTTCGCTATATCTGCCTATAGATCGATACAGCTCTGCGAGGTTGTTCAAGCCGGTGGCGCAGTTGGGATGATCTTCGCCTAGCGATTTGCCCCAAATTTCTGTTACCTGGCAGAAAAGCGGCTCCGCATCGTCGTATCTGCCCATGGAATAGTATACCAATGCAAGGTTGTTCAGGCTAGTGGCGTAGTCGGGATGGGCTTCACCTAGCGATTTGCGGCAAATTTCTGCTGCCTGGCGGAAAAGCGGCTCAGCATCGTTGTATCTGCCCATCGATCGATACAGCTCTGCAAGGTTGTTCAGGCTAGCGGCGTAGTCGGGATGATCATAGCCCACTTTTTGCCAAATTAAGTCCCTTAGTTCCTCGGCAAAAGCTATTGCCTGAATATAATTACCATCATTACGAAAGTCAATGACCTTTTCGTTGAGAATCAAAATCTTATTATCGATTTCTTCCTCAGTCATCATCAATCCTTTCTTTTTCGCGAGATTAAGATTTGTTTGTTATTTTAATCCATATAAATTAGTTTTCATAGGAGATCAATGAGATATATTGCAATTTACAGCTATCTAGCCTTTTCAAGATGATATTGTATTTGATGATGTTGATAGTATGCAGTAATCCATGGGAAAATTAGCATTTCAAAAATCGAGAAAAAGTTGTTTAGTGATGCGCTCCATGCGCATCTGCATGTGCGCCATGGGGCGCTGCGTTTGTCCCTCCTTTTACAATCAGGAAGTCCTTATCCAGATAGGCCTGATGGGCCAGGTCCAGGCATTCTTTGCAGATATAGAAGATCTCATCCTTGGGGCCGTGAATGGTGGCCAAGTTGAGCTTGACAGGAACCGTCTCCTTCTCAACAAGACAGAGGGCGCACTTCATCTAATTTCACCTTTTACTCGCACTGATTCGCACGGTTATAAGCATTTCCTTCATTCTCCTTCCCATCTTTTATAAAGGTCATTCTCCAGGCCCAGGAGATCAAGCACCCTTCCCACCAGCACATCCACCAGCTCTGCAAGGCTTTTGGGCTGGGAGTAGAAGGCGGGGCAGGCGGGCAAGATCACTGCACCTGCCTCGCTGGCAGCTACCATATTGCGCAGCTGAATCAGGCTCAGAGGCGTCTCCCNNCCGCTGGCTACCGGCGCGGAGAAATCTTTGGGGGCATAAACATGGGTCGCCAGCTCCTCCACCCCTCGGGCCGGCGAGCTGGTCTCTATCTCGATGATCTTTCGGGCTGAATCGGTGATTATCAGGTGGGTGGTGCAGCCCTTCGCCTTAAGAGCTTCCAGGAGCCGGATTCCATACTGCACTCCTGAAGCCCCGCTGATTCCTACAACGATCTCCATATCATTTCCTCAACTAAGCTCGCTTCATACCGATAGAGGAACTCCCTCATCTCTTCAATCCTTTCCGGCATCCTCATCCATCTCCTTCAAGCGCTGCCGCAAGAGAAAATCGCGGAATTGATCCTCGTCGGGCAGATCGGGCAGCATGCTTTGCCTGTATGCCTCATCCAGTTGATTCATCCCCTCTTTTAACTCTTCAGGAGTAGGATCGTGCATTACGGGCTCATAGCTAATCCTGGCCTCTCTCAGCAGCTCGATTCCGAAGTTGATGCTCCTCAGAGCAGTGCGATATCCTTTGCCCGGCCTCTTGACCAATCCAGCGCCGGACAATTTAAGCTGCCCGGTCTCGGATTCAATCTGGCTTTCTGCCATCCCTTTTATGGAATGATAGCTTTCCCGGCAGAGGTTTGCCTGCACAATAGCTGATAGCTCCTCCTGAAGGGCAGAAGGCATAATCACCAGGGGGCTGGTCGCATACCAGATGGCATTGATGTTTCCTTTGATGAGCAGGTCGATGAGGTGGCCGATCTCCCAGCCCAGGGTATCATAAATCCCTCCCCTTCTCGCGACCATCTCCTGGCGGATTGTGGCCGGGAACTTCTCCCCTCGCAGGATTCTCCTTGTGGGGACGGTATAGATCATAACCAGGTCGATATCGCTCGTTTCATTCTCCATCTTCCACATATGAGAGCCGACGCAGCTGATGTATTGGATCCTCATCCCCCTGCCTTTGACCGTCTGTGCTGCCTTCAGCTCCGATATGGGCAGGTCCTCAAAATCGATCTGTTCGATCATCAATGGCCGCCTTCCCTCCATATCACTATTTTTTCAGCCTCTCCAGCGCCGCCCCCACCATCAATGGTAGGGTAATTGTCGCGTCCCCGTAAACCGTCACATAGCTTGCGCTCTCCGATATCTTGCCCCAGGAGATGGCCTCGGATAGCGTTGCCCCGGACAAGCCTCCGTTCTCTGGGGTATCCGTGGTGAGCTGAATCGCGAGATCAAAGCTATTTGGTGTGACCAGCATGGACTGCAGGGTGAAGTTCTTGGGAACCCCTCCTCCAACGATCACAACTCCCGCCCTCTCACTGTTGTAGCAGATGTCGACGATCTCCCTGATATCGGCAAATGCGTCCACAGAGAGCTTTTTCGTCTGGCTGAACATCCAGGCCTGCAGGCCGATCATGGAGTCGGGAAGAGCGGGACAGAATACGGGCACCTCCATGTCGTATGCTGAGCGCAATATTGATCGCTCGTCACTTATCCTGCTGCCCAGGATGTTCAACAATTGCCTGCCGGATATAGATTCAGCGCTTTCCGGAAAGATGCTTTGCATCAGCTCCTCGAAGGCCACGAAGTCCTCATCCCTGATGAATACATCATAGATCCGGCTCACCCCTATAGTTCGGAGGGAGGAGTCATTCGATTCGGCACATCCCAGGGTGTGGCAGCTATAGGACTCTATTATATCATGCACCAGGTTCGCTCCGGTTGTCACCAGCACATCCACATGGCCGCCCCGAATCAGATCTGAGACCACATGCCTCATCCCTGCCGGGACCATAGCACCCGATAGGGTTAGAAATTTTGTAAAATCTCCAGAAAGCATTCTTTCGTATATGTCCGCTGCCTGGGCCAGCCTTCTGGCTCCAAAGCCACATTGGCTCCATCCCCTGACCAAAGCATCTATGCTCATCCCCGGCTCGATCTTTAGCTGATGTACTGCATCCATTTTATTCACCTTAATGATGATAATGCTTGCCAAATAGTCCTGGAAAATTGTGATTGAACTTATGCAACGCGAAATTTTTTCTCATAAACCTTTTATACCAGGCCTTATGTTTAGCTTTTACGGAGGATAAACAATGGCCGGCGAACCGATGGCAGTGGTTTATTATATACCACTTATTATATTTTTGATAATGGGAGCTATAGTGCCCATTGCGGCTCTGGCAGCTATAAAAATCATAGCGCCGAATAAACCTAGCCGCCAAAAGCTATCGATATACGAAGGAGGGCTGAAACCAATCCGCGACGCCAAGATCCAGTATAGCGTTCAATATTACCTTTTCGCAATCGTTTTTGTGATATTCGATGTTGAGGTTTTGTTCTTATACCCCTGGATCTATGTCTACGCGAACGAAGCCATGCAAAAGTTCATGGTCTTCGGATCAATGAATATTGCCGTCTTCGAGATGCTCCTATTCATCATTGTATTGCTGGTTGGACTGATTTATGCAATCAAGAAGGAGGCTTTGCGTTGGGTATAAGCGATGTCATACCCGTGCCTGTATGTATCGATGAGGAGATTGAGAAGTGGACTATATTCGGCCAGCCTGTAACTGAGGTCTGGTTCACCACCACTGAGAAGATCCATGAGATCATCCAGATGGGGCCCATCAAGAATATCTTCAACTGGGGCAGAAAGAATTCGGTATACTTTTTGATGCAGCCTATGGGCTGCTGTGGTGTGGAGATGTTCGTCTTCGGAGCTGCACCCTATGACAGCGACCGGTTTGGATGCATTCCGAGAAACACCCCCCGACAGACGGATGTGATGATCATCTCCGGTTACTTGACCCGGAAGTACCTGCCGGTCTTCAAGAACCTGTGGGAGAACATGCCTGAGCCCAAGTGGTGCATAGCCATTGGTGAATGCGCTATATCCGGCGGGCCGTTCTATGATTCCTACAACATCATCCAGAACACAGGCGACTATTTCCCCATTGATGTCTACATCCCCGGATGTCCGCCACGCCCTGAGCAGTTCCTTGAGGGGCTCATGAATCTCCAGGAAAAGATCAAGCAGCGTAAGGACTTGCGAGACTATTAAGGAGGGATCTTTTCTTGACAAATGCAAGCGAGGTCTTAAGCTCGATCCAGTCCGCCTTCCCTGCAGCGGTATCAGACGGCAAAGTGGAGTCGGATGACAGGTTATGGGTCACAGTTGACTCCAAGAAGATCCGGGATGTATGCAAATACATGACCGATAAGCTCGGTTTCGACCACTACGCAGGTTCAGCAGGGGTCGACTGGATCGCCAGAAATGAGATGGAGGTCGTCGAGATCATGGCCAGCTATGGAATTCATAATGTAGTGGCCATGCTGAAGGTTAAAACGCCACGCGACAATCCATCTGTCCCTTCCCTTGTCGATATGTACTGGAATGCCAACTGGTATGAGAGAGAGACTTGGGAGATGTTTGGCATCAACTTCGAAGGGCACCCAGAGCTGTATCCACTTCTCCTGTCCGATCCATTGGTTGGGGTCTGGCCCTGGAGAAAGGATTTCAAGGGCTATCCCGACCTGACCACTGGAGAGAGGGCGGTGCAGATCACCACCCCCGAGGGCTATACCGAATACCGCTTCCCGCCCACTCCTGCCGAGATCGAGGCGGGGACAGTGGTGACCGAGAGGCCCAAATATCCCACATTCCGGGAGAGAGAGGAGGCCCATATCAAATCCGATTCGGAGATGATCATGCATCTTGGGCCGCAGCATGCCATGGTTCCCGGTCCTTTCCTGCTCGATATACTGGTTGAAGGAGAGAGGGTCAAGAAGGCCTTCCTCGATCTGGGCTATATCCACAAGGGCATCGAGAAGATCATGGAGAACAGAAGTTGGCTCCAGGGGATAACCTATACCGACAGGATGTGCTACGTCGCGGCCCTGAGCAACAACGAGTGCTACTGCGGAGCAGTGGAGAGGCTTTTGGGCCTGGAAGTACCCCTGAGGGCTCAATACATCCGGGTCATCTTGGAGGAGCTTTCCAGAATCCAGAGCCACCTGATAGGCACTGGCGAGTTCCTGACCCTGATCGCTGGGGTGGGCTTTGCCCCCTGGCAGTACATGATCATGGATAGAGAGAAGATCATCTCTCTGATTGAGAGCGTCACCGGAGCCAGGCTGACTCATTCATTCGTCCGCTTTGGAGGGGTAAGAAACGACCTTCCAGAGGGCTTCGACGAGCAATGCCGAAAGGTCTTTCCCTACATGAAGTCCAGGATCGAGGAGTTCATTGAGCTCTTCGCCCAGGATCCCATCTACCATGCCAGGATGGAGAATATCGGCTCCATATCGCCCGAGACCGCTAAGCGCATTGGCTGCGCTGGAAGGGTGCTGAGGGCAGCGGGCGTTCCTTATGACATGAGAATTGAGGATCCCATCCTGGTCTATCCGGAGCTTGACTTCAAGGTGGTCACCGGAACCCGTGGCGATTCGGCGGACAGAATCGATTGCACTCTAAGGGAGATGCTGGAGAGCATTCATATCATAGAGCAATGTCTGGATAAAATTCCCTCCGGACCGATAAAGACCGAGGCCAAGATTCCCAAGAAGATTCCCGCAGGCGAGGCCTACTATCGGGTCGAGGACCCGCGCGGAGAGATGGGAATGTACGTCATCAGCGACGGAGGCGACAAGCCATACCGGGTGAAGGTAAGAGGGCCTTTCTATGCTACATTCCAGACTTTGACTCCGCTTCTTGAGGGAGTATACATTGCGGATGCGGTGGCAATTGCCGGAAGCATGGACGGCTGCCCATCTGAATCTGACAGGTAGGAGGGAGAGGATTTGGACGGAATAATAGATACCATCACCCAATTTGCTGCCCAGGAGCCGGCAATATTCGCCCTGATCATAGGCATAATCGGCGCAGCGGTGCTTTCTGCCGTGGTCAATGTAGGCGCAATGCTGGTGATCTGGGCAGACAGAAAGGTAATGAGCGATTTCTGCAACCGGTTCGGCCCCAACCGGGTGGGTGGCAGATGGGGTATACTTCAGCTGGGCGCTGATGCCATCAAGCTATTCACCAAAGAGGATGTCATACCTGCAGGAGTCGATAAGGGGGTCTATGTCTGGGCTCCTATTATCGCCTCTGCCGGCACCATGCTGGTGGCTGCAGCCATACCATTTGGAGCACTGCATATCGGTGGCAAAAACTATCCCCTGGTAGTCGCCAATATGGATATCAGCGCTTTTTATGTGGAAGCAGCTCTCAGCATCATGTCCATTGCCGTCTTCATGGCCGGGTACAGCTCGAACAATAAGTACTCAATCCTCGGAGCCTTCCGAGGCATTGCCAGGATGATCGCCTATGAGGTTCCAATGGGCGTTTGCGTCATATCCGTAGCGGTCATGGCCCATAGCCTCAACCTGGTGGAGATCGTAGAAAGCCAGACCGTTTGGTATGCATTTGCCCAGCCGCTGGGATTTGTCATCTTCATGATCGCCCTGGTGACTGACCTGGGAAGAGTCCCATTCGACCAGAGCGAGGCAGAAGAGGAGATCATCTGCGGCTACAGCACCGAATACAGCGGTATCAGGTGGGGTCTCCTATACTTCCAGGAGTACAATAACTTCCTCTTGGGATCCATTCTGGTCTCGCTCCTGTTCCTGGGCGGATGGCATGGACCGATTATACCCATACCCCTTCTGGACATGGTATCGCCTATGATCTGGCTGCTCATGAAGGTTATAATCGTTATTTGGTTCATAATATTGATCAGGGCTGCTCTCTTCCGTCTGAGAATAGATCAGGTGACTGACCTGGGATGGAAGTGGATGCTGCCTTTATCCATATTGAATCTGGGGTGGGCAGTAATAGTGGGCTCATACTTTGCATGAGGTGGCTGTAAGATGTTGAAGAGAAAGATGATAAAGAACTTCACCTGGCCTTTGAAGACCGCCTCGCGGGAGATAGAAGTCACCAGGCTCTATCCCGAGTTCATGATGGAGCTGCCTGATGCAGAGAGAGGGATTCATGAGCTGGATGCCACCATATGCATCGGCTGCGGCTCATGTGCTAGAGTCTGTCCCAACAGCTGCATTGAGATGGTGCACTTCAAGTTCGGAAATCCCCTCAAGAACAAGAAGATGCAGTTTCCGCAAATCGATTACGGAAGATGTATGTTCTGCGGCCTGTGCGTGGATGAATGCCCGGTCGAATGCCTCAAGATGGGAAAGAAGGTCATCATGGCTGGCTGGGAAAGAAAGGACATCGTGAAAGGTCCTGATTTCCTGGCCACCAAGAGGTTCTCAGCCAAAGAGGTAGCAGACCTGGAGGCCGAGGCAAAGAGGATTGCTGCTGAGAAGGCCGCTGCCAAGAAGGCTGCGGCAAAAGATGCTGCAGCCGCAGGCGACAAGAAGCCAGCCAAAGAGGGAGCAAATGCAGAAAAGAAGAAGGCGGTGGCCAAACCCGCAGAAGGAGGTGCTTCCTGATGTCGGAAAAAGAACCTGAAAAAAATGTGATTAGAAGCATATTCGAGCTGCTGGTGCTTTTGCTTGCCCTCGGAGTCATCTTCGGCGGACTGGCGGTGATAATATTCCTGTCCCCCTGGTCCAAGACGATATTGGACAGGCTGCTGGACTACGATATTCGCTTTGCCATAGAGCTTTTGGCATTTCTGGCCATAGCGACAATTATTGTCCTTTTATCGGCGCTGACGGTCCTGGTCAAGAATATTGTGCATAGCGCTCTTTACCTGCTGGGAACCTTTGCTGGAGTGGCTGCGCTCTACATATTCATGAATGCCCCCTTCGTGGGTGTGGCTCAGATCCTGGTTTACATTGGTGCAGTGGGAGTTTTGATACTCTTCGCTGTGATGCTCACCAGGAGGACGATTATGGAGGAGTCTCATGGCGAAATTTAAGCTCATTATACTGACTCTGGCCTTCCTTGCTGCCCTGGTGGCTTCACTTTCGGTAACCGATTGGGGACCGGTCACAGAGCACCCGCTCGGCTACGCCCCTTCGGAGGGGATGAGGCTTCCTGAGAGCGGTGTAGGAGACATAGGGTTTGAGATCTTCACCACCTATGTCTTCTCCTTTGAGGTTCTGGCCCTGGTCCTGACCGCAGCCCTGGTCGGAGCGATCTGGGTGGCAAGAAAGGAGAACGCCTAGGGAGGGCGACAAAGAATGACAAGGAGGGAAGTTTACCGATGATACCGTTGGAGCTTTACATATTGCTGGCATCCATCATGTTCACCATCGGCTTGTACGGCCTCATCACACAGAAGAACGGAGTCAAGCTGATGATGTGCATCGAGCTGCTGCTCAATAGCGCCAACATCAATCTTGTTGCCTTCTCAGCCTACCAGCCTAATATGAACGGGCAGGTATTCGCCCTGTTCTCCATAGCGCTGGCGGCAGCTGAAGCGGGTGTTGGATTTGCTATATTGATCGCACTATACAGGCTATACGGAACCATTGACCTGGATAACATAAACACCATGAGGTGGTAGTCTTTGTATTCCGATTTAGCTTATCTGATTGTTGGGCTGCCTGTACTGGCATTTGTGCTGTGCCTCTTCTTTGGCTGGCACCTGCCCAGAGGCGGTGGATTTATCACCGTCCTGGCGACGTTAGGCGCCTTCATTATATCCTTTGGAATATTCCAGGAGATCTATCCCGGTGATATCGTCCATCAGTCGATGCACTGGTTTGGCGATTTCAATGTGGGAATACTGATAGATCCACTGTCACTGATTATGCTGCTCATGGTGTCCCTCGTGGTCACTTTGATCCATATCTACGGCAATGGATACATGAATGGCGACCCGGGCGCAGCGAGATACTTCGCCGAGGCGGCACTGTTCTCCGCTGCTATGCTGGGACTGGTCTACGCAGATAACCTGCTTCAGCTCTTCATATTCTGGGAGCTGGTGGGACTGTGTTCCTATCTCCTGATTGGATTCTGGTACCGGAAGCCATCTGCAGCAGCCGCTGCCAAGAAAGCATTCCTCACTACCCGTGTGGGCGATGTCATGTTCCTGGCGGCCATAATTGTGCTTTACAACAACCTGGTCAACCTGAACATCACCCTCAATCCAGGAGAGTACCTTTTGCAGTTCCCGGTGATCTATGCTCATATCGCCGAGATACCGCCAGATCAGCTGACTCTCATTGCTCTGGGCCTTTTGGGTGGTGCAGTGGGCAAGTCAGGTCAGTTCCCCCTGCATGTCTGGCTTCCTGATGCCATGGAGGGTCCAACCACCGTCTCCGCCATGATCCATGCGGCCACGATGGTTACCGCCGGTGTATTCCTGGTAGCCAGGATGTTTCCCCTGTTCTATGCCGCACCTCACGGCCTGACCGCGGTAGCGGCAGTGGGAGCATTCACAGCCCTGTTCGCAGCCACCATGGGCCTGACGGCGTTTGATATCAAAAGAGTGCTGGCTTTCTCCACTGTCTCTCAGCTCGGTTTCATGATGGCCGGTCTTGGTGTGGGAGCAGCAGTGGGAGCATTTGCGGTGGGCGTTTCCATGTTCCACCTCATTGGCCACTCATTCTTCAAGGCCCTGCTCTTCCTCTGTGCCGGCTCAGTCATCCACGCCGTCAATACCAATGATATGCGTGAGATGGGCGGGGTTGGGAAGTACATGAAGTGGACCATGTACACCATGCTCATAGGCTCATTATCCCTGGCAGGATTCCCCTTATTCACGGGATTCTTCTCCAAGGATGAGATCATCATGATCGCTTATGAGTACGGCATAGCGATCAACTTCCTGCCCTACATCTTCCTCATACTGGCGGCGGTCCTGACAGCCATCTACACCTTCAGAATGTGGTTCTCCGTCTTCACGGGCAAAGAGAGATCTAACTACGGAAAGCACGAGTCTCCCTGGGTTATGCTGGGGCCGCTGGTGATTCTGGCCATATTCGCCTTCGCATTCGGCTTTGCCGCTCAGCATGACTTCTACAACTATCTGGACTCCAACTTCGAGCATTATGACATGGATTTCGTTGAGCTGGGCATCATCGGAGGCCATGCGCTTATTGAAGAGCATGGTGCTGCTGCCGAAGAGGGCGAGCATGCCTCTGCTGAGGAAGGCCATGGCGCGGCTGCTGAAGGAGAGGGAAGCCATGCGATACCATTGCACATTCAGCTACTGCCCTATATTGTGGCTTTGGGCGGCATTCTGATAGCAGCCCTGTTCTACTGGGATCGGGTCAAGAAGTTCGACCCCAGCCAGGTGACCGGGGATAAGGATCCAATCAGAAAGATGCTGCTGAAAGGCTACTACCAGCATGAGATCATGACCGGCTGGATATGTGAGGGAATAGTCTACGGCACGGCTCTGATCAGCAATACGATAGACATCAAGATCGTTGATGGCTGGCTCAACTGGCTCAGCGCCTGGGTCATGGGCTTTGCAGGTCACGTGAGAAAGGTTCAGACGGGCGTGGTGCAAAACTACGTCACTGCTTTAATGCTAGGGATAGTGGTGCTGGTGATTGCAATTGCTGCTATCAGTCTGGCAATGGAGGTGGGCCTGATATGATCTCAAACGCGCTCTCGTTGATGATACTCCTTCCCTTGCTGGGAGCGATAGTATCCTTCTTTGTGGGCACAAAGGCCAAGTTCGTGGCTCTGATCGCCTCGCTTGCACCTCTGGTGTTATCCCTGCAGATGTACATGGAGTTCGATAAGAGCTCAACTATGATGCAGTTCGTGGAGAGCTACAACTGGGTTCCATCCATCGGAGTCAAGTATACTTTAGGCGTCGATGGCATAGGATTTCCCCTGGTTCTTCTCTCCACCATTGTCACCATACTGGTGATAATATACTCCTGGGGAGAGACAAAGAAGCCCAATCAGTACTTCGCCCTGCTTCTCTTAAATGAGGTGGGAGTGCTCGGAGTGTTCACTGCACTGGACTTCTTCCTGTTCTACATCTTCTGGGAGATCGTTCTCATCCCCATGTTCTTCCTCATTGGATCATGGGGCGGACCGAGAAAGGACTATGCAGCAATCAAGTTCTTCATCTACACCCACGTGGCCAGCCTGGTGATGCTCCTGGCGATATTCGCTCTGTATTTCACCTACCAGCTGCCGGACGGATCGAGAACCTTTGATATGCTGACATTGCTGAAGGCCACCCAAAACCCGGAGATATTCCCGCCGGCCCTGCTGAACATCATCTTCGCAGGACTGCTGCTCGGGTTCCTGGTCAAGATGCCCGCATTCCCCTTCCATACCTGGCTGCCGGATGCCCACGTCGAGGCTCCGACCGCCGGCTCAGTGGTGCTTGCTGCGCTGCTGCTGAAGATGGGCGGGTACGGTCTGTTCAGGATCATAGTGCCAATGCTGCCCAGCGTTGACAAGATCTTCGTGACCATAATCGCCATCATAGCGGTGCTCTCCATCGTCTACGGAGCATTCCTGGCGCTGGCACAAAAGGACATCAAGAAGCTTGTGGCCTACTCGTCAGTTAGCCACATGGGGTTCGTAACTTTGGGAGCAGTGGCCCTGGTGCCATTATCCATTCAGGGTGCCATGTTCCAGCAGTTCTCCCACGGAATCATTACCTGCGTCCTCTTCATGTCCGCCGGCACCATTCAGCACGTTGTCGGCACCAGGATCATTGCAGACCTGGGAGGACTGGCTGATCGGATGCCCAAGTTCGCCGTTATCATGATGGCCGGGTTTATGGCCTCCTTAGGCCTGCCGGGCATGAGCGGATTTGTGGCTGAGTTCATGACACTGACCGGTGCTTATGCCACCCTTCCCGTATACGTCATGATAGTGGTCTTCCTGAGCATAGTGATCACTGCGGCCTATCATCTCTGGGCCATGCAGAAGGCCATGTTCGGACCGATTTTGAGGAAGTATATGGATGTACATGATCCGCATGCCTATGAGCTGTTCAGTATGAGCATGATCATTCTGCTCACTCTGCTCTTCGGCCTGCAGCCCGGTCTTATGACTGACATGATGGGCACAGCAGCAAACCAGCTATTGCAGCCGGTTGTAACCTTATCTGAGATGGGGGTGATCTGAAGTGGACTTTTCTCACTACGCACCCCTCTGGGGAGAGGCGTTATTGACGGCACTGGCAGTGCTTATACTGCTGCTGGGGGCCATGATGAAGAACAGTGGAAAACTTCCAGGCTATCTGAGCCTGGCCGGGCTGGTCGCAGCCCTGGGGCTGGTGGCAAGCAATCTCTTTATTGCCCCCACCCTGTTCTTCTTTGATACCATATCGGTAGATGCCCTGTCCCAGTTCTTCAAGGCGGTCTTCCTGATTGTGTCCTTGCTGGTAGTGATAGCATCGCTATCCAAGTACACGGGAAAGGGCTCAGACGAGTTCTTCGCTCTGCTCCTCTTGGCCACTGTGGGCATGATGATAGTCTCCAGCTCGGTAGATCTGGTGACTCTGTTCGTGGGCTTCGAGCTGGCCAGTCTGTCCACCTATGCCATGGCGGCGTTTGACAAGACGAAGAAGAACCTGGAGGCGGCCATGAAGTACTTCATCTATGGCTCTGTCTCCTCGGCGTTCATGCTCTTCGGCTTCTCATTGCTCTACGGCATGACCGGATCGACTAGGCTGGCAGACGTCGCAGCAGCATCTGTAGAATCATTCGGTGCAGCGACATTGGTCGCCCTGCTATTCGTCATCGCCGGGTTTGCCTTCAAGATGGCTCTGGTGCCATTCCATATGTGGGCTCCCGATACCTACGAGGGAGCACCGGCCCTGGTCTCGGCGCTGCTTGCCGCAGGTTCCAAGAAGATGGGATTTGCCGCGGCCTTCAGGGTTCTCCTGATCGCCCTGGTGGCCATGAGGGTGGAGTGGTATCTTGCTTTCGCCATACTGGCAGCAGTAACCATGACCCTCGGAAACCTGGCCGCTTGCTGGCAGAATAATGTCAGGCGCATACTGGCATACTCCTCAATCGCCCAGGCGGGCTATATTGCCATCGCATTTGTGGTGGTAGGTGCAGCCTACGGTGATGCCCCGGTCAATGTGCTGAACCTGGGAATGTTCCCCGCGGATCAGCTGGGCATTGCTGGAGCCTTGCTCCTGATACTCGGTCATGCCCTGATGAAGACCGGAGCCTTCATCGGCTCAGCTCAGGTGGCCTCGATGGTCTCCAAAAGCGATGCAGAAGATCCGGATGATATATCCAACTATGCAGGTCTCGCAAGCAGGGCGCCGGTCACGGCGTTTTGCATGCTGATTTTCATGTTCGCCCTGGCGGGAATTCCGCCCACGGCAGGATATATCGGCAAGTTCGTGCTCTTCAGCTCGGCCATCTACTCCGGCCTGGTATGGCTGGCGGTTTTAGCCATCCTGAACAGCGCTCTCTCCCTGGTGTACTACCTGAGGATCATCAGCTACATGTATCTGAAGGAGCCCGCCGGGCCGAAGATCGCTGAGTCGAAGGGATATATGGCGGCACTGGTTCTGACCATGCTAGGAGTCGTCTATATCGGTGTATTCCCCGATCAGTTCATCAACTGGGCACTGCAGGCAGCAACAGTACTGCTGCCTCAGTAATTTCTTTTTTATCTCATAGCAAGAAACGATTCAAGTTCGCCTTTTCGGGAATACCGCTCCTCCGCAGGATAGATCGGCAAGGTCGCGGCTTTAGGCTTGGCCATATGCTCCGGGCAGGCAGCAATTTTTCTCCTGCCTGCTTATTCCTCTTTTTTTTGTTTCGCTATTGATCTATCCCACATCCCGCAGTAAGATAATATCAAATCATCCTTTATTTTGGTTGATATTGGGTTCGATAATTGATATTATGAGCATCAATGCCAGAAAACTGTCACACAGGTTTTTTCAGCTGGTTTTGGCTCCATCTTATTCGTGTTCATGCCATGTACAGTGCGCCAACATATAGCCTGCTAAATCATGAAAATGTAAAATATCTTTAATAAAAATTTCAGATATTATTAATACATTGGATTTTAAAATTTCAAATCGATGGCAGGAAAAATGGTGGCATTTAGAGCGGTCCTCCTGCGGGATGTGGGTTAAATGATCCTCAGGACAGGTATTATACAAGCAGGATGAAAACTGTGATAAGCCTGGTATTCCTGTTATGGGCACAATCTCCTAAATAAGTGATGTAGGCAGGGCACATTCTATCACAAGCTATTAATATTATGATAATCATGTACCCTGTGAGACCCTACAATGACTGAGATGCAATTAAGCTTGATAAATTTTCCGCATCGTGAAATGCTTTCAACTATCTTCCAGGATTACTCAAACGACTTTGAATTTACTGCGAGCGGTATTTTTCGGAAAATAGAGCCGCCATTATGTCCCGAATGTGGCCATCCAATGAGCCATAATGGTTTTAACACCTGCAAGAAGGGACTTCTCGGCGGGACAAAAGTCGGGAAATATTTATGTGGCGCTTGCGGGAAGTCAACCGAAGAAGATCGAGACTTCTGGATCAAGCTAAAGGCAGACTTCTTCGGGATTGTCACGGAAATCTGCACACGTCTGAGGCTTAATCACGTATCTTATGAAGTGATAGAATCGATAATGGGCTATCTGTATCCTCGGGATAAAGATACCATCCGGAACATGGTCCAGTGCGCGATTGAGGAGACAGATGTCCCTTCGGTCAAAAATATCCAGTTCGTGCATTATGACGAGCAACATCCCAAGGCAGGACGAAACCAAAAGTATCGTTTGACACTCCTTGATTCGGTAACAAGGCAAGTAATCGCGGATGAGCTTTTCGATTCAAAAGATGCCGATACTATCGAAGGTTTCCTTCGAAGAAATCTCGACACTCAAAAGCAGATATTTATTGTCACAGACCTTTACAGAGGATACAGCAATGTTTTTAAAAGAGTATTCGGCAACAAGGTAATCCATCAATTCTGTTTGCTCCACTTGAATAAGCTCATAGTCAATGATTTTCCTCGAAAAACAAGCATCGAACAGGAATTGCTTAAATACAAAATGCTTAACATATTTTTTAACCGTGAACTTGAGATTGAATTCCTTTCCACCTTGATCGAAGAAGAGAAAATGATGAGACAGAGAAGCAACAAGGAATACAAATCATGGATTGCAGAAGCCAAGCACCTATTTTATGATTTTGTTCGACGTCTGGAATTGAGACGTAGAAGAGAAAGCAAAAACCTTGAGCAAAGAACTTATCATGAAGCTTTAAATAATTTTAAATTTTTAAAGATGCAATCCGACTCGTTTATGATATCCGTTAGAAAGAGGCTGGATAAAATCGAAGAGCTTTGGCCAAACCTTACAGCATTTTACTTTACCGATAATGCCCCGGCTACAAACAATCCCATAGAAAATTACTATTCAACAAGTCTCAAGACTCATAGAAAAAAACAATTAGAGGAACCAGGAATCAAAGAGCAGATAAAGCTCTCTGCGCTAAAGAGAGCAGGAGTCTTTGGAAGGCCTCAAAAGTCTCTACTCAATGCATTCTTTATGTTCATTCCTTTTCTAGATACGGGTTAAAAGATTCGGCACCGCCTAACCAGATTCTAAAACAATAGCGTTAGCTTACTAATTTTTTTTAAAATACAAAATTATTTTATAAATTATTCTGATAAATTTGCTTTAATCAAACCAAATGGGCCGATTTGTGTAACCACATTAGCAATAATATCATAAATGAGACAATCTATCGCTGGTAAAAAACAAATTTCACTTGATTTCTAGATAGTGCCGTGAGCTTTGCGGTAGCCAACGGAAAGGTTGACACCATTTCTTGCGGCGATACGCGCAATGA
>MTKX01001549.1_pt1 | contig 16677 bp, 13 predicted proteins | sample 1042771 | NCBI WGS metagenome assembly MTKX01 (sample SAMN06212183, study PRJNA360534) | anaerobic digester metagenome | biome: Wastewater treatment plant; material: sludge; isolation source: anaerobic digester fed with sludge from wastewater treatment plant | place: Denmark: WWTP Randers ... | reverse complement strand
TTCATCGGGGACAGCGATGATCCGGGACCTCCGGTGGGGTCGATCGGCGGTGGCATCCCCTTTCCGGGAGACGGTGCCGTAGAGCTTCCAGATCCGGGCTGCATTCGAGACAGCGGTGTCGATGGTGCAGGTGCTATCGTTGAAACGCTCTGCAAGGGCAGCGAGGCACCGCTGGACGAGATCCCGGCTGGCCTCATCGTTTGCGAGGTCGATCCGGTAGAGGAGGTGGGCACCGTTCCCGGAGTCTGCCCGGACCGGCTCCGGGAAGCTCTGGTCTTTGAGCCACCCGGCGACCTGTTCTGCTTTTTTCAGGGCCTTGGCGTGTTCCTCGTCGGTTGATGAGACGCCGCCGGGCCGGACCGGGTCGATGTCCACCGGGAGCCATCGCCTCCTGATGATGTCAGCATCGGCAGTGGTGGAGTCTTTCCGCGTGAGATGCATCTTCACCCGGTTCGACCGCCGGGCGAGCAGGGCCGGGTTCAGCTCATTCAGGGTGAAGTAAATGCCGTGGACGGTGGACAGGTCCAGGAGCTCGGCTGATGCTGCAAGGAGGCGGGGATCATCGAAATACCCGCTGTGGGTCCCGTCCTCGGCGATGGCCCGGATCTCGACCACGCCACCCGGAGCGGCAAGCAACCGGACCGCCTGTTCTCTCTCATCCATGGACAGCCACCTCACGGGGGGCATCCCCGCCGGATTCGTTCCGATACTCTGGTGCATCCCTGACCGCCGGGTTGGTGCTGCTGCCCGGGAGTGCCCTGATCCCACGGGGGAGGATCTCGTAGTATCTCCATCCGTCGCCCCGCGAAAGAATCCAGCACTCCTTCCGGGCTGAGGATCCTGGTGAGAACGACCTCATCCGGGCGAGTTCTTCCCCGAAATGGACAGCGACCTGGTGTGCGGTGTTCAGTCTCTTATGGCTCCGGCGGACCATCAGCACAAGCAGTTCACCTTCACGAACGGCAAAAAGATCCGGCGGGGGGTTCCGCCGGTACCACAGGCTGACATCCCAGCCCTGTTCTTTCAGGAATCGCCGGGCCTCGTGCTCGGCGGCATTCCCCCACCGGTAACGGTCATCGCCCCCGGGGGATGACTTCATGTTCCGTCTGTCAGGCGACTCCTCCGTGATGCTTGGTAAGCGGTCACTGTCGGTTCGGTGTGCGGGACTGGAGGAGCCGGGTATTCCATCCGGCTCGGCCACCGCCTTTGTCGGTTCTTCTTCCTGGTTCATGGATTTTCACGTTTTTTCCTATGGTGTCAACAATGTCGGTCGGGAAGCAGCGCCCTGGCTGTTTCGTCTGGTTCTCTGGCTGGCGTATCGGCTCGCGGAATCTGTTTTCCTGGGGATCCTTTGGCAGCCCTTTCAGGCTGTTTCAGGGCGGTAAGCCGGTGCACCAGCCGTCAACGTTGGCGTGAGAAGAGGGGGATTGGTGTGTTGGATAACGGTGAGGGAAGCATCTGATTCGATGATCCCTGTTCAGGGTACTGCACGACCGGCGGGTTTTTGATAATCCCGGCCAGCCCTTCCACGACAAGGGTGGATCGGACGACGAAGGTGGTGAGCACTCTCTGTAAAAACGGTGGAGCGCCCATCTTCCGCGCCATTGCGGCCAGTCTCGTCAGGAATTCCCGATTCATTGGTGCAGAAGTAAGATTTGCGTGATTGGATATGAATTTGACGGAACCGGGAGGTTAGGGGAATGGAGAATAAACGAAACCTGGAACCTCTTAACCGACGTTCCGCAGATCTCACAACAAAGCTAAACATTTTTAGCTAACTTCTGCATAACTACTAAGGCAGAATGAGACTTGCATCTGCCATAGTAGCCCACCACGGGATTGTCTCCGGAATCTATGATGATCTAGAAATAGGTAGGATCATCGATGAAGTAATCCCCAAACAAGGTCAGCACAAGTTAGCGCATTCAGTGGTACTCAAAGCCATGGTAATGAATGCCCTGGGATTTAACGAGAGACGGCTCTACCTCTTCCCGAAGTTTTTCAGCAATCTTGCCACCGAGCGATTGCTAGGATCTGGTGTTCTGCCAGAAGATCTCAACGATGATGTTCTTGGGAGAACCCTGGATAAGATTTACGAGGCAGATTCAACCGATCTCTTCCTCAAAATAGTTCTTCAGGTCATGCAGAAAGTCCCGTTCGGCACGCAGCTCCTCCACGCAGACACGACCAGCGTGAGCGTTCATGGCAACTATGAACACATCGACGGAACTCCGGCAATCCAGATCACCTATGGCCATACCAAGGACAACCGTCCAGACCTCAAACAATTCGTACTCAGCACCATTACCAACCAGCACGGGATCCCGCTCTTTGCCAAGACCTATTCCGGAAACGCCTCGGATAAACAGAACCTGATTGAGTCAATACAACAGTTCAGGGCAGCTGTACAGGTTCCCCAAGATGCCTATGTCATCGCCGATAGTGCACTCTACACCGCAGAAAATATCCAGAACTTACGTCAGGACATTCACTGGATAACCCATGTACCTTCCACAATTACTGAAGTGAAGACCCTGCTCCGGGTCGATGTTCCTATGATCCGGGGCACAGACCCCCGATACTCGTTCTATGAAACCCGATCCGAATATGGCGGAATTTCTCAAAAATGGGTACTTGTACATTCAAAGGAAATGCAGACCCGGAAGGAGAAGACCTTTGAGAAGAGTCTTGAAAGATTGGATGTACAGACGACGAAATCGTTTAAGAAGCTTCTGGGACTCGAATTTGCCTGTGAGATGGATGCACAGGCCGCCGCTGGTCACTGGGTCAAGAACCATCCCTGGTACCAGTATGCCCAGTTCGCGGTTGTCCCGACCTCGCGAAAGGTTGAGGTGAAACGAGGTAGACCCAGGACCGACGAGCAACGACGAACCGTTTACACCGTTCGGGCTGAAATCGCACGAAACACCAAGGTAATTCTTGCCGAAATGGAGAAACTGGGGAGGTTTATCCTGGCTTCAAACGATCTTTCCTTGGATCCGGAGACTATGCTTGAGTATTACAAAAACCAGGCAGCTGTTGAGAGAGGATTCCGGTTCCTTAAGGACAAGAGTTTCAGGATCTCCGAGGTTTATTTGAAAAAACCCGAAAGAATCGAGGCACTTTCGATGGTCATGGTCCTCACCCTCCTCATCTACTCTGTGGCGGAATGGCTGATTCGAAAACGGTTGAAGGAACAAAATGAGTTTGTGCCTAACCAGGTGAATAACCCAACCCAAAGACCCACCTTGAAATGGATATTTACTGATTTCCTTGGTGTAACTGAAGTGAAAGCAGATAGTTCTGGGGAGATGGAAGTACAATTGACTAATTTTAACGAGAATGCAAGAAAAATAATCGCTATTCTTGGACGAAGTTGTGAAAATTATTACTCGTGAAAAAAGATCTGCGGAAAGCAGGTCTTAAGTTAGTGCTCTATTTGCCTTGTGTAAACTCCGGGTGCCTTCCGGGACATTCCTCCATGAGAGAGGGGGTGAGATTCACTCCCCGTCACAGGTATACCGGACCGGGATCGTTCCGTTTGCCAGGAATGCATCGGAGGTAGGAGTTAGCGCGAGTTGATCTGGTTTTTTTATCGAGAGGGGAGGCTGTGAGGAGCATCCTGCCAGGAGGAGGGAAGCGGTGAGGAGGGTGAGGAAGATGGCAGCATATATGGGGCGGACGGTTGGCATGATGTGGGATGGATGGGGTGAGGGGCTAAAATGATCTGAACGGGGTGAAATCTAGCATTTTTAAATGAGACAGGACTTAGCTTTTGTAGAAGGATGGATTAATTAATAAAATTGCTAAGATTGCCTTCTTTTAACCGTGAAGGCAAAATTGGTGAGATTTTGTCATTGATATGGTGTTTAAAATTAAAAAATAACTGAAATGAAAAGCAATGCTATTGAAAATAATACATCAATAATAAATAATTTTTTTATCGGCCATTCATGTGAAGATAAAACTTTTTCATAGAGGAATAATAAATATTGATTTTGATTTGAAATATTTGGATTATCGATTTCGTAAAAATCGATATCTTTTAATATATTTTTAATTCGCTCTTTCTCTTCGTTTTTATGTTCCTTTATTCGTTTATGTAGAATTCCAATGAGACAAAGCGCAAATCCTAAGAAAAAAATAAAAATTATAATAAAATCAGAATATGTTGATACACTATTTAATGAGATGTCACTTATCGTTTCTATTGTTATTTGACCTATATAATGAGTGATATTCCCGATTGTTTGAGATGACAGTTGCTGTATAAGGATCGTATTGAAATTAATTTGTTGAATAATCACAACAAGTGGGATAACACCGATGGTAAATGAAATAAGATATAATGAATTTACTATAAATTTGCCATATTTTTCTGTCCCAGCCATTTCAATGTACGGATTTAGTCCAAGTGGTAAATTATTGAAAATAAAAAATAATAAAAAGAAAATGAAAAATATTGTAAACAAATTATAGAATAAAATAAATGTGAAAAAAGCTAAAAAACTTGTAGTGAATACTGTTGAAAAGAATAATAGGTATGCTTCAATACTATTTTTCATCAAAATTATATTAATTAAATTCGGTATTTGTAATCGAAAAATAAAAATTGTTACAATAGTTATAATTAAAGATAAAAATACCGTTCTGTAATGAAATCGCCAAATGAATCCTCTTTTCCATTTTAAAACAGTTCCATTAAAAAATTGTTTTAATATATTAACATATACTGGATGGGCCTCTTGAATAACATCTAAAAAATTATTCTGGATTAATTCTCGATATTGTTGAATTATGTAGACCAAACCAGTCCAAGAAATTGAACCAAAAATTAATAAAAATACTATTTCCCATATATTAGTCAAGACATTTTCATATTCAATAATTCCATAAGGTAATAAAATTAAAAAACTACAAATTATCAATAAAAATAAAAATACTATAAAAGAATCTAATAAAAAGTTTTTAAAAAGATTATAATCTCGAATTCTATCAATTTTTAAATATTTTTTAACCAACTTTTCTGAATTAGTGATAATCCAGAGAAACAATATTTCAAGTATATTTTTTTGGTCCAATAGCAATTCTTCATTTATTTCTGTTGGTTTTAAAAAATTTATTAGAGTATTTTTCTTTGCCACCATTTAACAATCCTAAATCCTAATGGGGATAATTTTATCTTATAATTTTTTGATATCTGTTTCATAAATTATATATGAGTTGGCTTAACTGCCTGGATTTGGTGAATCCATATTTTTACCGATTGCGATAGCCGTAATTTACCCAAAGACAAGTTCCATTTGAAGCAGGTATAGCTTAAATACATAACTTATTTTCGTAGGATGTTAGATATAATATATTAAATAAGTATGATACAACTTTTATATTACATTATTTTCGTGTTCCCAATTTATCCGGATCAAAAGAATAAAAGGACCGATAAATTGATGACATTCTAGTAGATGGACTAAAGGCCTCAGTTTTAACTTTTTTTACTTCATTAATCAATAACTCATTATCATCTATTCCATGTGCAATTAATACACGAGATAAAAATTCCGCGCTTTCTGATTTTAAAATAAAGCTCGGAACACGGTCTAAATAAACACAACTCAACGGATCCCACCCTCGAATTGAAGGATTAATTACTTTTTGACAGCGTGTTCTTAAAAACAAGAAAAAATCTGCCTCCATAAATTCTTGATGATTTAAAATTCGAACCATCAATTCCTCTGAAAAATGATCTTTGACAATATCGGCTGTTATACTAATACGATGTGATTGTAAACGTGAATTTCGAATAATATCAAGCGATCGAATATAATGGCAGATTTTTTGAAATTGAAAATATCCTCCATTATACTTTTTATCAACAAATAGATCTTTAGATAATAATTTCCCAATTAACTCCCATTTATCGAATTTGATTAGACTTCCGATAAATCCAACAAACATTTCAAAAACGAGGAATCTATTCCCATCAAAATCTTCATCGTGAAACGAACCTTCAAAATCGTCTGGAATATTATATAACTTTAATAAACTTCCAAAATATTCGTAAATTAAACGAATTGATTCTTCATCATTATTGTTGCAAACTAATTGAACTACTTCAATAAATCTAATTGTAATCTTCTCTCCAATATCAATTTGATTCACAATTGCATCATCGTATTCATCAAATTTTGAAAAATCCGGTTTAATTATTAGGATGTCATTAGTTATCGCTTTTAGAAAATCCAGTATTTTTATGGCAACTGGATCTTTTTTCGAGTACGCTACCTTTAAATCAGATATGGTAGGACTTAAATCGCTTCTCGGGGTAATCTCTTTAATTCGGTCCTGCAAATTGATAAAGTCATTGAGGAATTGGCTCGCACCAACGCATGGGATATATGTCACTCTAGGGTCTTCGAATATTCTTTCCATATTCCCAATGGGTCGACTTGGATTAATCCAAAATAAGGGATAATAATTATTATTTCTTCGAGAAAAAACCCGAATAATATCATTATCACGACCGGAATATCCGAGAACGATTACTCCATGTTCGCTTAAAACCCTGATCAATTCTTCTTCCATTTGAGGTGATAATTTCTCAAGATCTTTAGGAGTATTTCTTATCGCCCCACGACCAAGTGTACCGTGTGGTTTATAGATTCTAAAATCTTTACAATGAATTAATGGCTCACAATGAATTAAATCCTCATAATTTGAAATAACTTGAACTTTTAAGCCCTTTTCTTCCAATACATTCTCAAGATGGGTATCAAAATTGGTTGTTATTATTGCACGGATTATATCTCTTCTTGCAAGTTCAGCAATTAAATAATGCACATCTCCTGGGGGTTTTGTACCGAGGGCCTGTTTCAAAAAACTCTGTTGATCTGGATAATTTGGATAAAGTTGATCCATTAATTCTGCATAGGTCATCTGACCATATTCACTGGTTTGGAACCAATTTTCAAGATCAATTTTTTGGTTCTCTTCTCCTGTTTTCACAGATTCAGCATATAGAAGACTTGCGGTTTCAAGCATCACATCCCAAGCAGTTGGAATACCAGCATCTTTGGAAACTCCGGCGCCTGCAAATAAAACGTATTTCTTTTCCCCAGGTAACGCACTTGCAGCTAATTTGATAATTGGATTCATATTTCAGCTCTTGGATTATTTTAGTATAGCGTCAATTTATTCATTGTCTTTATATTTTCCAAATTCTCAGTCTAAAAGGCAGAATTGGGTAAATTATAATCAGTTTGGGCTTTCCAAAGGATATTTTGCGAGACTATTTCTTGAAAAAGGTTTTATGGATACCTAGAAAGCAATCTCACCAAAATTTTTCTAATCCTAAAGATTTATTATTTAGATTGCGGGGAGGCCGCCCCTCTCCTGACCTCATCAAAGAACCAGCCATAGAATTTAAGAAATTCCTCCAAATTTTCCTTCTGAACGAATACCGACAAAGGCACTTTGGGCATACCACCAATTCTCTCTGGACCGATATTGAGACCAGTTAATTCATTCAATCGTTTTAAAAGACCTATCCTGCTCTCTTCGGAAGTAAATGCATCGTATTTCTTAATCTCATTGAACCGAATCAGGAGATACCCATCAGTCCAAAATGCCCCTAATTGATGCGAATCATTGTTTAAATCCATGAGTGGGACAAATGACCCTCCCGTACTTCCTTTTCCCCACCAAATACGAAGTTTATTCTTTTCTACCCATGCCAAAATACGTTCAATAACCTCAATCTCTTCATCTGGCCGATTTTTAGTCATCTCAAAAAGAAAAGTTTCGCGGGTCCACTTTTGTTTTGAAGATTTCCCTTTTCGTCGTTCCAAAATAGCTGTCTGTCCAATTACCCGGGGAGCTACCATCCGCATTCCATTATCTGCAGTATAATGACGGATCTCAATTCCCAGCACTTCACATGGATCGAATTGATTATTCAGAAACTCAATGACCCGCTGAAGACGTTTGGGGATTTCATCGGCAAGAATGATAAGTCGCATTCGGCCTGCCTGGAGATTTGTCTTCACCTGAATCCAAAATTGGTCGTGATCGATATCGGGACCAGTGAAGTCCTCTAATATTACAAGCGGATCTTTCCCGAGGTCTGTCCATGTTTGCTGAAACATTGCAGAGAGAGAATCCGCCGTCCAAAAAGGTCCTGCATGGGCAGCATAATCCAGCATTTGCCCAATTACTTCGCGCCTTATTCGTGTGTCGGTACTCCGTTTTACTTCAACGAATGTAAGAATCCCTTCATTGTCAAGAAAAAGGTGATCAAGGGAGAATGTATCAATTCCGTCGTCGTCTCCCGGTACTCCTGCTTCTCGCTTAACGAGGAGGAGGGATCCCACTGAATCAACCACTGATACAATTAGTTCAGGGTACTGTGCTATGATGCTCTGTAATTCGTCTTCAGATTTGAAGAGATTCTGGTTCAACGAAATAAGGCTGCCATCCTGATGAAAAAGAAAGACCGGGGCTGGCATTTTAAATCAATCCTCCTTGATTCATTTTCCAACCCCTTCAACAATCTGAATTTCTTCTGAGGTCAATCCATACAACTCATACACCAGAGTATCAATCTGCTTATCGGTGGCCTCAATCTGTCGTCCGACAAGGTTCTTCTCGTGGTCGGTCTTCACATCGGCCTTCTCTTTGTGAAGGGCAAGCATCCGCTCGACCAGGGCAACCATTTTATCGTGGCGGGCTTGATCGATAGGGTCGGAGAAGTCGATGGGGCGGATGGGGATTTGATTCATATATTGTTCCTTCCACCTACAAAACCCACCTCTAATTGTAGATGCAATATTTGAAAAAACAAATGAAATAAGGGAAGAATTTAAGATTCCAAGTAGATATGGCGAATCTGAAATAATACAAGGGGCTGTCATATCAGTATAAGATCCGCAATAATCAAAAGAGAATTGACCTCGTTGAGCAATTTCTGCATAAATTATTTTTGTTTGCCCATATTCCTTATAGTATTTTGGTCTGTATCTTTGTAATGCATACCACTCATAACGGATTCCCGTTTCCGATTTAGCACGCCCTTCAAGTTCCTTTTTAAAACGCAGAAAATGATTATAAACCGATGGATAATCCTTCCTGAAGGCAATTTCTGCTTCTTTAGAAGAGGTTGTAATAGAAGTTTGATCTGTAAGGGGAAAGTGCCAAGGTATAAAAATTATATATTTTTTGGGATCAATCGATTCATACCTCTTAATATCTTTGCCAAAAACAAACGGCTGTATTAAATTTTGGTTTTTATCATCTTCTGATATTAAAATATCTCGAGTATTTTTATCAATGATGAATGCTGCGTTTAATCCGGTTTTAATTCCATTATATATTCTACTATTCACATATTCGCCGAGTTTTATTCCCGTTTTAAGAACCTTTTTTAGTAAATCTTGATTTTTTGAACTGGTTATAATCCAACCATTCTCAACTAAAAAATCTTGATTAATTAGATTTTCATGATTTTTGATATATTCATCCAAAGTTAAAAAATCAAGTGACGGTATAGTAGTTAAAGAAATTAATCCTGTTTTTTCAGTGTTTGATAACTGAATAATACACGGATATGTGGTTGCATTAGAAAAAACGGGTAAATCCCCAAAATCAATAATACAATCAATTCTTTTTCTAGAGATCCAATTTCTCAAAGGTTTTCCATAATTTGCCCGCATCCACTTGTTCGCTACGATATATGAAAAGATTCCTCCTTTTCGAAGGAGCGAAATGCCCTTTTCAATAAAATAAATATAAAGGTCTGCAGTCCCTTGGTATGTCTGATAATGTAACTGCAAATACTCCTTTTGCGCTGAGATTAATTCCTGCCTCACATATGGCGGATTCCCAATCACCGCATCGAAGCCGCCCTTTTGCATAATCTCCGGAAATTCCTGGTCCCAGTCGAAGGCGTTGATACGTTTTACTACCTCCCTGTCATCTAGCGTCACTTGGACATCTTGGTAGATATCACTCCCGATGAGAGAGTTACCACACTTGATGTTCTCATGAAGCGAGGGTAGAGCTCGTTCTTTGAAAAGGGTGAGCTGCTTGGATACCGTCTCCTCGTTCTCCTCTTCGAGAACTTTAAGGAGCAGGGATAACTTGGTGACTTCAACCGCTTGGCGGTCGATATCAACCCCATAAATATTATTGAGGAGAATCCTCTTTCTCTCAGCGGTGGTAAGCTTCCAGTCACTTCTTACACGGGATTCAACACCATTCGATGCTTTGTAGATAGGAAGGTTCTCATATCCCCTAGCATCAGGGGGCTGGAGTGCTTTGACCTCGGGAGATGTCGCACCTTTGTCCTTAACGACATGGACAAGATTGTTGATATACCAATCCCGGTGCCAATCCAGGAGATACTGATAAGCCCCGAGAAGGAACGAGCCGGAACCGCAGGCAGGATCAAGAACCCGGATCTTTGAGACCTCTTTAGGGGTCTTATCCTTTACCAGCTCTCCCACTGTGTGCCTAGCGATATAATCGACAATGTATTCAGGTGTGTAGAAGACCCCGCCGGCCTTCTTTACCTCCGGTTTGTATTCGACTCTTGCCTGGTGGCCCTCTGTGAGCCGTATTACCTTGCCAAGAAACTGTTCATATACATGGCCTAGGATTGCCGGAGGCATAACTGAAAACTCGAAGGGACTTTCCGGATAGTAGAGTCTTTTTATCAGATCTTTCAGGATCTTATCGTCGATTTTGAGGGTAAGGGTGTATTCATCTGGTTTTTCCGGATTGCCCTTCTCTTCTCTGAAATGGAACAGTCCTGAATTATACCGCTCATCGGCGTCCAGGAAAAGAGCACACAATTGTTTGTACGTATCGGGACCTTCTAGGACTTTCTTGAGTGTTTCATACTTTTCAATTCCTCTATCCTCACAAATCCGGAGAAATATAATTCGGTCGATAGTTTTCTGGACAGCATCGTTCAGCTCATCGACAGAGAGCGATGTATTTCTGATAGCAATATTCTTTGCAAGACGGTCCCGCCATTCTTCGATCTCTGATAGGAATGTGTCATCAACACTGGCAGTTCCCTTCTTCCCTTTTGCCTCGCTGGCATAAGCATCAAATGATCCGTGCTGTATCGCCGTTTTGGTAAAAATAGACGAGAGATAATCCCACTCCTTCACGAGGTCCTTATAGCTGAAATATTTGATCCGGCCTTTTGTTGAAGCATCATTAGTTTCAGGACGGATCCTGCAATCATAAATGGCCCATTCTTCGAAATTTGTAAGGATATTCAGAGTGAGTTTAGCGTTCCAGGCATATCGGCGTACCTGAAGTGCAGATTTTGCATCTTCAGCGATTTTCACAGAGGGCTTTTTTGTCTCAACAATGAATTTCATCACTCCCCCAAGGCGGAAGGAGTAATCGATAAATTTCGTATTGGTATCCTGCCCACGGAACTTTATCGTCTGCTCGTGGACAACTTCTTTATAGGCTTCGGCAAATCCCTGGTTGTTATCAACATCCCACCCGAGGGCACGAAATAGCGGATCGACAAATTCGCGTCGTAATTGTGTCTCATTATAATCGCCACGAAGGTACGCTTGCCGGTATGCCTCATAGCGTTGTATCAGATTAAAAACTGCTTGAGGAACTGTATTCTCGTCACTCACTCATAGTCGCCTGATTTATACCATTTTCGGTGAGAGAGAATAATTATTCTGATTTGCGTGTTTTTTATTGCATAGTTTGATCATTAAATCAATATATTTCTCAATCACCACCCGGGGCCACGAACCATCGCATCCTAATGATGAATGATACAGAGCATCCGCTCCTTACAACAACAATACAAGAAAAACGAACTGATTTCCGATGCAAGAAGGGTAATAGCAATGAGATACAGTTCCCGAGGACTCGCGTACCTTAGTACAGTGCACAATGTGAGTCGGCTGAAGCGTAGGGATTCGGAATGAGTCCGTGTTTCCCGACTGTTATGAGCATCTTTCGAGTATATTCAAGGGTTCAACTACTGCCAAAAATTTATTCCTACAAACTATAATCAAAATATAATGGTAGATCCTAATTTGATATTAACGCTAATTTTTGGTATTGGTACAATAATAACCGCAATTTTAATATGTAAACATGAGCAGAAGAAAATCCATATTATTGAAAGTAAAAAAGAGGTTAAACTTGATCTTCAACTAATGAATCAATCCCTTTTTGATAAACCAGACCTTTATGAAGTCGTTTATGGTTACAAAGGGAGAATCCCTCAAATCGCAAAAGAACCGGGAAAAAGTGACTTCTTAGGGCTTCTCTGTCATCTTAAATTCCAAATTGTTAATATAGGAGCAATAACGGCAGACAATATATCTCTTTCAATAATATATCCAAAGAATATTGGAATTGACAATCAAGAAGTAGAAATCAAGCAGTATCAGCTATCTAATTCTACACCTCAGAGGGTTGTCGAAGAAATCGGAAATCGCATTATATCAAAAATGTTTGTCCCTGAATTAAACCCAGGTAATGCCATCCTATACGATGAGACGATTAATATTGCTTATGCCTCCGAAACCCAATTTCACGTTGAAGGTGAGACTCAAGAAGGAGTTCCTGTTGAAGGAACAGTACAAGTGAGTATTCAAACTCCGATGAAAATTGTTCTAACCGCAAAAGATTATCCAAGTAAACAGTTTCAAATTTTTATCCGAACTATTTTTGTAAAGAACTTCGAAGATTTAAAAAATAAGATAAATTGGGAAGAAACCCAAGTTATGAGGCAGCAGTTAATAGCGAATGGATTTCCAAAGAGCATTGTTGAGAGCGCATATGCGCCATATATGCCTGGCCGAGCGATAGTTATCATGCCTGATTTAAAGGAGAAGGAGAGAATAAAAAAGAAAGGCAAAGCTCAAGTGATTTTTGAAGAAAATTACGAAGGGTCAGAGAGATTTGTTATTTTTCCTAACAAATAAAATAACATAATCTCGTAAGAATTTTTTTTAATAGAGTTAAAATTCGTTCAGATATTTATATCTGAAGTCATTTGGCTTTGTGGTAATTAACACACGGTTGACGGTGATTATGATAAAAAATTAAACATTCATGAGTACTCTAAAAATCCCCTTTCCGGTTAGAGATCTCCTTTGCGAGTTTCGTGATTCCTTTCCAACGCTTTCGTTCGGACCGCACAAGCCCTATTGTGGCTTTCTCTTGCTCGAATACAAGTTCCCGGACGAGCCGGTGATAATTTTCCAACCTGGGTGAAGAAAGTGTTCCACTCTTCACTGCTTCCTGCACCGCGCAGCCTGGCTCCTGCTCGTGCCGGCAATCCGAGAACCGGCATCCATTGGCAAGTGTTAGAATATCCGGAAATGTTTCGCCGATGCCGGCTGATGCCGTGCCAATACCAACCTCCCGAAGCCCGGGAGTATCGATGATGAGTGCCCCGGTTTTCATAATGAAGAGCTGCCGTACCGTCGTTGTATGCCGGCCTTTCCCGTCATAGTCCCGGATAACGGAGGTTTCCTGGATGTGCCGGTCCAGCAACCGGTTGATCAGCGTAGACTTGCCGACACCGGATGAACCGATGACTACGATGGTTGTGCCGGGGGTAAGGAATGGTTCGAGCCGGGTGATCCCATCACCACTGATGGCACTCATGGGGATAACCGGAATACCGGATGCAACCGGGATAATATCAACCGTCAGCAGTGCAGGGTCGTCCGTAAGATCGGATTTATTGATCACGATCACTGGTTTTGCACCTGACGCATGGGCGATCGCAAGGTATCGTTCGATCCTCCGTGCGTTGAGGTCATGACCGGCTGCAGTGACGATAAACACGATATCGATGTTCGCCGCAATGACCTGGTCTGTGCCTTCTTTCCCGGAAGTTCCCCGCGTGAATACCGATGTTCGCGGTAAGATATCAACGATAGTCGCGGAGCCGGTTTCCGGCTGGTGAAGCAGCACGACAAAATCGCCCACTGCGGGAAAGCGGCCGAGCTTTCTCAGGGCTCCGGAGATCCCGGACGTTACCGATCCTCCATCGATAAAAACATCCCAGACCGTTTTTTGCCGGCATGCCACGCGACCAGGTACATAGGGTCCGGTATATTTTGAAAATGCCTGCGTATGTTCTTCTGTCCACCCAAGCTGTCTCAGGGTATAGGAATGCGCCTCTCCGCATCGGGAATCAGAGGTGTTCATTGTAAAAAACCTGAACGTATTGTGGAATAGGTGGCACGCAAGGTGCCAAGTGGTTTGCGGTCATGATTGGTAATCTCCCTATCAGAACCAGGGAAGATATTTTTTTAAAATACCACACAGCCAATTGTTGAATTATTAAAAAATTATAGAGAAATCATATTCTCATTCATTTAATCCTTTGTCGACATAAAAAAATAATCACAAGTACTTCGGTTAATGCGATGGTATCCGATTTTTCAGATTATCGTAACAAGACTTATCCCCTTCCACTACAATCGGAAATCACTCCTGCATATTAGGAGTCCTGTCTAAGGGGTAAGAGGGTATTACGATGGCAAGAATTGAGGAGAGCGTGGAGATCAACGGTCCGGTCGAGAAAACATTCGCCTACACGACCGATGCGGGAAACTGGAGTAAATGGAATACCGCCCTACCGGAGGCAGAAAAGACTTCGGAAGGACCAGTCGGTATCGGTTCAACGTTCAAGGGTACTGCCCACCTCATGGGCCGTTCCATGGCGTGGACTGCCAAGGCTACCGAGTATGAGGTAAATAAAAAGTTTGGAAAGAATATCGACTCTGGTTCCTTATTGATTGGACAACACAACACCTACACTCCTACAAAGGAGGGGGTGAAATTCACCATTGTGTACGACATGAAATTTACCGGTAGTCTCAAGTTATTATCTCCAATGATCATAAGATCGATGCGAAAAGAACTGAAGAAGAGTCTGATCAATGTGAAAAAGATCCTTGAGGCGTAATTGGGACCTCTTTTTTAAAAAAGAGAAGTGGTGAGGTTTAGACAAACTCGACCGTTGCGGTGGCAGTTTCCCCGTTGACCGTGGCTTCATTGACAAACGGAGTGGTATCCGACAGCGTTTTCTTCAGGGCAGTCTGGAACTTGCAATAGATCATGAGCGCTTCATCGGCGGCCATCGGTTCATCGAGAGCGATCTCGAGGCTGACGGTGTTGGCTTTGTTGTCAACGGCTGCCGATACAATCTGGTCCGTCCCGGAAAGCTCTGTTGCATAGCCCCCCGCATCGACCCTGATAATGTCCACGCCACCATGGAGCTTGGCCGGGTGGATGTTGAACTGGGAACCAAAGGTATCGGTGACCGTAAAGCTGGAAGCGGTCGTGTTATTCACGGTGATAACTCCATAGAGCTGGCCGGGATTGGTGCTGGCAACCTTGCCGTTCTTCTTCATGACATAGGACACATCAAAGAATCCGTCCCCGTCACTATCGGGAAGCAGGTCGCCGAGGACTGCGGGTAAAAGAATGTCATCAGATATATCTTCGGTCCCGTTCGTATCAACGGGGGTAAAATCCACGTCAGTATAGCGGAAATCCTTCTGGATCTCTGCTGCCGATATTCCGATTATTGCGGCAGAGATGACCAGGAGGATACACAGTAGTTTTCTCATATCGGTATCTCCTATATTTTCTGTTTTTTGTCCCTCCACAAAGAGGGAGTAAATAGGGCAGGATCCGAAGTGCTGATAATTTTTTTGAACCTTCCCGTTCGTCCGTTATGATTGAACGATCAGAGGATGCAAAGAATCGGTTCGTACAGAGAACTGCCAATGAAGAACGATGAACTCTGGGAGAACGATACCTCCGACAGTTTTGATACACAAACCAAACTCTCAACGAATATCTCATGACAAGAAACAACCACGACGGGTCACGAACCCGGACCTGCACTTATCGCACATTGTCAGAACAAGCGTTCGCTCTTCAATGCAATTTTCATAAGAAGGAGGGTACAAGCAGTGAGGTATGGTTTTACCATCATCTGATGTCTTTTTATCATCAATTGATGATATTTTCACCTCAATCAAAATTGATTTTTCCTCAACACTATCGCAATTATTATTCCATTTTTCATCTAAAACAGAACTATCTGCCTACCCCTGGTTTGGGAATGAGAAGCGGGAGAGGAGAAATTGACAGGTGAGGGTGCGACGAAAAGGATTCCCGTAACCCGTGAAGTCTGGGAATCATTGTCAAAATTGAAACGTCCAGGCCAGACCTATGACAGTCTGCTCGAGGAACTGATCGCCTTGAAAGAGGAGCATGATTTCCAAAAGTACCTCAAAGAGATCGAAACGAGCGGTGACTTCATCAGCCCGGACGAGGCTGCACGGGAACTGGATATCAAAAACCAGTAGAACAGACTTGTGAGCATCCTGAAAGACTATCTCATGACAAGAAACAACCACGCCGGGTCACGAACCCGGAACGCACTGAATTACCGTGGTACAGAGCATCCGCTCCTAACAACAACAATACAAGAAAAGCAATTCATTTTTCGATGCTAAGAAGGGTAATAGCAGCGAGGTATGGTTCCCAAGGACTCGCGTACCTCAGTACCGCATACTACGTGAGTCGGCTTAACTTCTGGGTTCGGAATGGGTCCAGGTGTGTCCCGACTGCTATGGCCGCTATTACCCAAAGCCAAGG
>MTKX01006784.1_pt4 | contig 16727 bp, 19 predicted proteins | sample 1042771 | NCBI WGS metagenome assembly MTKX01 (sample SAMN06212183, study PRJNA360534) | anaerobic digester metagenome | biome: Wastewater treatment plant; material: sludge; isolation source: anaerobic digester fed with sludge from wastewater treatment plant | place: Denmark: WWTP Randers ... | reverse complement strand
AAATGACTGGCCACCCTGAACAAACATCAGGAATACAAGCAGACTTGCAAGAAGGGATATAATAACCCACCAATAATGCTGAAGAAAAAGATATGATATCATTGTTGTCATTTTATTTCCTCCTGATGTTTTGGCCCTGATTTGATCTGCTTCAGCATAATCGATACCTCTGCAGTCAGAAGGGCTGTGAAAAGAACCGCAAAGAGTATGAAAGTCGTTATCACTGACCCGGCTTTGATCTGCGAAACGGCAGCTGAAACCGGCATCAGATCCTGGATAATCCACGGCTGTCTTCCCATTTCAGCAAGAACCCATCCCAGTTCACTTGTAAGATATACAAGAGGTATTGATAGCAGAGCCACCCACANNGCAGAGCCACCCACAGGAACCACCTGTTCTTATGAAGATTGTCCCTCAGTACCAGGAAAACAGAAAGCGCGCAGAGTGCTATGAAAAAGAATCCCAGCATAACCATCAGGTGGAACGAATAGAATGCCACAGGAACGTTGGGGATGGCATCCTCAGGAGATTTCAGAAATGCATACCCGAAGTAGCTGAAATAATCATTTATGAAATCCTTCCCGCTGAAGATATTTTTTATCTCATCTGCCCTGGCATGATTATTATTCTTTTTAGCTTCCTTGTATTCATTCAGAAGGTCCCTTGCATATCTCCCTCTTATCATTTTCTGTTCCACGCTGATAAACTGCCTGTCCTGCGATGAGCCAAGGACAAGATCCTTAATCCCCGGCACATAAGTGTCTTTGTCTCCACCAGTCATAACAGAAAGAAATCCGGGTATTTCAATCTTCATTACAAAATCCCTGACTTTTTTTTCTCCTATCGTTTCATCTGATTTTTTCAGCAGTCCGATGGCTACCAGTCCGGCATTGCTCTTCCCCTCATAAAGGGCTTCGAATGCAGCAAATTTGACAGGTTGCACTTTTGCCAGTGTCCGGGCTGATGAATCACCTGTCAGGGCAACAGCGAGCGATGACAGGAAGCCGAATATTCCTGCAATAAGGATGCTTCTTTTTGCTAGCCATTCTTCTCTTTTCTTTATAAGGTACCAGGAACTGACTCCGATAACGAAAATTGATGCAAGCAGGAAGCCCGAAGTTATTGTGTGCATGAATTTATCCACAGCAACCGGGTTAAAGAGGATGGCCCAGAAATCAACCATTTCATTTCTGGCGGTCTCCGGATTGAACACCATACCAACAGGATTCTGCATCCATGCATTTGCCACGAGGATCCATAAAGCCGAAAGATTTGCACCTATTGCAACAAGCCAGGTTGAAATTAGATGGAATCTCCTGCTTACCTTGTTCCATCCGAAGAACATAACTGCAACGAAAGTCGATTCAAGGAAAAATGCCAGAATCCCTTCTATGGCCAGGGGCGCACCAAATATATCTCCGACAAACCAGGAATAGTTCGACCAGTTTGTACCGAATTCAAATTCCAGGATGATACCTGTTGCTACCCCAATCGCGAAGTTTATCCCGAAAAGGGTCATCCAGAATTTTGTTGCCCTCTTCCATTCCTCACGTCCCGTCTTCACATAAAGAGTCTCCATTATGGCAATTATGAATGACAAACCAAGTGTAAGAGGGACAAAGAACCAGTGATAGATGGCGGTTAGGGCAAATTGAGCACGTGACCAGTCAACTAATGACAGATCTAAATTTTCAATCATATATATTATTTATGGAGGTTATCTGATCAAGTACATAATCGCTTCGACGGGCATCATCTTTAAAGTTCTTCTTGAGAAAATCAGGGAAAAAGAATATTCTCAGGACAATAAAAATAATAACGATTTTAATAATAATAATGATCCACACTCTTCTTCCCCACCACGACATGTCCCTGAAGCCGTCATAATAGAACCTGTACACGCTCCTGATTTTCCGGAAAATCCTGTCCATCCAAGTCGGAAGTAATATTACTAACATTCAATTAAAAAGTACGATCCTTTCTGTCCGGTTATTCTCTTTCTCCTGAAAGAGAGCCATTCCCCTCCTTCCCGGAGTGTCCAATATCTTCCTCTTCATTTGAGGCTGAGATAGTTGCTCCGATATCAGCCGGTGTCAGCCCGGAGGTAATTTTCTGGACAGCTTTAAAGTTGTAGAAGAACTCCCGGGCAAAAACACGGATAACTGTATAGCCGGGAATTCCAAGTATCATCCCCGGGATACCTGCTGCAAAACCTGCTGCAAGAACAACTACAAAAACCTCCAGGGGATGAGCCCTGACACTGTTTGAAAAAATGGCTGGCTGTAAAATCATGTTGTCAATCAACTGGGTTATTGCCACAACTATAGACATATAGTATATCAATGGAATAACTACCGTCTTGAAATCCATATTGATATGCGATGCAACACCCATAGTGACTGCAATAAAAAATCCCAGCCATGGACCGACATAGGGTATAATATTCAGTATGCCTATTATCAGTCCGAGTACAAGAGCCTGCTGGAAATCGATCCCTATTATTATCATTCCAATATCTATAAGGATCATAACACATGTGCTCTCAATAAGTATCCCGATGAAATATCTTGTAAGAAGGTTTTTTATTGAATACAGTGCCCTGGTAAAGTTGTCGGTATATTTATCGGGTACCCACATTAAGATCGATTCAAAGAAAAGATGCTGGTCCTTAAGGAAGAAAAAGGTAATAAATGAGATCGAGAATATCGCAACAGCGAAATTACCAAGCACTGCGAACACCGAACCAAGGAAGTTCTGGATAACGTTAATATTAAGAACTTCTGCAACCTTCCCTGAAAAATAATCCTTTAGCGACATATCCTGAGGCAGATCCTTGTTCAGTGCCCGGAAGATACTCTCTATCCTGTTCAGGGGATCCTCAATCAGCTGAACTACTTTAGAACTATCAATTGTGGAAAAATATGAGATCTGCTTTGTCAGCCAAGGGACGAAAATGACAAAGAACAGGATTATGACGCCCCACAAGACAAGCAGAGCAAGCAATGCACTTAACGGTACAGGAAATGAGAATTTACCAATCCTGATCTTTGAAAAGAGATCTACAAGCGGACGTCCTACAATTGAAAGGACGCCTGAGACAAGAATATAAACAACAATATTCCTGAAATACCATGCACATGCGAGAAGCAGAAGAACTCCCGCAACAATTAGTATATTCCTGAAGGTTGCTTTCATATCCGGTTTTCCTTATACAAACCTAACTTTTTTTTTCCGATTTACATAACCTGTCATTTTGTCTGCTAATTTGTCATTTACTATGACATATTGACACATTTTGTGTTTTGGAACAGAAGTTGAAAAGATAGATATGTAAAGATTAAAATTAATGTAAAACTTAAAATAATGGAGGACAAAACTATGTTACCAATGATTTCACGCAGAACTTTCAGTCCCTTTTTATCGGATCTTTTCGATGATGATTTCTTCCCTGTAATGAACAGAAGGAATGGTTCAATGCCGGCTGTTAATATCAAGGAAAGTGAAAAGAACTACACTCTTGAGCTTGCTGTACCGGGCATGGATAAAAAAGATCTCAAGATCGACATTAACGAAGATGTTATAGTTATATCATCGGAGTCGAAAACTGAGAATGAAGAAGAAAAGAACGGATACAAGAGAAAGGAATTCAGTTATTCATCATTCTGCAGGAGCTTTTACATCCCTGAAAATGTGAATAAAGAGAAGATCGCAGCTTCATACAAGGATGGAATACTGACTGTTGAGCTTCCTAAACAGGAAGAAGAAAAGAACAAAATCTCCAGACAGGTAAAGATCTCATAAGTTGTTTTTTTAATGAGGGTCTGAGGAGGGTGTCCCATAAGGGCACCCTTATTTTTTCTGACATTCCTCTTCAAATTTTTCGGCGAATTTTCTGCCGAATTCCTTAAGATTCTCTTCTTTGGATCCTGAGGGCCGGAATTTAAATTCAGACGTCTCTTCAAATACTTTCAGCTTAAGATTTCTGAGCGTCTCACTTATTATTTTAACAGCTTCACCGCTCCAGCCGTATGATCCGAATGCACCCGCCAGCTTACCCCTGTCGCGAATCGGGTTTATCAAAGCAAACATTCTATAAACAGGAAGCAGGGTATTCTGGTTTATTGTCGGAGAACCCACAAGCAATGCGTCAGTTGTAGCTAAGAGTGAACCAAGTTCATTCAGATCTATGTTCTCTATGTCTGCCATCTCAACCCTGAAATCGCCACCTTCAAGAATTCCCGACTTAATTATTTCAGCAGCTTCTTTTGTATATCCGTAAGCAGATACATATGCAATAAGTATGCTTCGTTTTGCTTTTTCAGTTGTGGCTTTCAGATAATCAGAAGCATATTTCTCTGTCAGTTCGACAAAATATTTATAGTTCTTTGACAGGATCGGTCCATGACCCGGACATATATATTTTATATCCAGCGGCTTGATCCTTTCAACAGCCTTGACCATAAACCTGCTGAATGGCTGAAGGATCACGTCAAAATAGTACTTAAATGCCTTCAGATAATCATCGTTAATATCATCCGTCATCTCATACCTGCAATAATGAGCTCCGAAAGAATCACAGGGAAACAGTATCCTGTCCTCTTCAAGCCAGGTATATATTGAATCCGGCCAATGAAGATTGGGGGCAGATATGAATCTCAGTCTCTTATTCCCCAGATCCAGAGTATCATTATCCTTAACGACTAACGATCTGAAGGGAATATTAAGCTGATCCTCAAGGTACCGTATTGCGTTGCCGCTTCCCACAACAGTTGCGGAAGGAGCCGCCTTAAGCAATTGCTTCAGGCTGCCGCTATGATCAGGTTCAGTGTGGTCAAGTATGATATAACTGATCTCAGCCGGATTTGTGACCTTGCTGAGCTTACTAAAATATTGTCCGCTGAATTTCTCCTTTGCTACTTCAATGAGAGCTTTCTTATCCGCATTGATGAAGTAAGAATTATAGGTTGTGCCGAATTCAGTTGTCATTACAATATCGAAGGTTCTGATATCATAATCCAGGATGCCAATCCATTTTACATCATCAGTGATGTCAATTATTCTGTCATCTTTCTTTTCCATAAAAATGATAGTTTTCAGATTTTGGCAATTATGCTTTTGTTTGCCCTTACCTGTTGAAGTATTGGTATTTCAATTTCAGTTCCGATCGGTAGAAATATATCTACCCTTGAGCCGAACTTAATGAATCCAAGTTCATCGCCCTGTTTGACAATCTGGTCCTTTTTTGCGTACGTTACAATTCTTCTTGCCACTGCTCCGGCTATCTGCCTTACAAGGATCTCTTTCCCCATGCCTGTCTCAATTACTATCGTACTTCTCTCGTTGAGCTCAGACGATTTGGGATGCCATGCAACCATATAATGACCAGGGTGATAATCAACATATTTAACGCGACCCGACACAGGATACCTGTTACTGTGAACATTGAAAGGAGACATAAAAATTGATATCTGAAGACGCTGGTCCTTAAAATATTCCTTTTCTACAGTCTCTTCAATAACCACCACTTTCCCATCTGCAGGCGCATAAACAAGCCTGGGGTCCGGTTCAAGTACCCTCTCAGGCCAACGGAAAAAAAATAAAAGGAAAATATAGAGAGATGTAGATCCTAAACCCAGTATCCATTTCAGGGTTGTTTTGTCAGGCAGCAGGATAGCATCAAGAATATTGAATACCAGAAGTATAATGAATCCCAAGATCAGTATTTTATATCCCTCTCTGTGAATGCTCATCCGAAAAAAATTTGCACAAAACTAATTAAGACCATTCAATCATCCAAAAAGTAAAATAAAAAGAAACATAAGAGGAAATGCAACTATCGTACTATCAAAGCGGTCGAGGAATCCTCCGTGACCAGGCATGATTGTCCCTGAATCCTTGACCCCCAGGCTCCTCTTCAGCATTGATTCAACGAGATCTCCATATGTCCCTGATATTGAAATAATAACAGCCATCACTAACCAGAGCGGCCTGGCTACAATTCCAAGCCAGCCTCCCAGGAACCAGGCGACTATTGCGGTGATAATCATCCCTCCAAAGAATCCCTCCCACGACTTTTTTGGAGATATCCGCTCCATGATCCTGTTACGCCCGAATGATATACCTGTAAGATAAGCTCCCGTATCATATGCCCATTGCATCAGAAAAAAACCGATCACTATTCCGGGTGAAAATATCACCTGTGAATGATTGAGAAAGGTGCTTAATCCGTGGTGTCCAAAAGCTGAAAAAGGGAATAAAGAAAAAGGCACTCCTATATAAAAGAGAGGGAAGAATGTATGAGCAAGCGAATCAAATGGCCTGTCCTGCTTTCTGTAAAGTTCAATCATCGGGATTAGCAGCATCAGAGGGATGAGAATAAGCAGGGAGCCTGCTTCTAGTATACCAGCGGCTGTAAGTGTTGCTATCGTATATCCTGTTATACCGGTTAATATTCCGGTTATAAGCTGTGGCCTGATGCCTGAGGTTTTAATTATTGAATAATACTCGTACATCGTTCCTGACAGAATTACAAGCCCTGTCAGAAAAAACGATATAGGATGGAGCCAGAAACCTCCTAGTGTGAATATTACGATCCACACACCGGTTAACGTCCTTCTGAAAAGATTATTCAATTCTCCAGTAGTTTATTCTGTAGGCTGCTTTGAAGATCTTTCCGGATCGACAGCTTCATCAGGAAAAAGCTTTTCCTGTTTTGTGGTATTTTTTCTTCGCTTTTTTTGCAGCGGTTCTTCATTATTAACCGGATCCTGAATGACAGGTTCATTAACAGTTTCTGTATTAACCGTTGTTGTGGCCTGCTCATTCTTTTCCGCGGCTTCCCTGATCTCTTTAAGAAGATCTGCCTTTCTTTTTCCGAAGATCCTCTCCAGNNAGATCTTCACTGAATATTACCTCTTTTTCAAGGAGCAGCTCGGCGAGTTCAGTCAGTCCTTTCAGGTTTTGCTTCAGAACTGATTTAGCTCTTTCATACGATTCTTCAATGATCTGTTTTACTTCATTATCGATAAGTTCGGCTGTCTTCTCGCTATAGGGTTTAGTGAAACCGAAATCTGACTGTCCGGTTGAATCATAGAAACTTATGTTCCCTATTTTATCGCTCATCCCGAAGAATGATACCATTGCGTATGCCTGTTTCGTGATCTTCTCAAGATCGCTGAGTGCGCCTGTCGAGACTTTGCCGAAAATAAGTTCTTCAGAAGCCCGGCCTCCAAGGGCATAAGCCATCTCATCAAGCAACTGCTCACGTGTTGTGATCTGCCTCTCTTCAGGCAGGTACCAGGCAGCTCCCAGAGCTCTCCCGCGTGGGATTATCGTGACCTTGACAAGCGGGCTTGCATGTTCCAGGAGCCAGCTCACTGTAGCATGACCGGCTTCGTGATAAGCTATCGTCTTTTTCTCTTCAAATGAAATGATCTTATTCTTTCTTTCGAGGCCTCCTACAATACGGTCAATAGCATCAAGGAAATCCTGCTTTTCAACAACAGTCTTGTTTTTTCTTGCAGCTATCAGCGCTGCTTCATTACAGACGTTGGCAATATCAGCGCCAGAGAATCCCGGAGTCTGTTTTGCCAGGAATCCGACGTCAAAATTCTTTGCAAGTTTTATTGGTCGCAGATGAACTTTAAAAATCGCTTCCCTTTCAGTCAGGTCGGGCAGCTCGACATGTATCTGCCTGTCAAATCTTCCGGCTCTGAGCAACGCCCTGTCCAGTATATCGGCCCTGTTTGTTGCAGCGAGGATTATGACTCCCATATTTGTTCCGAAGCCATCCATCTCGGTAAGAAGCTGGTTCAGAGTATTCTCACGTTCATCATTGGAACCGAAATTGACATTCCTGCCCCGCGCCCTCCCTACTGCATCTATTTCATCGATAAAGACAATACAGGGTGCCTTTTCCTTAGCCTGCTTGAACAGATCACGCACTCTTGAAGCTCCTACACCAACGAACATTTCAACGAAATCCGATCCTGAGATTGAGAAAAATGGCACATTAGCTTCACCAGCAACAGCCTTTGCCAGAAGGGTTTTTCCGGTACCCGGAGGGCCTATCAGCAGCGCCCCTTTAGGAATCTTGCCTCCAAGCTGTGTATATTTCTTAGGGTTCTTCAGGAAATCAACGATCTCCATAACCTCTGTTTTAGCTTCTTCAAGACCGGCCACATCGTTGAAATTTATCTTTACATTTGTATCCTTATCAAAGATCTGAGCCCTTGATTTCCCGACACTGAATATCCCTCCGGCTCCGCCAGCTCCACCACCGGCCATACGACNNGCCATACGACGCATCATAAACAGCCATACAACTATTAGAAGGATCGGAAGTATGAGCCAGCCAAGAATGTCAGCAAAATAATTTTTCCTAGTGACATATTCCGGATAGATCAGCTCATTATCCTTATAACCGGCATTTTTCTGTGTTTCCAGGATAAACGGTTCGAAGTTGCTTATGTCTCCGATATTATATACAAACTGCGGTTTGGGCACCTGTAATCCGACTCCGCCTCCGGGTTTTGGAAGGTTCTCATACCTTCCGGATTCTATCGCGGTACTTTTAAGATATATCTCAGCCTGCTCCTTATTTACAACGACCAGGTTCTCGATATCCCGGTTGATGATCATATCCTTTAACATGCTTGTCGTAGCCTTCTGCGACGATTTTCCGCTGAACAGAACCTCAAAAAGGATGATCGAAACAGCAAGGATGGCAAAGATCCAGTTAGAGTTAAACTTTGGCTTCCCGTTATTGTTCTTATTCTTATCCGGAATATTCTTATTACTTTTTTCTGCCATAAATCACCAGCTTACTTAATTTTATCAGTCATCTCCTCAAAATTAGCATCAGCCCAGAGTGTCTCCAGACTGTAAAAATTCCTGTATTCCTCAAGAAAGATATGGACGACAACATCCCCGTAATCAAGCAGCACCCAGTAACAGTTCTCAAGGCCTTCAACATGAAAAGGTTTTTCTCCTGTATCAATCCTGACGGTATCTTCAACTGAATCACATATTGCATCTACCTGTGTAACAGAATTAGCATGACATATAACAAAATAATCGGCTATACTGTTCTCGAATTTGCGCAGATCAATCTTAAGGACGTTTAGTCCCTTTTTATTGAAAATACCTTTAACAACACTTTTTAAAAGAACCTTTGTACCGTCAGATCTCTGCTTCATCAATAATTATCAGTTAGATATCAACCTGCAAAAGTACAAACTTTTATCTGTATTTTTGTCACTGCAGCCTAATTTTGAAATCAGTGCATGATTATCAAATAAATACTGAACGATAAAATATTTGCTTCCATGATCATAGGTTCAAATCTTCTCCGGTTCGACAGCATACAATCGACAAATACGAAAGCCCTAATGCTGATAAGAAATGAGGATATTCCTGAAGGTACTGTCGTCTTTACCGGTTTCCAGACTGCCGGCAGAGGACAGGCAGGCAATACGTGGGAAAGTGAAAAAGGCAAAAACCTGTTACTAAGTATAATCTTATATCCCGAGTCAGTATCTCCTGAGAACCAGTTTATTATCTCAATGACTATCTCACTGGGGATATCCGATCTAATCGATAAATATCATCCCGGCTGCAAAATTAAATGGCCTAATGATATTTACCTCAACGATAAGAAAATAGCCGGTATACTAATTGAGAATTCCATATCTGGTTCAATTCTAAAAAGTTCCGTTGCGGGAATCGGTCTTAATATCAATCAGGTAAATTTTCCTCCAAATATCCCAAATGCCGGATCACTGAAACAGATCACCGGAAAGGAATTTGATACTGAAGTTCTGTTAAAAGAACTTCTTTCTGAACTGGATAAAAGATACAAGCTCATGCTGTATGGCGACAGAGAAAGTATCAGGCGGGAATATATCTCAAAGCTCTACAGGCTGAATGAATGGAGCAGATATCGTTCAGCCGGATCAGCTTTTAAAGGCAGGATAACAAATATTTCGGATGAAGGGCATCTCATAATTGAAAACCACGGGGGTAAAATGATGACTTTTTCATTCAAGGAGGTAGACTATCTGTCCTGATATGTCTCTTTCCATCCTTTGAAGTTCTCCATCTCTTCAATAAGCTTTGCGAGAAAATATCTTACGGGTTCATCAGCAACCATCTTTAAAAAGGGATTCATATCGGCTGAGAGGTCAACTTTGACTTCCGACTTATCAGCTTCCTGACTGATTATATTCAGAATCAGGGAGAAATCATTAACCTGCCTTGCATATCCTGAAAAAATTACCTTGTCCGGGTAGAACTTCTCCTTAAGCCTTATAGTTACCTCTCCAAGCATGCCAACCCTGAAGCTGCATGTGTCCCTGTCGATCTTAATGTCGGTGAATGTATCCGGCGGGATAAATCTTTCGAAATTCCTGATGTCAGTCACAAAATTATAAATATCTGCTGCACCAAAGTCAACTTTACCCTGGCGGCTTTCATATGTTGAGATGCTCATATTTTTTAAAATTAAGTATGATCAGATCACAGACCCCAGGTGGAAGGATCGACCCTCCATAACTTCAGGGTCTCAAGATCTGCACTGCTTATATATCCGGTATTCAATGCAGTTTCTATAAGAACCGAATAATTGCACAAAGTATTCAGCGGCACATTTTCTGCAGCAAAGGCGTCTGATGCTTTTTTAAATTCATATGTAAAGATAGCGGCCATGCCCAATACTTGGCATCCTGCTTCCCTCAGGGCTTTCACGGCATTGAGGCTGCTGCCACCGGTAGATATAAGGTCCTCAATAACAACAACTTTCTGGCCTTTTGTATAATAGCCCTCGATCTGGTTACCGAGGCCATGTTCCTTGGCTCCTGATCTGACATAGATAAAAGGCAGTTCCAGCTTATCCGCAACGAGGGCACCGTGAGATATTGCACCGGTAGCTACTCCTGCGATCAGTTCAGCCCCTGGATATAAGGAATTTACCAGAGAAGCAAATGAATCACGTATGTATGATCTTACCTCCGGAAAAGACAGAGTTTTCCGGTTATCGCAGTATATAGGAGATTTCCATCCGGATGCCCATGTAAAAGGATTTGATGGTTGCAATTTAATTGCTTTAATTTGTAACAGATATTCGGCTATTTTTTTTGCATTATTCTCCATAGAATATGTATAAAGTTCATTTCGAAAACAGATTCATCCTGATAAGTCCTGAACCTGACCGCTTACAAAAATACGGGTTATTCCATAAATTCTATGATACAAAGGAACTTTATAGAATTATTTCTGAATTCCAGGAAAATCCGACAGTTCAGGCAATAAATATCTATGGTCCCAATATCAAGCATATCTGGAAGATTTTCAGGATATATTTTACCGAAGTCGGAGCTGCCGGAGGTCTTGTTAAGCACACTTCAGGCCGTTATCTGTTTATTGAAAAGAAGGGGAAGCTGGATCTGCCAAAAGGGCATATGGAACCGGGAGAGGAAGCTTCGGTGTGTGCCATCAGGGAAGTACAGGAAGAATGCGGGATAGAGGGGCACAAAATTGTAAAGCCTCTTTTACCCAGTTACCACACTTACACCTGGGAAGGCATTTCATACCTGAAGAAGACAAACTGGTTTCTGATGGAATATAATGGTGAAATGGTAAATGAGCCGCAGGTCAAGGAAGGGATCACCAGGGTTGAATGGCTGCTTCCCGAGGAAATAAGTAAAATTAAAGGTAGTGCGTGGCTTTCACTGATGGATCTTATCAACGAATCTATCTTTAATCCTCACCTCCCTTATAACGTTTGAGGTCTATTGCAGCCGGAACAAATTTAGAGGCATCTCCCCCGCTGCGTATTATATCGCGTACTATTGTTGAATTGATCGGAGTGTGTTCAGGAACCGTCAGTAAGAATACCGATTCGACATCCGATTTTAAGGCCTTATTGACCTGCGCGATAGCCCGTTCAAATTCAAAATCAGCTGCAGTCCTCAAACCCCGGAGAATATATTTTGCACCCTTATTAATACAATAGTCGACAGTCAGCCCTTCATAATGATCAACTTTCACCCTTGGCTCATCGCTGAACACTTTTGCGATCATCTCTTTTCTGGTCTCAAGGGGAAAATAGCTTTTTTTCAAAGCGTTGGCACCGACAGCAATTATTATTTCATCAAAAAGTCCAAGCGCTCTTCTTACTATACCTTCATGTCCGATTGTAAAAGGATCGAAGGATCCGGGAAAGACTGCTATTTTTTTCATCCGAACGTTATTTTTCTGGCATTACTTACTTTTTGCTTGAGCAGGGCGAGATCAAGCACTTCCATTATTGTATCCACATAATGGAATTTCAATCCCCGTATATAGATATCCTTGATATCCTCAACATCTTTTTTGTTTTCCGCAGATAGAATGATCTCCTTAATGCTTGCTCTCTTTGCTGCAAGGATCTTTTCCTTTATACCTCCAACCGGCAGTACCTTTCCCCTCAGGGTAATCTCGCCTGTCATTGCAAGATATTTTCTGACCTTTCTCTGTGTAAATGCCGAAGCAATTGATGTTGCCATTGTAATACCCGCCGATGGCCCGTCTTTGGGGATAGCCCCCTCAGGGATATGAATATGGATGTTCCATTTATCAGAGAAATCATCAGGGAGATCAAGCAGACTGGCATTTGACTTTAGGTATTCCAGTGCAATTATCGCTGATTCTTTCATTACCTCTCCAAGATTCCCGGTCAGTGTCAGTTTTCCGGTTCCCTTGCTCAGGCTGGTCTCAACGAAAAGTATCTCTCCTCCTGCTGCTGTCCAGGCTAAGCCGGTAACTACTCCTGCCTGGTCATTGCCTGCATAGATGTCACGGATATATTTCGGCGGTCCGAGTATTTCGCCAAGCATTTTTTCGGAAAGCGTCGGATTGTAGTCCGTCTCAGAAGCGATATTCTTTGCAGTGACCCTGACGATCTTTGCCAGCTTCTTATCAAGTTCTCTTACACCCGATTCACGGGTATATTTCTCGATGATCTTTTCCATCACATTATTCCCGATAATCAGTTGCTTCGTCTTAACTCCATGATTTTCGAGCTGTTTAGGAAGAAGATGTCTCTGTGCGATCTCAAGCTTTTCCTCAACAAGATAGCCGGTTATCTCGATTGTCTCCATCCTGTCGCGGAGAGCGGCACTTATTGTCGATAAGGTGTTTGCAGTGGCAATGAACAGTACTTTTGACAGGTCATATTCCATCTCCAGGAAATTATCAAAGAAAGTGCTGTTCTGCTCAGGATCAAGGACCTCAAGAAGTGCGGATGAAGGATCACCCCTGAAATCCTGTCCGACTTTATCAACTTCATCAAGAATAAATACCGGATTTGATGATCCGGCCCTTTTTATATTCTGGATTATCCTTCCGGGCATAGCTCCTATATATGTTTTCCTGTGTCCCCTTATCTCTGCTTCGTCATGAAGACCTCCGAGCGACATTCTTACATATTTTCTTCCCAGGGCCTTAGCTACGGATTTGCCGAGCGATGTTTTACCTACTCCGGGAGGTCCGTAAAGACAGAGTATCGGAGATTTCAGGTCGCCCTTCAGCTTAAGCACTGCAAGGTGTTCAAGTATCCTTTCCTTCACATCATCAAGGCCAAAATGGTCGTTATCGAGTACCTGCCTGGCATAATTCAGGTCAAGATTATCGGGTGTGTATTCGCCCCACGGAAGATCCAGCAGTGTCTGGATATAGTTTACCTGGACTGAATACTCCGCAGCAGCAGGATTCAGGCGGGTAAGCTTGTCAAGTTCCTTATTGAAGGTTTTACTAACATCTTCGGTCCACTTCTTTTTCTCAGCTTTTTTCCTGTATTCTTCTATCTCCTTCTCAAGAGGATTGCCTCCAAGTTCGTTCTGAATCGTTTTCATCTGCTGATGCAGGAGGAACTCCCTCTGCTGCTGGTCGAGGTCACTTTTGACCTTCGACTGCAGCTCGTTTTTAAGCTCAAGAACCTGTATTTCCTGGACAAGATATTCAAGGAGTGCATAGCCTCTGTCGCGGATACTGTTTATTTCGAGCAGTTTCTGCTTGTCCTGGACTTTAATGTCGGTATTTGAGCATATGAAGTTTATCAGGTAAGTATTGTTCTCAATGTTCTTGATAGCGAAGGATGCTTCGGGACTAATATTAGGGTTGATCTTGATTATCTTTAATGAAAGGTCCTTAAGTGATCCGACTATAGCATCAAAATCCTTGCTTGTCGGTTCAGGTTTTCTTTCTGGCATAGGTTTTACCTTTGCCATGAAGTAAGGATCGCTTGAGACAAGATCGCTTAGCACCATCCTTTTTCTTCCCTGGATAATTGCAGTAGTCGAACCGTCAGGCATTTCAAGAAGCTTTACAATCTGGCCTATAGTACCGACGGGGTGGAGATCCTCAAATCCGGGATTCTCGGTGTCAGGATCTTTCTGGGCAACGGTCCCGACAATCTTGTCATTCCTGTATGCATCCTTTATCAGCTGGATAGAACGCGGCCTGCCAATTGAGATAGGCAGGACAACTCCGGGGAAGAGCACAGTATTACGGAGTGAAAGGACCGGGATAACTTCCGGAACCTCAACGTTTTCAAGATCACTGTCATCTCCGTCAGCTATAATAGGGACTATATCGCCCTCTCCATCCATCATTTCCGGCAGCAATATCTCGTTAATAGGTCTCCTGTATTTCTTCTCCATAAGTGTTCATTCTCCCGAATTAGTGTCAAAATTACTTAATATTTTCTATTTGCAGGTGCCGGGAATATGCTCAATCTTCGTGCCATAAATGAAAATTATACGTATAATATAAGATAGGGGCGTTGCATGCAACGCCCCTACCGATATTTTATGACAAAAATTCCCGATTATTGATTTTTCTCCTCTTTTGCAGCGGTTTTCTTTTTCCCTACATGATCCTTATACCTGTTCATATATTTATCAACCCTTCCTGCTGTATCGACAAGTTTCATCTTACCTGTATAAAAGGGATGAGAGGTATTTGAAATTTCAAGCTTGATAAGAGGGTACTCCTTGCCGTCCTCCCACTTGATAGTCTCTTTCGACGGAGCAGTTGACTTGCTCATGAAAGTATAACCATTCGACATATCCTGAAATACAACAAACCTGTAATTCTCCGGATGTATTCCTTTTTTCATTGCTGTTTACTTTAAAAATGACTCCCTCTAAAATTCTGTTATTTAAGGACTGCAAAATTAATGAACTCCCGTTAAATTCCAATAATAAATCACCAAATAATTGATCCTCCTTCCTATTTTCTACTTAACCTGCTGTTTATCAATAACTTCATCTTTATATCTCCTGAACAGGAGTTTGTCATTTATCATATAACGATATGTAATATGGGTTTTTGCCCTTTTTGCGCCTAAAGCTTCATAGATAGCTATCATTTTAGGGTTATAATCGGCAACCCAAGAAAGTTCCATTTCCTTTATCCATTTTTTTTGCCTGAATACCTGGTATAGCTTTAAAAATATTGCAGATTCAACTCCCGAATTCTGGTATGCATAATGAACACCACCCACAACACCCCTTACCCTGCTGATCTCATTTGTATTTTTGTAGTACAGAAACTTAAGCTTGCTCCAAAGATCCATTTTCCCATCCAGATGTCTCAATATCTGGTTCAGATCGGGGAAAAGGATGAAAAATCCGATAGGCTTTTCTTTCGAGTANNGATTGTAGATCTCACAGATATCATCAATAAATTTCCGGCTGTTCCGGAATTCAAAGTGCCGGAAGCTGTAACCCTGGCGTTGAGAGATCCTTTCAGCTATTCTCATCATTCTTTCCGGGAAAGTCTCGATCTCATTTGTCGAACCTCTGATGGTCCTGTGGTGTGAATACTGTTCAAAATAGTTAAGGAACCCGTATGATTCGAAGAAATCCCTGTAATACCTTTTATTGTAAGGCATGCCGTAAGATTGCTGCATGAAGCCATCAACGAGTAATCCCCAGAAGTTATAATTCTCCCCGAAGTTGATCGGGCCATCCATCGCTTCCATTCCCTGAGCAGAAAGCCAATCTTTAACCGTATCAAACAGAAGGAATGCTGCGTCCTTATCTTCTATCACTTCGAAAAAGCCAAAACCGCCAGTCGGCTGTTTATTGGCTGCTGACCGCTGATTGTCAATAAATGCAGCTACACGACCTATTGTTCTGCCGCTGTTATCATTTAGTATCCAGCGTATTGCCGTACCGCGTTCAAAGGAATGGTTCCGTGCAGGATCAAAAATACCTTCAATCTCATCATCAGGCGGACAGACCCAGTCAGGATCGCTCCTGTATAACCATTTTGGAAAATCCAGGAATTCCGTCCGGTCTTTTCCTGTTTTTACTTCAGATATAACCATCAGATAACTAACTGATTTATAAAGTTTGATTGANNATAAAGTTTGATTGAAATTTTCCACCCTACCCTTCTGCAAATATAAACAGTTTTTTCAAACAGGATATCTGAAAAACACAGTTCCCGAAACGGGTACATTACCTGATATTAATGATTCCCTTGTCGACAAGGATAAAGATAATCGTCAGGAGAATAGAATAGATCGTGAAGATCTTAAGAGGTATATATTCTGTTGGTTTGATCTTCATCTTCACCCATACATATCCGACAAGTATCATTTTACCGATACAGTAGACTATGAAAGTAGAAAGGGCGACCCCGACAATTCCGTAGCCCCATTTTATCATCAGGAGGCTGAGCGG
>MTKX01017108.1_pt2 | contig 16732 bp, 16 predicted proteins | sample 1042771 | NCBI WGS metagenome assembly MTKX01 (sample SAMN06212183, study PRJNA360534) | anaerobic digester metagenome | biome: Wastewater treatment plant; material: sludge; isolation source: anaerobic digester fed with sludge from wastewater treatment plant | place: Denmark: WWTP Randers ... | reverse complement strand
GATTGGCTGGGCATGGTTTCGCTGACAGCCTCTGCAGTGGTTAATGGGCTTGCCTCTGGTACGTTAACCATCCTGTTTGAGTATATTTTCTCGTTCGTTCTGGATATCCCGACTGCCCTGCAACTAATGGACATTTCAAGACCTGATCACCCGTTAATGCAGCATGTGCTTCAAACCATGCCCGGTTCGTACCAGCACAGCTTACAGGTCTCCAACCTTGCGGAACAGGCTGCTGAAGCTATCGGCGCAGACAGACTGTTGGTAAGGGTTGGGGCACTTTATCATGATGTAGGAAAATCCGAAAATCCTGGTTTCTTCGTTGAAAATCAAATTCGCGGCAGCGTTGACCCCCATGACGACATCTCCCCTGAAGTAGCATCCGCAACTATCATAAAACACGTCACGGATGGGGTTGCCCTCGCAAAACGTTATCGTTTGCCGTCCAGAGTGACTGACTTTATAAGAGAACACCATGGCACGATGATCACGCGCTACCAATATGGTAAAGCGCTTGCGGCGGCTGAAAATTCGGAAGAAGTTGATCCTGATCTTTTCAGGTACCCCGGTCCAGCTCCCCGTTCAAAAGAAACCGCCATCCTAATGCTCGCCGATGGCACCGAAGCCAGATCCCGAGCCAACACTGCCCGTACTGACGAGGAGATTTTGGATGTGATCAATTCGGTCATGAACACCTGCAAGGAAGCCGGGCAATTTGACAACACCGACCTAACCCTGAAGGACCTGAGCACCATTCGGGAATCATTCTTCCAAACACTTCAACGCTCTTACCATCCGCGCATCCAATATCCTGAAACCCGACGCGGTAAAACTGAACCAGTCCTGATCACAAACCAGGCTCAATCCACTCCTGAGAAATGACATGTTAACGATCAAATCACGCCAGATTTATCGGAAAGAACTGGACAAAAAACGATTACAAGAAGTCAGTGCAACTGCCTTCAGATTTTTAGGCTTTGAAATCGAGCCAGAAGTAACCCTCCAGATAACTGACGACAAAACAATCCGGGAATTCAACCTCCAATATCGGGACACGGACGAAGCCACGGATGTACTATCCTTCGAAAACGCCTTCACTGATCCAGAGAGTGGAGAGACTTACCTTGGTGATATCCTCATCTCTTTCGAAACGGCAAAAAGGCAGGCGGACACCCGAGAGCTGGGTGTGATGACCGAACTCGAAATGCTCCTCGTGCATGGCATATTGCACCTGGCAGGTATGGATCATGGCGCAACCAGTGAATGGCAGGAAATGTCGGCTCTGCAAGATGAGATCCTTGCGCAACTCAACAACCCCATCCAAAAAAGTATTCATAAACCAACCTAGCTCCAGCATTTTCATCCTTTAGATTCCAGTTTTTCCCCTACAACCGAAGGCATTTTTGCTCCGCGTTTGGATATTTACCTTCCTCTTTCAGGTTGAAAGCCATTTGTCTGGTACAATCCAACCAGGCGATCGCACGGATCTTATATTCGCGCGATTCTGTATATTTTGCCGACAATTAAAAGGAGACCTTAGGAGTAAATATGCACAAAGATTTTTTGGACATCATCGATTACACCCCCGAAGAACTACTCGCCTTGCTCGATTTAGCCGTTGAGCTGAAGCAAGAGTACCAGGCGGGCGGCAATCAGCCAACCCTAAAAGGCAAAGTGCTGGCGTTAATTTTCCAAAAGCCCTCATTGCGTACCCGTGTCAGTTTCGACATGGGCATGCGCCACCTCGGCGGAGACGCACTATACCTCTCGCCAAATGAGATCGGACTGGGTAAACGCGAGTCGATAGCCGATATCGCCCGGGTACTCTCCGGTATGGTCCACGGCATCATGGCGCGCGTCTTTGAGCACCAACACGTGCTTGAGCTCGCAAAATGGTCTTCCATCCCGGTCATCAACGGTCTCAGTGATTACAGTCACCCCTGCCAGGCAATGGCAGACATCATGACCGTTTATGAAGAATTCGGCAAAATCAAGGATGTCAATATCACTTATGTCGGCGATGGCAATAATGTGGCTGTCTCGCTGATGCAGATTGCCGCTAAATTGGGCGCAAACTTCACAATCGCCAATCCCGAAGATTACGACATGCCCGCACAAGCTATCGAAACAGTTAAGCCGATTGCAGCAGCCAGCGGGAGCAAACTGAACTTCCTGCGCGATCCCCACGAAGCCGTCAAGGGAGCCCACGTGATTTATACCGACACATGGACCAGCATGGGTCAGGAAGAAGAAACCGCAAAACGCGAATTGGTCTTCCCTCCATACCAGGTGAATGATCAATTGGTTGCCGAAGCTGAACCGGAAGCGATTGTGCTTCACTGTCTGCCCGCTCACCGAAACCAGGAAATCACAGACGAAGTCGCCGATGGACCTCACTCACGCCTCTTCCCCCAAGCGCACAATCGTCTGCACGCACAAAAAGCAATTCTGCAAACATTACTAGGAGAGAAATAAATGTTAACAAAAGACTACATCGAAATTGAAGATAAGTACGGCGCACATAATTACAAACCTCTGAGTGTTGTCCTTTCCGAGGGCAAAGGCGTTTGGGTTTGGGACGTTGAAGGCAAAAAATACCTTGACTGTCTCAGTGCATATTCGGCTGTAAACCAGGGGCATTGCCACCCGCGCGTGGTCAAAGCGATGGTTGATCAGGCACAAAAAATCGCCCTGACATCCCGCGCATTCCGCAACGACAAACTTGGCATGTTATACAAAAAACTGGTGGACCTGACCGGTTATGAGCGTGTTTTGCCCATGAACAGCGGTGCCGAAGCCGTCGAATCAGCGATCAAGATCGCCCGCAAGTGGGCTTATGTGGTCAAGGGTGTCCCCAAGTACCAAGCAGAGATTATCGTAGCTGCTGGCAACTTCCACGGGCGCACCGTTACGATTGTTTCTTTCTCTACTGAACAATTCTACAAGGAAGCCTTTGGACCCTTCACACCTGGCTTCAAGGTTGTCACTTATGGTGACATCGAAGAAATGAAAGCCGCAATCAATCCGAACACGGCCGCAGTCATGCTGGAGCCCATTCAAGGCGAAAATGGCGTTGTTTTGCCTCCGGACGGCTACCTGAAATCAGTCGCCGACTTGTGCAAGGAAAACAACGTTTTATTCATCGCTGATGAGATCCAGACGGGTCTTTGCCGGACCGGTAAGTGGTTCGCTTCGCAACACGAAGGCGTCCGCCCCGATGTAACAGTGATTGGCAAAGCCCTTTCCGCAGGTATGTATCCTGTTTCAGCAGTCCTTGCTGATGACGTAGTCTTGGGTCTCTTCCAACCCGGCGAGCACGGTTCCACCTTCGGCGGAAGCCCATTAGCCGCGGCTGTGGCTGTGGCAGCCCTTGAAGTACTGGATGAAGAGCACCTGGCAGAGCGCGCGACCGAACTTGGCAATTACTTCATGTCAAAACTGCGCCAAATAGACTCCCCCGCAGTAAAGGAAGTCCGCGGACGCGGCTTGTTGATCGGCGTCGAGCTCTATCCCGAAGCTGGCGGTGCCCGTCGTTACTGCGAAATGCTGCAGGAAGCCGGCATCCTCGCCAAAGAAACACACGACCATGTGATCCGCTTCGCCCCACCGCTTGTGATTGAGAAAGAGACCCTCGACTGGGCGATTGGAATTATTGCGGATGTCTTGAAAAGATAAGGAAGGTCGCCATGTACCGGTTTGCCAAGATCGTCGCCACGTTAGGTCCCAGCAGTTCGGATGAAGCCGTACTGGTAGAGATGGTGAAGGCAGGCATGGATGTCTGCCGATTGAATTTTTCGCATGGGGCTCACGATGACCATGGCGAAAAGATCAGACTAATTCGCAAGATCTCAAAAGATCTTGGCAAGCCGATTTCAATTCTCATGGACCTTCAAGGTCCAAAATTACGCATTGGCGTTTTGCCAAATGGGGTAATTAACCTTCAGTCCGGACAAGAAGTTGCGCTAAGCTCCCGTGATGATCCTCAGAACCTGCCGGAAGGAGTGGTTTTCATTCCTTTTGACGTTCCCAAACTGCATGAAGTGCTCATGCCTGGTAACCATATCCTGCTGGATGATGGGCAACTCGAATTTGAAGTGCTGCGCCTGGATGGAGAGAACATTTTCGCTAAAGTCATTCTTGGTGGAAATCTCAAATCTCATAAAGGTGTCAACCTTCCAGGTTCCAATCTCGACATTCCAGTCCTTACTGCCAAAGACCTCGAAGATCTAAAGTTTGGGCTTGAGGCAGGCGTTGACCTCGTGGCAATTTCGTTTGTCAAAAAAGCAGCGGACATTGAAATGGTTCGTGATACTATGCGCAGTATGGTTAATAATCGAAGGCTACCACCAATTATTGCCAAATTGGAACGACCTGAAGCAATTACTAACCTGGATGAGATTGTTAGAGTAACAGATGGTGTGATGGTTGCCCGGGGCGACCTGGGTGTCGAAATTTCACCCGCGCTGGTGCCCTCGGTTCAAAAAGAGATCATCAAAAAGGCAAATAACTTAGGAAAATTTGTGATCACTGCCACCCAGATGCTCGAATCCATGATCAACAACCCTCGCCCCACCCGCGCTGAAGCGGCTGACGTGGCAAATGCCATTTTTGATGGAACCGATGCGGTCATGCTCTCAGCAGAATCAGCTGCTGGCAAGTATCCGGTGCAGAGCATTCGCATGATGGCAAATATCATCTTGGAGTCAGAAAGCCATTCAGCCGATTGGGGACATCACAATATCTTGCAAGCTGACGTCTCGACTGACGATGCCATCGTGATTTCACACGCCGCACGCGATATGGCAAAAGACAAAGACGTGGCCGCGATTGTTGTTTTCACCCGTTCTGGTCTTTCCGCGCTCTGGATCAGCAAGACCAAGCCGAATGTACCAATATTTGCCTTTACTCCGGAAATCAGCACTTACCAATGGCTGGGAATCTGTTGGGGTATCACACCCTTCCGCGTCCCGCATGCCGACACGCTCGAAACCATGGTCACGCATGTCGAGACTGCATTGACAGCTGCCACCCCACTCAAACGCGGTGACCAGGTCGTTGTGATCACTGGCTTTCCCGTTGGCGCATTCACCAGTCCCAATCTGGCATTACTCTATACTCTCAAAGGCTGATCTAGCGGGTCAAAAAGAGACTCAGAAGTTACACTAATTGCAAACAAACCAAAAACCGGCCTGAATCAGACCGGTTTTTGTGAAGCTGGTTTCGTTCAATAAAGCGAGATGTTTATCGCCTCGAGAGATTCCTTGCTTGGGCGCAAGCGATCTGAGGTGAGACGGTTGAACGGCTCATCCGGAAGATCGTATTGCTCCTGGATGGTCGGCGGGACCTCCGAGAAGTAGATCAAACCTGTAGCAAAGTAGTGATACTTGTAGGACTCCGTCAACAGATCCAGCGCCGCATGGCGATCGGTTGGATCGTAATCCTTGTCGATTTTCTTTAACACCATGTAAGACCCATCATTCAATTGGATCTCTCGAAAGGTTCCTTCTTCAAAACTTTCAAGCTGCATATCCTCACGGCGGGTGAAGTGCGAAATGCCCTGGATTGGCGCTTCATGTTCCCGCCCCCATGAGTAGGATTGCAGCGCTTCATCACGGTTGTTAAAAGTGACACATGGGCTGATGACGTCAATCACAGCAACGCCATTCTGAGAAAGCGCGGCTTTGATTAGTTCTTTCATCTGTTTTACATCTCCGGAGAAGGTGCGAGCCACAAAAGGCGCTCCGCTGATGAGAGCTTCCATGCAAAGGTCAAGTGGAGGCAAAATGTTGACACCCTGATGCTTCAGTACGAGACCCTGGTCTGTTGTGGCAGAAAATTGCCCCTTTGTCAGACCGTAACACCCATTGTTCTCAATGATGTACACCATTGGAACGTTCCGCCGAATGACGTGTTTGAAATGTCCCATGCCAATACTGGCGGTATCGCCGTCACCGGAGATACCGAGGATTTTGATCGACGAATCACCAAAACTTGCTCCAGTTGCCACCGTGGGCATCCGCCCATGCAAGCCATTAAATCCAAAAGATCGATCGAGAAAATAATTTGGGCTCTTGCTTGAGCAGCCAATGCCGCTGATTTTCATTACCTTTTCAGGAGCAATTCCAAGTTCCCAGACTGCTGCCTGGATCTGGTTTGAAATAGCGTTATGACCACAGCCAGGACATAGCGTCGAAGGTTTCCCTTTATAGTCAGCCAGTGCGAGGCCGATCCGGTTCAACTCAACGTTTTTTTCCACCTTTTTTCTCCTTTGTAAAGATTTTCTCAGCTGTCCACGCCGCCGTCAGAGGAAGACCTCCAATTTCGGAAATGGAAATCAACTTTTCGGAATACTCTGAGATTTCCAGTGAGAGGATTTGCCGCAGCTGCCCATCGCGGTTGAGCTCCACAATGTAGTTGCGCGCGTGACTTGCAATGAACTCCCTCACAACTGTGTTTGCAGGCAGCGCCCTAACGCGCATATAATCTGCCTGGATGCCCATCTCCGCCAGGAGATCCTGTGCCTCAATCATGGCATCATGAGTGGATCCCATGCCGATAATACCAATATCTGCGTCAGCCTTTGCTCTCCGGATAATTGGATCAGGCAAGTCCTTGACCACACCCTTCAGCTTCACTCCAATGCGATTCAGCATATCTGACCAGTTTTTGGGATCCTCGCTGTAGTTTCCATACTCATCGTGACCGGTTCCTCGGGTAAAGTAAGCAGATTTCTCACTCGTATTACCAATAACAGTGCGATAAGGAATTCCGTCTCCATCAAGATCTTTATACCGCCCCCAATCCTTGAATTTCTCAAGTTTTTCTTCCCAAACAATCTTGCCTCGTTCAACAGGCTGATTGGGATATTGAAAACGCTTTGTGACCCAGGTGTTCATTCCAAGATCAAGATCAGAAAGCACAAAAATTGGGGTTTGATACTTTTCAGCGATATCCAGCGAACGCCAGCCAAACTCAAAACATTCCGTGACAGTGCCAGGGATGAGGATCACGTGTTTTGTGTCTCCGTGTCCCAAAGTGTAGAGCATGGAAAGATCGCCTTGAGCCGTGCGGGTGGGCAAACCTGTGCTCGGTCCAACCCGCTGGACATCCCAGATAACCATCGGGGTTTCAGTGAAGTAAGCCAGGCCAATGTTCTCTGTCATCAGGCTGATTCCAGGGCCAGAAGTCGAGGTCATCGCCCGCAATCCTGCCCAACCAGCTCCCAAAGTCGCGCCAGCTGCAGCGAGTTCATCCTCAACCTGCAAAATGACACAGGTGTTCTTGCCAGTTTTTGGGTCCTTGCGTAGTTTTCCCACCTGGTCAATCGCTGACTCAACTAAACTTGTAGCTGGGGTGATTGGATACCAGGCACAAAGCTGCACACCGCCATATAGTGAACCGAGTGCGCCTGCGTTGTTCCCGTCTGTCAGGATGTAGTCGCTGAGTTCCGGCAGCTGCTCCAGGTAGAAATGATCTTTCTTCTGTATGTTCTCAAGCGCGTATTGAAACCCAAGTTTTACAATGTTATAGTTGGATTCAGCAATCGCCGGTTTTCCACGGAATTGATGATCAATAGTGGCTTTTAAGACCTCTTCAGGAATACGAAGCACCTGTCCTACTATTCCCACATAGAGCATGTTTTCCATGTAACTCTGTAGATTTCGCGGTACATCCACCTGCTTCATCAAGGCCTTGATAGGCATAGGATAGATTACAACTTCCTTGTCCCTAATCTCAGGTTTCTGCAGGTGATCAGCATAGAAGAGCACACCACCATCCTGAAGATAGGTAGAATCTTTTTGGATGGTTGCCGCGTTCATTGCAACGACCACATCATCATGAGCGACCCGCCCGGTGTAACCGCGAGCTGNNGGTTGGCAGGCCTTTTATGTTGGATGGGAAAATGTTTTTCCCTGAGGTCAGGATTCCCATACGGAACAGCGCACGGTAAAGAATGTTGTTCGCAGTGGCACTGCCGGATCCGTTGACCGTGCAAATAGCCATACAGATTTCGTTGACTATCCGGTCATTGCCTTTAGGCGACTTTTGCGTAGTATCTTGTATCACTGCAATCTCTCCTTTTACTCAAATCTTTGTCGAAGATCTGCTTTTTTGAACGTTTTTATCAACTCAAAATGAGTCACCAATGCTTCATGCCCTTTTTCGTAAGCTTTGCTTGAGATTGCTTCCAGCATTTGGCGATGATAGTTCCAAACATTCTCAAGGTATTCATGATTCCTGTAATCGTAAATGCGAAACGCTTCGTAGAGATCCCAATAGGTTTCAAGGACGCTGTTGAGCACACGATTGTTTAATGGATGATAGATTGTTAGGTGAAATTTTCGGTGCTCCAGCATTGGCATCACTACCGGATTCTGGTTTATTTTCCAATTAGCGCGTTCCACCAGTTCCTGAAGTGCCTGTATGTGAGACTTTTCAAGAAGAGCACAGGCTTCATACCAGTATGCAATTTCGAGCTGCCGGCGCAAAGAGGCATAATCCTGGAAAAGCTCAGGGTCAACCCGCAAACCATAGGTCATAGAAAGTGTCAGCGCACGGGTAAGGCAAAAATCATGCTTTTGAATGCCAGTTCGCGTGTGCACCTCAACAAATCCCAGTTCCTTAGGGACTTCAAGTTGCTCACGAACGCTGGCTGTTGAGATGCCAAGTTGCGCGCTAAGATCAGAAATGCTTGGAATAGGCTCATCCTGACGGGTGGCGTCGGCAATAAACTTTAGGACAGGACTGAGCTCGTTGACCATATTAATCTGATTAATAACATTAATCAATTGTCTTGATTCTACTCCCCCCTTTCAGATCGGTCAAGCCATTAGCCCTGCGGATAAACGACTTTTTACGACCCAAAGGATAGTCAAAAACGACAATTTGAGCAAATTCCTGTGCTTTATACAAGCTTAGGGTAGAATAACGCTTTGGTAACATCAGGTTATCGGGTAAATGATGGCAATTAGCGAATTCAACAGTCCCTTCAAATACAAAACCAATCGCAGCAATGCCTTTAGTTGGGTTGCATCGCATGCTTTGCACCACTGGCCAATCTTCCTGGTAGCCATCATCGGGGCGATGGGCAATGCTGCCCTGGCTTCAATCCCAGCGCTTCAGTACGGTATCGTTTTTGAAAATTTGACCAGCGGCAATCCCCTGCCTTCAATCTTCCTCAGAGCCGGCGCAATTGTGGGGATTTCCCAGATCATCCGTGGGTTCATGCAGTTTTTCCGCAACTTTGGTTTTGAGGTCACCGCTCAACGCATTGAACGCGATGTACGCGACGAGTTTTATATTAGTCTGCTAGGCAAGAGCATGACCTTCCACTCCTTGCAGTCCATCGGCGATTTGATGGCACGTGCCACCAACGACATTCGCGAGGTCAACTACATCTTCAGCCCCGGGCTCAACATGGTGCTGGGCTCAATTAACTTCCTTTTTATTCCTCTCGGGATCGGTGCTTCCATCCACCCTGCCCTTCTGCTTACCCCGGTCTTATTCATCATTTTATATTTTGTGGCAATCGCTCATTTCTTGAAGATCCTTGAGCCTGTCACGCGGGAAGTTCGCTCAACCTTCGGCACGCTCAACAGCCGCCTGGCCGAAGATATTGACGGCGTCGAGACCGTTAAGGCAGCCTCCCAGGAAGAAGCAGAGATCGAGCGTTTTAAAGTTAACTCGCGAGCCTTTCGCGATGCCAACGTCAAACAAGGAGACATAGAAGCCCGTTTTATTCCGCTACTTCTCCTGGCTCTGGCAATGGGCTTCGGCTTGCTGCACGCATTAATTCTTTATCGGCTAGGCACTATTCCACTAAGCAATGTGATTTCTTACTTCAGTGGTCTTGCAATGCTCGGCTTTCCGACCAACACCTCCATCCGTTCCTATTCTCAGATCTCACTTGGAATCGCTGGCGCGCGCAGGTTGCTCTCCACAATGAATAGTGAGAACAATCTGGATCAAAACGAATTCGGCCATAGTGGTGTCATTCAAGGCAAGGTCAACTTTGAGAATGTTAGCTTTGCTTACGACGGTAAAAACCTCAATTTGCAGGAACTTACTTTTGAAGTAAACCCGGGGCAGACGGTTGCGATCGTAGGGCAAACCGGTTCCGGAAAAACCAGCCTGGTGCGTCTGATCAACCGCACTTATGATCCCCTTTCAGGCAGCGTAAAAATCGACGGGCTGGACTTGAAGGAATGGAAACTGGACAGCCTCCGGGGTCAGATCTCAATTATCGAGCAGGATATCTTTCTGTTTTCTAAGTCGGTGGCTCAGAATATCGCCTTCGGCAAACCAAATGCTACTCAGGAAGAAATCGTGCTCGCAGCACAAAAAGCCCAGGCTGATGGTTTTATTGGCGAATTGCCCGAAGGTTATGAAACCGTCATTGGAGAAAGAGGAGCAACGATTTCCGGAGGTCAACGGCAGCGGCTGGCTCTCGCAAGGGCTTTTCTGACAGATCCCAAGATCCTGATCCTGGACGACTCCACCAGCGCGATTGACAGTAAAACCGAGGATGAGATCCAACAGGCAATCAAACTCGCTTCCGAGGGCAGAACAACCTTCATCATCACCCACCGTCTTTCCCAGATACGCTGGGCAGATCTGATCATTGTCATGCGCAAAGGGCGCATCGCCGCTATCGGCACGCATGAGCAACTGATGCAGACCTCAAAATCTTACCGGAACATCTTTGCGGAGGCAAAAGAGTAATGGGCTTCCACCAAGGACTTACCGGTGAACTCTACGATCGACAGTATAGCAATAAGGTATTGCTTGGTCGAATCTGGGATTACGCCAAGCGTCATCGAAAATTTATCATCTGGATGACGGTCACTATCATCCTGCAGGGTCTGTTTGCTGCCTTACCGCCGCTTCTGATCTCAAAGGTTCTCGATGAAGGCATCGCCGGCATTCCAAACGAAACCGCATACACAGTCCTGGTTACGGGAGTGATCTTCCTGCAGGTCATGGATTTTGTATTCTATTATGTCATCAGACGGCTCATGTCGCGCATCACTGCAGATATGAATCGCAACCTGTCGATTGACGCCTTTGCCTCTTCCATTGAGCAGGATCTTGCTTTCCATGACCGCCTTTCATCCGGGCGAATCGTTTCCCGCATCACAACCGACACCAACGATTTCTCCATGCTCATTCGCCTGACGATGGATGTTGCTGGGAGCATCGTCCAATCCATTGTCACAGCAATCATCCTTTTCAATGCCGAGTGGCGGCTTGCCCTGGTTTTGATGGCATTCATCCCTATCGTCATGCTGGTTGTCTCACAATTCCGCAAATTGGCGCGTCGTGTCACCACCAAGGGCATGCGTGCCATGGCAAACGTGAACGCTACGATCAAGGAAACAATCAGCGGCATCTCTGTCGCAAAGAATTTCCGCCAGGAAGAAGAAATCTACCGGGATTTCAAAACCTCCAACACCACTTCATTCAAAGTCAATGTGCAGCGTGGTTTCGTGCTCTCGATTGTCTTCCCGGTTATGCGGACCATCAGCGGTATCAGCATTGCCGTTCTGGTTTATTTTGGCGCGCTAAGTGTCACCCAGAGTCTGATCACTGCTGGCGCATGGTACATGGTCCTGCTGGCAAGTGACCGCTTCTTGATGCCTATCCTAAGCGTCACCTCGTACTGGACCCAGGTTCAAACCGGTCTCTCAGCCGCAGAACGTATTTTTGCCCTGATCGATTCAGAACGCTCAGTCATTCAGAGTGATGCTCTCAAGGTCGAAAGTCTTGGCGGAAAAGTTGATTTTAACCATCTCAGTTTCAACTACGCGACAGGTGGAAAGGTGCTCGATAATTTTGATCTCCACATCGCACCCGGAGAGAATATCGCCATCGTCGGTCATACTGGTGCTGGCAAGTCCTCGATTGCCAGGTTGATTTCGCGGTTCTACGAGTTCCAGGAGGGCGAACTGCTCATAGACGATGTCGATATCCGTAAGTTTGATCTCCCTGCTCTTCGCCGAAACATGGGCATCGTCACCCAGGTACCTTTCCTGTTTGACGGTACGGTAGAGGAGAACATCCGCTTTGCGGTGCCAACCATCAGCCGGGAAGAGATTACACAGCTTGCCAACCAGATCGGTAACGGCGAGTGGCTCGAAACCTTCTCCAATGGGCTTGACACGCAAGTAGGCGAGCGCGGCGCTCATATTTCCATGGGTCAGCGCCAATTAGTGGCTCTCATGCGCGTGTTGGCGCATAAACCTGCCATTTTCATTCTCGACGAAGCCACAGCCAGCATCGATCCTTTTACCGAATATCAGATTCAACAGGCGCTTGGGCTGATACTCGAGCACTCGACCAGTATTCTGATTGCTCATCGTCTTTCAACCGTGAGATCTGCCGATCGCATCATCGTGCTCGACCATGGTTCGATCATCGAAGAGGGTAGCCATCAGAACTTACTGGAGCAAGGTGGTCATTATGCCGAGCTTTGCAACACCTACTTCCGCCACCAGTCGCTCAAATACGTGGAAGAAGCCGGGCAACTGCTTGGCAAAGTAAACACGGGCAAAACCTCCGTTTGAAATCCTCTATAATTAGAGTTGGAGACAGTATGGCAAAAGTCATTATCGCCATGAGTGGTGGCGTGGATAGCGCGGTGGCAGCCGCTTTGCTGATCAGGCAGGGCTACGACGTGCGTGGTTTAACCCTCCAGCTTTGGCATGCAAGCCGAACAGATCAAAAAGGGATCGAAGCTGCCAGGCAGGTCGCTGATCACTTGGGCATTCCTTTGCAAGTCAAAGACGCGCGTGAGTCATTCCAACAGGAAGTTGTGAAATCCTTTATCGCCAGCCACCTGGCAAACGAGACCCCCAATCCATGCATCCTGTGCAATCGAATTCTAAAGTGGACCCAAATGATCGACTTTGCCAACAAACAAGGGGCAGAATTCGTGGCAACAGGTCACTACGCCCGAATTTTGCAGGCTGATGATGGCAGATTCGAACTTTGGCGGGCAAAGGATCTGGCAAAAGACCAAAGCTACATGCTGAGTAACCTGACCCAACAGGAACTGAAACGGTCAATCCTGCCTCTCGGCGAACTGCGGAAACCGGAGGTTCGGGCCATCGCCCAAGGCCTTGGACTGACAGTGTCAGACACGCCCGACAGCCAGGACCTCTGTTTTGTTGATCAGGAGGACTACCACCAGTTTCTGCGTGAATACGCCCCTGCTTCTACCCAACCCGGAGAGGTCCGGACTGCCAACGGGCAGCTTTTGGGCATGCACCAGGGCTTGGCTTTTTACACCATCGGGCAAAGGAAAGGCCTGCCAGCCTATACCGACGCGTTGTACGTCCTTGAAAAGAAACCTGAAACCAACACTCTGATCGTTGGTACAGCCAGCGAACTCGGAAACTCCAACTTCCTCGTGCATCCAGTCAACTGGATCAGCGGTCAATCACCCCTCTTACCTTTGGTCTGCGAGGTGAAGATCCGATATCGGGCAATCCCTGTCAGCTCAACCCTCACCGCTGCAGATGCCAACGGCGTGAATGTTGAAACCAGTCAACCCCTGCGGGACATAACTCCCGGCCAAAGCGCGGTATTCTACGAAGGTGAGAAGGTACTCGGTGGTGGCATTATCCGGGCAAACGGAAGGTAACAATATGAAAAGTAACGAGATTTCTTTTTTGCAGTGCTCTGATGGCAAATGGCAGACTCAAACAGGTCAGGTTCCTCTTGAACAGGCAGTCACCCTGATCGTCAACGGCAAGCCCTGGATGGAAATGCTCTGCACCCCTGACATGATCGCCGAATTAGCAGTTGGTTTCCTGTACAACGAAAGGCTGATTAACTCTACCAAGGACATCACGCGGGTACACGTTTGTGATACCGCAGACTTTGTGGAGGTCGACACTACCATGCCCATCAGCAAGCCCACATCCTGGATTAAAACCACGGGCTGCGGTGGTGGCCAAACCGCCCAGCGGCTTGAACAGCCCGACAAGCCAAACCTGAATGAAGTCTCCTTGAGCGCTGGAATCGTTGCTGGGTTACTGGCTGATTTTCTTCAGACGCAGCATGACCAGACAACCTCCCGTGGTATACACTGCTCTGCAATTTCTGATGGCGATAAAATTCTCGTATTGGCTGATGATCTCGGCAGGCACAACACCCTCGACAAACTGACAGGTTTTATCCTACTCAGGGAACCTGCGATCAAACCATCCATTCTGCTCACCACCGGTCGCATCAGCTCTGAAATGCTGCAAAAATCTGCCCGAATGGGTGTGTCGGTTGTGATCTCGCTCACCTCCCCCAACACCGTCACGATCCAGCTGGCAAATGAATGGGGCATGACCCTGATCGGTTATGCTCGTGGTTCGCGTTTCAATGTCTACACCCATCCTGAACGCTTTACAGACCAGATTTGAAGACCGACCATGAAGGTTAAAATACCGGTAAGAGAATTTGGCTTGACTAATCCTCACAAACCGCTAAAATTAAATGCGTCCAATGGGAAGAGTCCTGCTTGTGCAGGCACCGAAGGGGCAAGCCGTCTATGGTGAAACTCTCAGGTAAACAAACCCTCAAACCTCTGAAATCGAAGATGACAGGGGCACAGAACGTGCCTCTGTTCTAATTAACAAGCTTAAAGGAGCCAAAATGTTAGTGCCAGAAGAACTGAAATATCAGAAAACAGACGAGTGGGTCAAGGTAGAAAACGGCATCGCCATTATCGGCATCACCGACTACGCGCAGGATTCCCTCTCCGATGTCGTTTTCGTTGAATTTGCCATCGATCCCGATGATGAGATCAGCGCTGGTGACAGCCTGGCGACCATCGAATCCGTTAAAGCCGCGGCTGAAGTCGTCTTCCCCGTCAGCGGTAAGGTCCTCGAAGTCAATCAGGTCCTCACTGATACCCCCGAGCTGCTTAACTCCGAACCTTACACCGGCGGTTGGCTTGCTAAAGTCCAGGTGAGCGATGAGTCCGAACTTGACAAACTGATGGATTCTGCTGCTTACGACGCTTATTGCCAGGACCGCTAAGCCTATGTTCACTCCACACACAAAAGCTGATGTGGAGGCGATGCTCAAAACAATTGGAGTCGAAAAAGTCGAGGATCTCTTCAAAGTGGTCCCCGAACAAAATCGCTTCCCCGATTTGAACCTGCCTCGGGCGCTTTCTGAGATGGAAGCCGCGACCGAATTGGACAGTATCGCCTCAGCCAATGCCACCACCCGCGACTTTATAAGTTTCCTGGGCGCTGGCGCGTATCAACACTACATCCCCGCCGCGGTTGATAACCTCCTCCAGCGCGGTGAGTTCTACACAGCTTACACCCCTTACCAACCCGAGATCTCCCAGGGCACGCTCCAGGCGATCTTTGAATTCCAGAGCCTGATCAGCCTGCTCACTGGGATGGATGTCAGCAACGCTTCGCACTACGACGGCGCAACTGCCGCTGCGGAGGCCGTGATCCTTGCATACAACAACTTCCGCGGCAAACGCTCCAAGGTCTTGCTCTCGCGCGCCATCAATCCGCAGTATCGCGAAACCATTCGGGGCTATATGCAAGCCAACGACGCCATCCGCATCGTCGGGGATGACTCCGAAACCGGCATCGAGCCCGACCTGAAAAACCTGATCGACCAAATCGACCCCGACACCTGCCTGGTGATGGTGCAATATCCCGACTTCTTCGGGCGCATCATCGACTACAAACCCCTGATCGAAGCCGCCCATGCCCAGGGAGCCCTGGTCGCGGTTGTGGCTAACCCCACCGCCTTGGCACTGCTCACCCCTCCCGGTGAAATCGGCGCTGACATCGTGGTTGGCGAAGGTCAGCCGCTTGGCATTCCGCTTTCCTATGGTGGTCCGTACCTTGGTTTCTTCGCGGTCAAAAACGCCCTGCTTCGCAAGATTTCCGGGCGCCTCGTCGGCGAGACCGTCGATACCCAGGGTGAACTGGCATACGTGCTCACCCTCACCGCCCGCGAGCAGCACATCCGCCGCGAGAAAGCCTCCTCCAACATCTGCTCCAACCAGGGGCTGATGACCCTTGCCGCCACGATCTACATGACCCTCCTCGGCAAGACTGGCTTCCAGCAGGTCGCGAACCTCTGCTACCAGAACGCGCACTATACCGCCAACGCGGTCCAGGAAGTTCCCGGCTTCACGCTCCCCTTCAAGAGCACGCCTTTCTTCCACGAATTTGTTGTCCAGGCTGACGAGAACGTTCCCGAGCTGCTGGCGCACCTGCAACATCACGCCATCCTCGGTGGTTACGACCTCGGCCAGGATTACCCCGAACTCGAAGGCTGTTTCCTGATGGCTGTCACCGAGATGATTTCACGTGAAGATATCGACTATCTGACCGACGTTTTGAGCGAGGTGGAACATGCGTGAACCAACCATTTTTGAGCTTTCTTCCACTGGACGCACCGGCGTCACCTTCCAGGAACCCGATGTTCCCCTGACCGATCTCCCGCAGGAATTCGCCCGCGCGAACTTCCCCTTCCCTGAAATCTCCGAGCTGGGTGTTGTACGCCATTTCACCAAGCTCTCCCAGAAAAATTACGCCATCGACCTTGGTTTCTATCCCTTGGGTTCCTGTACCATGAAGTACAACCCCAAGATCAACGAAGCCACCGCGCGTTACCCAGGCTTCGCCGCTACCCATCCCCTACAGCCTGAAGAGACCGTCCAGGGCAATCTCTACCTGATGTACACCCTGCAAAACTGGCTGGC
>MTKX01008104.1_pt5 | contig 16851 bp, 18 predicted proteins | sample 1042771 | NCBI WGS metagenome assembly MTKX01 (sample SAMN06212183, study PRJNA360534) | anaerobic digester metagenome | biome: Wastewater treatment plant; material: sludge; isolation source: anaerobic digester fed with sludge from wastewater treatment plant | place: Denmark: WWTP Randers ... | reverse complement strand
GCTACATAGATTCTTGTTTTACCAGGAAAAAGTTGTGAATTTTGTAAGTCCCTACAGATAGAGGTAGTTATTTTTTTGAAGTCCTCTAAATCCGTGAAAAACTCAATATTAATTGCCATAAAGAAATGTCCTAAACGGTAGGGAGCGGGTTTACCCTGTTCATCTTCTCCCATTAATCCGTTTAAATAATTCCCGTTTTGCAAAGCTGCACAAACTATTTCTACAGCAGTTGCTAGTCCATAGCCCTTATGGCTTCCGGTAATTTCTTCGGTTCCACCTAAGGGTAACATTGCCGCTTTTTGTTTTAATAAATCAATCAGCAGACCTTTTGTATCTGTGTAGGGTTTTCCTTCCAAATCAATAGCCCAGCCAAGAGGAGTTTCTTTTTCTTCACGAGCCAGTTGTTCCACTTTTCCTCTTTGGGAAATGGATGTAGCAGCATCATATAAAAAAGGATAGGGCAAATCTGTTGGAGCGCCAAAACATATAGGATTAGTCCCTAAAATGGGAGAAACACCATTAGTAGGACAAATTGAAGGTCGGGCATTGGAAAAAACCAACCCAATCATATTTTGTTTAACTGCCATTTCTGCATAATAACCGCATATTCCAAAATGGGTAGAATTCCGAACAGCAATAGCTCCTAAGCCATATTCTTTTGCTTTGTCAATTGCTGTCTGCATCGCTTTTTTACTGATTACTTGTCCCATTCCATTATTTCCATCCCAAACGGCAGTAGCATATTTATCGCGGATTACATCAATGTTGGTAACAGGATTTTGAATTCCAGCTTTAATTCTATCATAATACATTTTTAGTCGTCCGATTCCGTGTGATTCAATCCCTTTTAAGTCACTGGCAATTAATACATCGCTGCAAATTTGTGCCTCTTCTTCGGGCACTCCCAATTTAATAAAGACCTCTTGCATAAAACTTTGCAAAATATCAACGGGTAAATATTTCATCGGTAATTCCTTTTGTTATTTTCTTCAAAAATAACAGCTTTCAGGGGAGGAAAGCCATTAAAATTAACACTTGCATAAGTATGTGTGTAAGCACCGGTAGAAAAAATATAAACTTTATCACCGGGAACTGTTCCATCGGGCATCCGATAACGATAATGCTCATATAAAATATCCATACTGTCACAGGTTGGACCTGCTAAAATAATTTCTTCCGCTAATCCTTTCCTGGGAAAATAAATCGGGAATTTAATGGATTCATCTATGGTCTCGATCAAACCGCCAAATTTTCCTATATCCAAATAAACCCATTGATACAGGTTATTTTTAGATTTACGAGCTATATTGATAACTTCAGAAATAATTACACCCGCATCTGCAACTAGGGAACGACCTGGTTCCAAAATAATTTCCGGCAAGTTATCACCAAAATCCTCCATTATAAAACGCTGGATTTCAGTTGCATATTCCTGAATAGAAAAAGTGGGATCAACATAGTTAGCAGGAAAACCACCTCCAATATTAATCATTTTTAATTCAATTCCTTCTTCGGCAACTGCATCAAAAAGATATTTACAACGTGCTACTGCATCATCCCACTGACCAATATCTCGTTGTTGAGAGCCCACATGAAAAGAAATTCCCCAAGGTTGTAAATTCATTTTGGACGCTTTAACTATTAAGTGATATATTGTATCAGGATGCGAACCAAATTTTCGGGAAAGGGGCCAGTCCGCACCTGTGCCTTCTGTTAAAATCCGGAATAAGACCTTTGAACCCGGAGCATATTTTGCCAAGTTGGCAAGATCAATCTTACTATCAGTCGTAAAAAGACGGACACCTTTTTCGTAAAAATACTTAATATCATTTACTTTTTTGATTGTGTTCCCGAAACTTAAACGCGTTGGTTCAATTCCCAAATTCAATAGATGGTCAAGTTCATAAGGGGAAGCAAGATCAAAATTAGCACCAAGTTCATTTAATAACATAATAATTTCAGGCATAGGATTTGCTTTCACGGCGTAGTAAATTTTGTAGTCAGGCATACTTGCCTGCAGTTCCAAATACTTATTACGGACTATCTCCAAATCCACAATCAAACAAGGAGTAGGGAAATCTTTGGCAAAGGACTTAATTTTTTCAAATCGCTTTTCGTCCATAAAGCGGTTGATATTAAAGGTATACGGTTCTTTATACAATGTTTTGTCCTCTTTACTTATATTCAATTTTTCCTAAAATTCACAAAGCTACTTAATGTCAAATAAAAAGTAGTTGACACTTTAGCTATTTGCATTATAATAATTTGTAATAAGATCAAGGATATAAAATGCAAAATAAAACTAGTGTAGCAGTGGGAATCAGCGGAGGGATTGACTCCGCGATGGCTGCTTATTTATTAAAAGAAGACGGTTACAAAGTAATTGGCATCACAATGCAAACTTATGCTGAGAGCAGAGAAATGGATAACACATTAAAAAGTGGCTGTTTTGGTCCCGCACAGAAAGAAAATATAAGGTCTGCTGCACAGCTATGTAATAAATTGGGTATTGAGCATCATATTATTCCTTTGCAGGAGGAATTTCAACATAAGGTAATTGCCTATTTTTGTGAGACATACAAAGCAGGAAAAACACCTAATCCCTGTTTGGTCTGTAATGCTTATATTAAGTTTGCCTTATTACCCGAAAAAGCACATTCATTGGGGCTAAACTTTGACTATTTTGCTACCGGACATTATGCTAAACTCAGGTTTAATAAAGACCTTAACCGCTATCAAATAAGAATAGCGAAGGATTTGCATAAAGATCAATCCTATTTTTTAGCTTTTTTATCGCAGGAACAACTGGCACAAACCCTTTTTCCTTTAGGGAATTATACCAAGCAGGAAATTAAAAAAATGGCGGATGAAAAGGGATTTAGTGAACTTGTTTCCCGCAAAGAAAGCCAAGATTTTATACAAAATTCCGATTGGGATGTGCTTTTTAAGCCCGATGACTTTGTCCTAGGAGAAATTGTAGATATAAATGGAAATGTTCTTGGAAGGCATAAAGGAATTATCAATTACACAATTGGACAAAGAAGAAATTTAGGNNGGTCCTAAGAGTAATTTGTATCAAAAACAATGCAAGGCAATCAATATGAACTGGGTGTCTATTCCTGCACCAGAAAAAAAATTCAGAGCAAAAGCTAAAATACGCTTTTTGCATACACCAGCAGAATGTGTTGTAACCCCTATAGATGATCGCCATATAGAAGTGGTTTTTAGTAAACCCCAGCTTGCTATAACACCGGGACAGGGATTAGTTTTATACTTAAGGGACTTACTTTTAGGAGGCGGATTTATTGCACTTTCTAATGATAAGAATTCAGAACAAAAGGTTTAGAAGGTCTGAGTAGCTAAGAAGGTTGAGATTTTTAAAAGCCCTGTAGTCAATTCAATAATAGCGATCATTGTGTAACCCCTTCCCAAAAGTACCTAATAACGGTAATAATTAATTATTGATAAAGTAGAGACCGCTGTCATTACTCCTTTGGGTCATAAGCATTCTTTACAAAATATTTTTTTATTTGCGCCCAAATAACCCCTGACCTATATTACTAAACTATTTCCCACTCCTTGCCTTATTAGTTATGGTAGAGATACGGTGGTGCTTCTCGGGAAAAAACCACTGATTAGCACCATAGCTCCACGATAGCTAATTAAGGAAGGATAAAAAAAGAATAGCGGGAGAATTATCCCGCTATCTATTAAACATTCTTAGGGCAAGTTACTTTTTACTACATAATTTAAAGGACTTCCAAAGAAGGATACATTCGGCATTTACCCAATGGGAACTTGGCAACTCTTTTTTATTATGCTTATTGAGAAATATGCCAGTGTATAAGTTTAATCAGCATTTACCTGTAATGACTGGATCAATTTTTCCTGAATTTCCGGTCTTTCGGTTAAATCGCTGCTAAGTAAAAAGTCCTTTCTTTGCCTAAATCTATCTTTCAGCAAGGCAATATATTTATCGTAGTTACCGCGCAGTTCGGTATTATATTTATCGTAATAACCTGGTAAAATGGCTTCAACGGACTCTCTGGTAGGAATCATTGCTCCTGGTAATAAATCCCAGGATTCCCATTGCAACTGGTCCATCAAAATAGCGGTCTGCAGAGTCAGCGAAGTATTCAAGGGTATTGGTTCAAGAATATCGTCAGATTCTTTCCAATAACCACGCGAATTGAAACAATAAAAATCCGCACCGGTTTCAGCTACTTTTAAAAATGCTTCCACATCCCGATAGAGTTCATAAACCCGAAAAGGATTGGCAAAAGGTTCAAAAACGAGTTTATTCAATTCTTCTTCGGTAACATTTTCGGCACGATTGCGCTGAGTCATTAAGGCAGCTCCCATTGCGATTGCCAGATATTTATTTTCCAATCGTAAAACTGGAGGCAATACAGAATCCTTCATTAACCAAACTAATGCTTTAGGAAAACCACAGCGATTCACATATTTTCCTAACAGTGAACGGTCAAAAAGCGCTCTACCATTGGAATTGCGAATATCCTGTCCATAAGGTATAAGTTTGCCGTTAACATCTAAAACTGTATGATTCATCAGAGCTAAAGTATATTTCCAGTCAGGATGATTTACTGGACGGCTATCAGTTTTATCAAATAAAGTAGGTTCCCAAACGCGACAAAGCTTATTCTCCAGGTCAATCTGGAAGGCATCATCGTGTAAAACAACCTTGGAAAAGCCCTCAGGCAAAGTTCCTGCATTATCAGCATTATTGGTATGGCTGGATTTTCCCGTGCCGGAAAGGCCGTAAAAGGCGATTGACCTTTTACCCAATTTATGGTATTCAGGATTTATACAGGTTGTGAAATCAATTTCTTTAATTCCGCCATGACAGGCAGCCATTCCAATTCTAATACCTGAAGTCCAAGCCATAGTTAAAGTTCCTTTTTTACGTTCACCAAAATAACGCATACCCAGGTTTACGATCACATTGTGTTTTTCATCCACCAAAGCCAGTTGCGGTGCCCCCACATTATTGTAAAAATCGTCATCGCAGGTCCATTCATTAAAAGCAACCAGAATAATATCTTGAATAGGCAGCTTGAGGCTTGCCTCATATTGCTCTTTCAATGATTCGTAAGGAGCAAAATTTAGCAGCCAAAAAAATACATTAGCTGCGTCGCTTTCAGTAGTAATAAAGGTCGCTTTCAGCATCAGGTCTTGATCCATACCTAAAATTGCTTCGGCTTTAATAAGCGGATAATGTTGCATTTGCCAAACTGCTTCGCGGAAATCTCCCTCAACCTTATTTTTCTGGGAAGGATTTAACCGATGGTAAAACCTGCGGGCTTTTGCTGTTCTGCCAATTATGTTACCGTGACAATCGTTGATAACTTTGGCATCTTCCGGAAGATGGTGAAGTTTAACAAATTCCGGATACATCGGCAAATCGGTAACACTTACACCTGGTTGTTTTTTTGCCAAATCGTATGCTTCGCGAATGTCTACTTTCCGAACTAAATGGTTATTCATCAAGGTCTCGGCAATAGCTCGGACAGGAGACATTTCTTTAATGTTGGAATAATATTCCACACTGCTCTTGCTTGCCATTTTGTTCCTCCATATATGGCTTATTTTATATGTTCAAAAAATTTGAGATGATACCTATTATAAATTAAATGATATTCAGTTCCCTGCCAATAATATTGAATTTTTCCAGAGCCATATCCAGCTGTTCTTTAGTATGAGTTGCCATAAAAGATGTTCTAATTAAACAGGAATTGGGAGGAACAGCAGGAGGAACAACAGGATTTATAAAAACACCTTCTTCTCCAAGTCGCCGCCACATATTGAAAGTAATCATCATATTCCCGATATGTAATGGAACAACCGGTGTGCAACTTGCTCCGGTATTATAACCCATTGCCTTAAATTCTGTTAACATATAATTCGTATTTTCCCAAAGTTTGGCAATTCTTTCGGGCTCTTCCTGCATAATTTTAAGTGCGGCTAAAACGCTAGCAGTGGAAGCAGGTGGAAGCGATGCGGAAAAAATTAAAGCTCGGGATTTATGTTTTAAATAGTGAATAAGTGCTTCATCCGCAGCGATGAAACCACCTACAGAAGCAAGTGACTTACTGAAAGTACCCATAATAAATGCTGTTTTATTTGTTAAGCCAAAATGAGCAGTAGTCCCTGCCCCTTTATTTCCTAAAACACCTAAGGAATGTGCTTCGTCAACCATAACCTCAGCATTGTATTTTTCTGCCAATTCTATTATCATAGGAAGATTGGCTATATCCCCTTCCATAGAAAAAATACCATCTACAGCAATAAGCGAATTTTTACCCTTAATCTCTTTTAATACCCTTTCTAAAGAAGCCATATCGTTATGCTTAAACCGCAGCATTTTCCCTTCTGCAAGTAAAGCACCGTCTATTATTGAGGCATGATCGTATTTATCGGTTATAATAAATTCATTTTTATTAACCATAGCAGAAATACAGCCAACATTTGCCTGATAACCAGTAGGATAACAAATTGCAGATTCTTTGCCAACTAATTTTGCCAGTTCGTTTTCTAGTTCCAGATGAATATCCAAAGTTCCGTTTAAAAAACGACTCCCTGCACAGCCGCTACCATATTTTTTAATGGCTTTTACAGCTGCTTCTTTCACCTTGGGATGATTAGTTAAGCCCAAATAACTATTTGAACCTAACATTAACATTTTTTTCCCGTTGCAAATAACTTCCGTATCCTGCTCGGAAGTAATTTCTCTAAAATAGGGATAATAACCCATAGCCATTACTTTGCGCGCGTCCGTAAACTTATAACATTTGTCCAGTAAACTCACACTTTCCTCTTTTATATTATTTTGAAGCCCTTCAGGTTAGTATACAAAACCCTGATGAGATTGTATGTCAAATAAACAAGTGGTACCGAAATAAGCATCCAAAGAATGCCTCCATACCAACCACCGGCAATTAAAGTAAGAAGAACTAACAAAGGATGCATTTTAATTGTTCCTCCTACAACAACAGGATATATTATATTATTATCAATCAACTGCACAATATACATCGCCAGAATTACAGTAATTACATAAAGAATAGAACCTCCATTAATCAACACTGTTACAACNNCCGATTAAAATGGAATATGGCACTCCTACAATCGTTAAAGCAGTAGAAGCTAAAATACCAACTGCTATAATTTCAAACAAGATGGCTCGTAAAAAGTTACCTATTGTGCTATCTATTTTACGCATCATAATGATACAAAGTTCAAAATAGCGGTTGTTAAACATTTTTACAATTCCTTTCCGCAACTTGTATTTATCCTTCAAAAGAAAGAAAGAAATTAAGGGAACTGTAGCAATAATGGAAATAGTGGAAAAAATCTTTTTATAATTATCTATCAATAACTTGGGAATTTTTGCTAAAAAGACATTAGTTTGGTCTAAAATATCCACCAGCTTATCAGCCATTCCCAAACCGGGAATCTGAGTATCCAACTCCAGTAAAAATTCATATATTCTTCTAATAAAAGGCAGCGTTATGATATATTGTCCCGTTAGCTGTTCTCCACTGCTTAAAATATTAAAAAGGTTGTTGCCTTGCTGAACTAAACCTGGAACCAAACGAGAAGAAAACCAGGCAATGATTCCTGCAATTATGAAATAAATTATTAAAACTGCAAGCCAACGCGGAAACTTTTTTCTTTCAAACCAACTGACAAAAGGATCAAGAATATAGGAAAAGATAAAAGCATAAATCAAATAGTAAATTATGGGATGATAAAAAAATAATCCCAATACATGCAGCGCAAGTAATAAAATATAAAAAATCCACTTCGTCCAGTTCATAGTTCTTTTGTTCTTTTCGGATGTGAAATAATGAAAATATAGTTACTCAATGTTTGACAGAATGCTGTTAACATTTTAACACCTATATGGGGATTCTGATTGAACAAATCCTTTAAATCAAAACGCGAAACTGCATAAGCTGTTACTTCAGTTAATGCGGTTGCTGAACTGCTGCGGATTTCTTCTTTAAACATATCAATCAAACCTAAAATCTGAAACTCGCGNNATAAAATAAATAACTTCCAGAGGATGATCTTTATCGTAAAGCAGTTCTCCCTTATTAAACTTGCGCTGATGTAAAAAGTTATTCAGCAAATAGAGCTCAAAAGAACTGAGTTCGCTTAAAACAGGAAACTTTTTTAAGTCCGCATATTTATCCGGTTTTTTCCAGATTGTTTTCAGCCAGTCAAATTTATCTTTAATCACTTCTCACCTCAATGTCTTATCATCACAAACAAAAGGAACAAAAGAACAGCCACCGGCTTCTGCAATATCCAGACCATTTTCTGTTTTAGTAACAATATACAAAATTTGAAAACCGGTTTTACCAATAGGAATAGCCATTTTACCTCCCTTTTTCAGTTGTTCTACTAAGCGTTTGGGAACTTCCTGTGCTGCTGCAGAAACCAATATCTTATCAAATTCCTTATGGGGTGGATATGCCTTTTGCCAACCGCTATGCCCATCCCCTATCCGAAAATAGACATTGTTGTATCCGGCATTGCGTAAAACCTTCTGCGCATTTAAGGAAAGGGATTCCAAAATTTCTACCGAACAAACTTCCTGAACAATTTCTGCCAGTAAGGCACTTTGATAACCACTACCGGTGCCAATTTCCAAAACAATATCTGTGGATTGCAAATCAAGCAACTGCAGCATAATTGCTATCATTAAAGGTTGCGATATGGTTTGACCTTCTTTTATGGGTAAGGGACGGTTTTGATATGCGTAATCACGATATTCAGACAAAACATAATCCTCTCTTTGAACTTTGGCAAAAGCATTTAAGACAACTGGAGAAGTTATTCCTTCCAACTTTAATTCGTTTACCAATCTTAACCGTTGATCTTCAAAACGCATCTTCAACTCTCCAATTGTAATAAATTATTTTCTTCCAGCCAATTAAGAATACGCGGAAAGGTTTCGCTTCTTGTAAGCTCAAAACCCAAAGGAGTTAGAGAAATATAGCCGTTATTAACTGCTTCGGCATCGGTTCCTGTTTCATTATCCCAAACAGGAATATCACCCCCTACTTCATAAATAAAGCCATCTTCATTTTCTTTTATAATCTTAACAAAATTATAATATTTACGATGACCTGTCCGGGTTAAACGAATGCCTTTAATCTCTTCCAAAGGAAGATTGGGAATGTTAATATTCAAAACACCATACGCCTCTGCTTGTTTAGCAATGCCTAAATCCAGCAATTTACGCATCCAGTATGCTGCTACATCAAATTTTTGATTTATATAAGAATTTATAGAAACCGCTATTGCCCGATAACCTAATAGCGCTGCTTCCATTGCTGCTCCAACTGTTCCGGAATATAAAACATCTTCCCCCATATTCTGTCCGGCATTTATTCCCGAAATAATCAAATCCACCTGCTCCGTAAGGATTTTTTGTAACGCAATTACAGAACAATCAACTGGTGTTCCGCTTACAGCATATTCATTTTCAGCGATTTTATTTACTTTCAGCTCTTTACGGATACTTAAAGAATGCGATGCTGCACTTCTTTCACTATCCGGAGCTACAATCATAATTTTATGTCCGGCATTTTTCAATTCTTCCGCTAAAGCTCTGATTCCGGGAGCTAAAATACCGTCATCATTAACCAATAATATCTTCAAATTTTTTTCTCCTCCTAAAAAATAAGCTGAGGATTGCGAAAAATATAAACAACTGCTACAATCACAATAATTACAATAATGATAAATAACCAATTTCGCTGGACAAATTTTACTAAAACCGGTCTATGTTTTCGTCTGTGAGGCATCTGAACTTTCTTATGGGGAAAAAGTCGTGCCCAAAAAGGCCTTTTCAACTTTGCATTGATCCTTAGAGAATGCTGATCAGGCCTTAGCCATTTAACTTTTCCCTCTTCATTCAAATAAGGTTTAAAACCTAAAGAAGTATAATACTTTTTTTGGGCTTCAGTATATCCTTTAACTTCATCTATTTCAAGTTCTTGCAGTATTGCAGCGTGTTTTCTTGCCATAAATTATTCCTCTTTTATCATTATCAATTTAATCAACTATTTCTGTCAAGCCAAAAAAATCTGATAACACCTGAATAAAATGGTAATAAGAAGGAAAATTGGAGCTTGGTATGCGGGAGATAAAACTTTTTAATTGACAGAAATAGGGCTATTTTTTCATTGATTTCCATTAGTTACATTAATTTGTTTGGAAAGGATAAATCAATGGTCTTATACACGATTGCCTTAATTATCCATGTGATAATCTGTGTTGCTCTGGTTCTTGTAATATTAGCTCAGACCTCTAAAGGAGGTTTGGATTCTAATTTAGGCGGGGCAGCAATGAATGTTTTCGGGGGAAGCGGTGCTTCCAAGTTTTTGAAAAAATGGACACAAATTCTGGCAGTAGTTTTTGCTGCATCTTGTTTATTACTTGCCTTTTTGGTAAAAAATATTGAATCAAGTGCTCTTACCGACATTCAATCCCGGCAAAAAAAGATTAAAGATACCGAACAAAAATCTGCACCTGCTAATCCTATACAAAAACCTGCAACAACAAAATAAGATATAAAAAGCAGAAGTGGTGGAATTGGCAGACACGCAAGACTAAGGATCTTGTGCCTGTTAAAGGTGTGCGGGTTCAAATCCCGCCTTCTGCACCATTTTTTATGGAAGCGGAGCTATTTTTAGCTCCGTTTTTTGTAACTAAAAATTTTTTTGCCTCAGTAATTTATTGATATATGAGTTTAATATCCTCCTGTTACATTGTTATTGACAATATAATCAGGGAAAAAGATAAGGAATAAAAGAAAAAGCAGGAGTTGGTTTGAAACGATTTAGCTTAGTTCTGCTCTTAATTCTGTTATGCAGTTGTATTTTTGCACAACCGGTTAAGAAGAATCCAAACAAAGCAGTATTGTATTCTATTATTCCCGGAGGAGGACAAATATACAATAAGGCATATATCAAAGCCGGTGCTATAATTGGAATTCAGACCTATTTAATTGCTACTGCAATTCATAATGATGCTAAAGTTCAGGATTATAGAGAAAAAATCAATTCCACCAGCGATGAAATATTACTTGCGGAATATAGAGATAAACTAAAGCAATACAAAGAAAAGCGGACTCGTGATTTTTGGTGGATGGGATTAACTCTGGCATTTTCTACCCTTGATGCTTATATTGATGCACATCTTTCCAATTTTAAGGAAGAAAAGGAAAAAATCCATATCCGCTTTGAAGAAGAAACTCTTCTTTTGGAATATAACTTTTAGTAAGGGCATAAATCTGTGCGTAAATCATTATTTCTTATTCTGTTGCTCCTTTTTGCCTGCACACAATCCTCAAAAACTATAAGTACAAAAGAATTTGAACATCATATTTGGGAACTTACTAACCAAAAACGTTCAGCTTATAATTTACCTCTTCTTTTGTATGATGAGGGTTTAGCTGATTTAGCCCGTTTGCATAGTTCAAATATGTTCAATTTTGATTTCTTTGCGCATAAAGACCATCTTGGGTATCTTGTAGATGACCGAAAAAAGAAATACTATCCTCAATTAGTTGTTTCTTCTATTGGAGAGAATTTAGCTAAATTCGTGAACAGTGCAAAAGTTTTTACTCCTGAAGAAGTAGTTAGCAGTTGGATGAATTCTCCTGAGCACAAAGAAAATATTTTGAACCCTACTTACACTCATTTAGGAGTAGGTGTTTTTACTAAAGATGAAGTGCTTTTGGTTACTCAGAATTTTGCTACTCCGGTAGTGAAGTTACTGTCAGAAATTCCTGACCAGCTTGAACCTCAATATCAATATCAATTACTGTTTGAATATATGTCTACAAAGCCCGCTAAAGAACTGAAAGCTGTGCTGAATTTTCCTGATATGAGATTTAAATACAATATAGATGACAGGTCTTATACCGTTGGTATGAAACCTGTTCCTTTGCAGTGGATTGGAGAAAAACAGTTGGAAGTGATTATTGATTTTCCAGCAGGTAGAGGTAATTATGTTCTTTGTTTCGGTTTCAACAATTTTTATTGGGAGGAAGGAATAAAGCTGAAAGTTAAATAGAGTTAACCACTTAACAGTTGAAGTGAAAAAAGTGTAAAAGTGCAAAGGTGAAACAAAAACTGAGTAAGAAATAACAGAAAGTTGAAGTCCCCCTCAATTATAAGAACAAAAGAGCAAGTTAATCTTTTAGTTTATAATACAAATAACACGATAACTTGTGAACGAACAGAAGGTCGTTCTTACTGAGTAATAACTTCATATTTCCAGTTCAACAAAAACGGGGCAGTGGTCTGAACCTTCAATATCTTGTCTGATTCCTGCTTTTTTAATATGTTCAATTCCTTCTTTATTCACCCAAAAATAATCTAGCCGCCAGCCCACATTCCTGGGTCTGGCTTTTGTTCTATAGCTCCACCAGGTATATTGTTCAGGGCTTTTATCAAAGTAGCGGAAAGTATCAATCCAACCCATTTCTTCAATTTTATCCAGCCAGGCACGTTCAACAGGTAAAAAACCGCTGGTCTTTTCATTTTCTTTTGGATTTGCAAGGTCTATAGGATGATGAGCAGTATTGAAATCACCCCCGACTAAGATTATTTTGCCTAAAGACCTTTTTTCTTCCATAATTTCCAGACAGCGGTCATAAAAACGAAGTTTATAACTCAAACGCTCATCGTCTTTCTGTCCATTGGGAAAATAGATATTCAAATAGATAAATTTAAAGTATTCAGCAATATTAATTCTACCTTCGCAATCAAATTCCGGATTACCGAAACCTGTGGAAAAGTTTAAAGGCAACAGTTTTGTAAATAAACCGGTTCCAGAATACCCTTTACGCGAACTATGCGACCAATAAATAAGGTATTCATTTAAAGTGTTAAGTTCCTTAGGAATTTGATGTTCCTGTAGTTTGGTTTCCTGAATTCCTAAAATATCGGGCTGTTCTCTTTGAATAATTTCTATAAAACCCTTATTTAACACAGCGCGCAATCCATTAACATTCCAAGACCAGAGTAATAATTTCAAAAAAACCTCCTTATAAATGAAATCAGACAGTCATTATTGAGCTACAATGACTCTTCAGATTAGGCATTCATATAATATAATAATTTAATTATTACCGGCAAGCAAGTTATTATCCTGCTTGACACAGAGATGGCTTTTATTTTTATAGATTGATAAATGAAAAATAAAAAATTCTACCTCTTGTTGATACTTTTACTGTTGTTAACAGGTCTTTCGCTTTTTGCTCAAAACGAAGCAAGAAATTCTGCTTTGTTAGATACTTCATTTCCTGAAATTTCTGATAGCTTAAAAATTAGTGTTATAAAGACAGATTCTCTTTTCTATAAAGCAGATAGCATTCATTTTGAATATGATACGGAAATTATCAATTTATACGGTAAGCCAAAAATAAACTATCAGGATACAGAAATTATTGCTGATTCCCTTACAATAGACATAAAAAAAGAACGAGCTTTCAGCTTTGGTCCAACACAAATGAAGGATGGAGAACAATTACTTTTAGGTTCAAATGTCCGTTATGATGTTAAGACCCAAACCGGCATTTTAAATAAAGGAAACAGTTTAATTGAAGGGGGTTATTACACAGGATACGAACTGCGCAAAGTAGATAAGGAAATTTATGATATAGACAGCGGCACTTTCACGAACTGTGATTTGGAAGAACCATCTTTCTGGTTTTGGTCAAAACAATTAAGAGTTTACAAGGGAGATAAAATTGTCGGAAAACCGGTTATTGGCTATGTAAATCACTTTCCAGCATTCTTTTTTCCTTTTATTATAATACCTATCAGGCAAGGAAGGCATCCCGGATTTCTAATTCCATCTCCTGATTATAATAATGTAGATGGTTTTGTGATCCGAAATCTGGCTTTTTATTATCCTTATCGGGATTATGCTGATTTTGTTCTGGGTTTTGATATAATGGAAAAAACCGGTTGGAAAGGACATTTTGATACCGAATACCTTAAACGTTATGCATTTTCCGGAAGTTTTAATGCCGCCTATCAACATAGTATAAATGAATACAGCACTTTTGACGATTGGTCGCTACAGGGAAATCATCATCAAGACCTTCCTGAAAAGTCGTCTTTAGATGCCAATATCAATTTTGTTAGCAACAAACGAATTTGGGAAAGCAGTAGTGATGTAGACCAAAGTTTAGCTCAAAGATTAACTTCCAGTGTTTCCTATTCCAAACCGATTGGCTCTTCTTATTTAAATGCCGGCAGCTATTTTACCCAGGATTTGATTAATGATACCGCATCTTTATCTTTACCGAGTGCTTCTTTTTTCTTTGCCAATCGTCCTGTTTCTGAACTTTTTAATGTTTCCTCTGAGTCCTGGCTTAGCAATTTTAATTACCGCTATAATATTTATTTAGAGCATACTGGGAGCTTAAGAGAAAAGAATTATTCCCTAGGTGATTTTTTCTGGGATAATACAATTGATCCTGAAGATACTACAGGAGTTACAATGCTGAATGAACATCATTTCGGTATAAAACAGAATGCCGGAATTTCTCATAGTTCCAATTTATTTGGTTGGTTAACTTTAGGTCAGAATTTTGACTATACTGAAGCGTGGATGGATAGGAAAAGAAATAATGATAAATTTGCCCGAGGAAATGCCTGGTCTGCATCTGCAAATGTTAGATTCAATTTATATGGTTTGCGTAATTTTAATAATTTCCCCATTAATTCTGTTCGGCATATAATTACACCGAATATTGGATATTCCTATCAACCGGACACAAGAAAGAATTCTGATTTATACAGTTTTGGCAGCATCGGAATTAGTAATTCCCGAGAAGCATCTAATCTAATTTTTAATTTGGACAATACCTGGCAGATGAAATATGGCAAAAAGGGTAGTGAAACAAAACTTAACGACCTCTTATATTGGCGGATGGGACTTTCTGCTAATCTCAAACAGAAAGATAAGCCATTTTCCAATATAGCACATACCCTATATTTCAAACCAGGAAGTGTTAACTTGGGAACCCTTTCTTTAAACGCAGGAAAATATAAAATGGGTAGTTTAAAACTTGGGTATTCCTCACAGTTTAGTGCAACTCAAGATCCCTATAAAATTAAGTGGAATGAAATGAACTTAAGAAATCAGTATTTTTCGCAGGGGTTAGTTCTTAGCGGTTCTGCACCTTACAACAGGTATTTTTCTGCTCCCAAGAACAGAAGTTTTGAGGTCTTTGAAAGTTCTGATACACTAAGAACCGTTCAGGACTACATTCAAGATACTGTTGGAGCCAATGACTGGAGCTTTTCTATTAGTCACAATATTTATAGTAATAAAGATATTTTTCATTCAGCGACTAGTAATTTGAGAACAAGCTTAACCTGTAAAATCACTCAAAACTGGAGGTTATCTTACAATAATTATTATGATTTGAAAACCAATGATATGCTTTCTCAAACATTATCTCTTTCCCGAGACCTGCATTGCTGGAAAATGGATGTAAATATCACCTTGAGAAATGATTACTGGGATTACAGAATTTCCCTGTTTAATACTTTGTTACCAGATGCTTTAAAATTTCAAACCCATGATAGCAAAAAATATTAAACGCGCTATTTTTTTAGATCGGGATGGTGTTATCAGTCCTGATGATTTTGGCTATTTAAGTAATCCTGCCGAGTATCATCTCTATCCTTATTCAATTGAGGCATTAAAGATATTTAAAGAGCTGGATTTTTTGCTTTTTGTAGTTACCAATCAATCCGGAATTGCCAGGGGTTATTTTACAATTACGGACTTGGAAAAAGTGTTGGATAAAATGCGTTCTTTGCTTTCCGAGGGAGGAATTGATCTTGATGGTGTTTACTATTCTCCTTATTATAAAGACGGTATTGTTCCACCTTATAATATTCAACATGAAGATCGTAAACCAGGCATTGGAATGTTCAAAAAGGCATATTCCAAATTTCACTTTATGATACAGGGTTCCTGGATGATTGGAGACCGCATTAGTGATATTGGTTTTGGTAAAAATGCTCATCTTAAAAATATATTACTGCTTACGGGCAATGGAGAAAAGGACTTTATCAAGATTCTGGAGATGGATGATCTAAAACCGGATTTTGTCTGTGAGAATTTGTTGACCGCTGCTAAACTGATTAGGGATTATAAATTATGAAATTTTCTGCTCATTACAGCGAAACCAGGTTCAAGGCATTAACTTATGGTGAACAGATAAGGGCATTGAATAAACTTATCTTATCATTAGAGCAGAATTTAACTGCATCGGAAAAACGCTCACAGATAATTGAACATATATTAGAATTATGTCTCCAGGTAGAAAAGCCCTTACCGGAAAAAATGCAGTTCTTTCTTAAAGAATTAAATCCTCACATAAGTTCTCATCAACTAATGAATAAACTCTATTTTTACTGTGACGGGGCTTTAAGAAAAGATAGTCAGATGGCTCTTATAACAGGAAAGGGAAATTTTATTGCAGACCCATTACTACGCCAAAAAGCAAAACAAATAACCGTTATTTGCGATAATTTACGCTCGGTTTTTAATGTTGGTTCTTTATTTCGGACTTCTGAATGCTTGGGAATAGGAAAAATAATTTTGTGTGGAATAACTCCTACTCCGGAACATAGTAATATGCCAAAAACAGCTATGGGAACTGAAAAACTTGTTGCCTGGAAATATTTTTCCACCACTTCTGAAGCAATTGCATTCAGCCATCAAGAAGGTCTTTATATTTATGCTCTGGAAACAATAGATAAAGCAAAAAGCGTATTTGAAACT
>MTKX01025966.1_pt9 | contig 16856 bp, 9 predicted proteins | sample 1042771 | NCBI WGS metagenome assembly MTKX01 (sample SAMN06212183, study PRJNA360534) | anaerobic digester metagenome | biome: Wastewater treatment plant; material: sludge; isolation source: anaerobic digester fed with sludge from wastewater treatment plant | place: Denmark: WWTP Randers ... | reverse complement strand
CCCGCCCATCGGCGAGTTCGGCGACGAGGTTGGTCCGGTCCAGGGTCGCGGGGACCACCTTCCCGCGCACGGACAGGAAATAGCTCGCCTCCTCGACGGCGCGGTCGAATCCCCCCACCGCCTGTTCCATCCCCGCCAGAAGGACGTTCCCCAGCGAGTGCCCGACCAGGCCTTCCCCAGACTGGAACCGATGGAGCATGAACCGGGCCATCCGCTCCTCATCTTCCGCCAGGGCCAGGAGGCAGTTCCGGACATCGCCGGGGGGAAGGACATCGAGCTCGGCCCGCAGGCGGCCGGAGCTCCCCCCCGTGTCCATCACCGTGACCACCGCGGTGAGGTTGGCGGTGTAGGCCTTGATCCCCCGCAGGAGGGTGGAGAGGCCGGTCCCACCACCGATCGCGACGACGTGGGGCGCGGCGCGGAGGATCCGCCCTTGGTACAGGGCCTCCGCCACCGACCCGCCGCGGCGTGGGGAAACGGCGTGCAGGATTGCCCGCACCGCACAGGCCATCCCCACCACCATGCCGATGAACCCCACCGCCACCACCACCGCCCCGAACACGGGCCGCCACAGGAACGGAACGTGGCGCAGCACCAGCGTATACAGGGTGCGCATTCCCTCGTCCCCAACCAAGCACACGACCCCGAACGCGACGAGGGCGATCCCGGCCAGGGCGAGGAGGAACCACCGCTTCACCCCGATCCCCGGGAGGAGGAGCTTCAGGACCGATGGGACCCTCATCCCCACTCCACCCGCACCCCGGGGCCCAACTGGGCGAGCCTCTGTCTCAGTTCGGGGCTGGGCTGGACGGCGTACTGGGGGCCGGCCTCCACGACGAGGGCTCGCTCCCCCTCGCGCAGCCGGAGCCGCGCTGGTACCGGGCCGGGGTGGTCGGCAAGGATCCCGCTCAGGTGGGCCGCCGTCTCCGGGGTGGCGAGGTCGAGGGGGAGCTCGATTACGCAGTGGGTCGGGCTGGACGCCGGAGGGACGAGGGGATCCACGTCGAGGGCCTGCAGCCGCCGCGATCCGTTCCGCTCCGACCACCGCACGCGTAGGACGAGGAGCGCCCGCTCACGGAGCAGCGCGGCCCGGGTGGCGTAGAGGCGTGCCCCCACCACTACCTCCGCTTCGCCGCTGGGATCCTCGAGCGTCAGGAACGCCATCGGCCCTTCCTGGGTGGGGACGACCTTGAGCGTTTTCACCTGGCCCGCGACCGTGAACGGGCGGCCCTCGGTCCCGGCATCGGCGAGGGGGATCGCCCCCCGCGCCCGCAGCTCCGCGGCGTAGGCATCCAGCGGGTGCCCGGAGAGGTAGAGGCCGAGGAGCTCCCGTTCGAACTCGAGGAGCGTCTCCCGCGGGAACTCCGTCTCCTCCACCGTGAGCTTCGGGGCAAGCTCCTCCGCCTCGAAGAACGACTGCTGGCCCGACGCTCGCTGGGACCGGGTGAGCTGCGCGAGGCGCATCCCCTCATAGACGAGGGCCATGAGGGCCTGACGGGGGAGCCCGAATCGGTCCATCGCCCCCGCCTTGATCAGGGACTCCACCGCCTCCCGGCTCACGCGCTCCGGGTCCATCCGCTGGCAGAAGTCGAAGAAGTTCCGGAACCCCGCACCGCGGCTGGCGAGGATCGCCTCCACGGCGCCCGTCCCGACGTGCTTGATCGCCCCCAGGCCGAACCGGATCACCCCCTCCCCGACCGGGGTGAACCCCACCGCCGACTCGTTCACGTCCGGGGGCAACACTTCGATCCCCATCCCCCGGCACTCCTCGATGTAGGCCGCCACCTTGTCCAGGTTGTCCTGGACCGAGGTGAGGAGGGCGGCCATGAACTCCGTCGGGTAGTGGGCCTTGAAGTACGCGGTCCAGTAGGTGATGAACGCGTACGCGGTCGCGTGGGCCTTGACGAACCCGTACCGCGCGAACTTCTCGATATCGGAGAAGATCTTTTTTGCCTCCGTGATGGGGATCCCGTTCCGGACGCAGCCGTCCACGAACCGGGACTCCATCTCCGCCATCTCTTCTGGCTTCTTCTTCCCCATCGCCCTCCGCAGGAGATCGGCTTCCCCCAGGGTGAAGCCGGCCAGCCGTTGGGCGAGGAGGAGGATTTGGTCCTGGTAGATGGGGAGGCCATACGTTTCGGAGAGGACCTCCTCCGCGGCGGGGTGGGGGTAGGTGACCGGCTGGCGCCCGTGCTTCCGCTCGATGTAGTCGTCGGCCATCCCCGAATCGAGCGGGCCTGGGCGGAACAGGCCGAGGATGGCGATCAGGTCTCGGAACTCCGTCGGCTCGAGCCGGCGGATGAGGGCCTTCATCCCCGGGGACTCGATCTGGAACACCCCCGTGGTCTGCCCGGACTGGATGAGCTCGTACGTTGCCCCGTCGTCGAGCGGGATCCGCCCCAGGTCCACCTCGACCCCCGTCCGCTTCTCCACCAGCCGCGTCACGTCATCGAGGAGGGTCAGGTTGCGCAGGCCGAGGAAATCCATCTTGAGGAGGCCCACCGCCTCCACGTCGTGCATGTCGAACTGCGTCACGAACTCCCCGTCGGCGAGGCGGAGGAGGGGCACGAACTTCTCCAGCGGCTCGGGGGCGATCACCACCCCTGCGGCGTGGGTTGAGCTGTTGCGGAGCTGCCCCTCCAGCCGGCGGGCGATGGCAAAGAGGCGCCGCATCTCCTCCTCCCCCTCGGCGAGCTCCTTGAGGGCCGGCACCTCCTCCAACGCCCGGCGCAGCGTCATTTTGAACGGGACGAGTTTTGCGATCCGGTCCGACTTTTCGTAGGGTAGCCCCAGCACGCGGGCCACGTCCCGCACCACCGACCGCGCCGCCATCCGGTCGAACGTGGCGATCTGGGCGAGGTGGTCGCGGCCGTACCGTTCGGCGACGTAGCGGATGACCTCGTCCCGGCCCCGGACGCAGAAGTCGATGTCGAAGTCGGGGAGGGTCACCCGGTCCGGGTTCAGGAAGCGCTCGAACAGGAGGTTGAACCGCAGCGGGTCCACCTGCGTGATGCCGAGGGCGTACGCCACGAGGGATCCCGCGGCCGAGCCGCGCCCGGGACCGACGGGGATCCGCTTCCGCCGCGCGTAGCCGACGAAGTCAGCGACGATGAGGAAGTAGGGGGCGAGGTTCATCCGCGTGATTACGTCGAGCTCGTAGTTCAGCCGCTCCTCAACCGGGGGCGGGAGGGGGTCGCCGAACCGGGCCCGGGCCCCCGCCCGCGCCTGCTCGATCAGTTCCTCGTTCGGGGAGAGGACACTCGGGTAGCGGGGCAGGAGGCGCCTCCCCAGGTCGAGCTTGAGCTCGCACTGCTCCGCCACGGCGATGGTCGCCGCGAGCGCCTCCGGGACCTCCGCGAACCGTGCCCGCATCTCCTCCTCGGTCAGGAAGTGGTAGCCATCCCCATCGAACGACCGCGCATCGGGGTCGGACAGCTTCTTTGCGGCCTGGATGTTGATGAGGACGCGGTGCGGCTCACGGTCCTCGGGGGAAAGGTAGTGGACGTCGGCCGACGCCACCACGGGAAGGTTCAGGCGCCGGGCGAGCGCGATCTGGTCGCGCACGAGCGCCTTATTCCGCTCCAGACCGTGATTTTGAAGCTCGAGGTAGAACCGGCGGGGGAAGATCTCCGCATACCGCCCCGCCGCCGCCGCGGCCTCATCCCGCCGTCCGTGGAGGAGGTGGCGCTGCACCTCGCCCGACTCGCAGGCGGACAGGGCGACGAGCCCCGTCGCGTGCTCCGCGAGGAGTTCGAGGTCCACCCGCGGCTTGTAGTAAAAGCCTTCGGTGTGGGCGCGGTTCGCGAGGACGAGGAGGTTCTGCCACCCCGTTTCATCCGCGGCGAGGGCGACGAGGTGGTACGGGGAGCGGCCCGTCGCGGGATCGCGGGAATGGCGGGAGTCCGGGGCCACGTAGAGCTCCTCCCCGAGGAGGGGCTTCACCCCGGCCTCGGTCGCCATCCGGTAGAACTTGATCACGCCCGACAGGTTCCCGTGGTCGGTGAGGGCGAGGGCCGGCATCCCCAGCTCCGCCGCCCGGGCCACGAGGTCGCGCACGCGGCCCATCCCATCGAGAAGCGAGTACTCCGAGTGGACGTGGAGATGAACGAACGCCACGCTACCTCCGCACGATGACGATCCGTTCCTCGTCGGGGAACCCCCAATGCAGCCTCTGCCGCGCCTCCCGCTCCACCACCTGGGGGAGGGGGGCCTCGACGAGCTTCTGGCGCAGGGCCGCGATCTCCGCATGGACGGCCTGGTCCCGGGCCTGGAACGCCCGGACGTCCGCCGCGGCGTCGCGGATGGCGAACACCCGCGTCCCGAACACCCATCCCAGGCCGAGGATCGTCACCACGGCCAGGGCGAGGGGGAGGTACCCCCTAGCGGGGCCACGTCGCCATCGGCGGAGCATAGGTATCCTCGATGCGCAGAAGCTCGTTGTACTTCGCGACCCGCTCCGAGCGGGAGACGGATCCGGTCTTGATCTGTCCGCACCCGGTCCCCACCGCGAAGTCGGCGATCGTCGTGTCCTCCGTCTCGCCAGAGCGGTGGGAGATGATGCAGGCGTAGCCTGCCCCGTGGGCGAGGTCCATCGTGCGGAGCGTCTCCGTCACCGTGCCGATCTGGTTCAGCTTGATGAGGATCGCGTTCGCCGCCCGGCGCTTGATCCCCTGGGCGAGCCGGTCCGGGTTCGTCACGAAGATATCGTCGCCCACGATCTGGATCGTGGAGCCGAGCCGGTCCGTGAGGAGCGACCATCCCTCCCAATCCTCCTCCGCGAGCCCGTCCTCGATGGATACAACCGGGTACGCCTTGGCCCACTGCGCGTAGAGCTCGACGAGGTCCGCCGCGCGCCGCTCGCCTGCCAGGCGGTAGATCCCGCGCTCGGGCGCGTAGAACGCGGTCGCGGCGCAGTCGAGGGCGAGGGCGACGTCCCGTCCCGGCTCATATCCCGCGTCGCCGATCGCCTGGACGAGGATGCGGAGGGCCTCCTCGTCCGTCGCGAGACGAGGGGCGAACCCGCCCTCGTCCCCCACCGCCACGGAGTGCCCCTTCCCCGTCAGGATCTTGCGCAGGGTGTGGAACACCTCCGCCCCATAGCGGAGGGCCTCCACGAAGACGGGGGCCCCGAGCGGGACGATCATGAACTCCTGGATCGCGAGGCCGCTATCGGCGTGGGCGCCCCCGTTGATCACGTTCATGAGGGGGATCGGCATCCGGCCCGGCCGGGCGCCGGCGAGGTACTTCCAGAGCGGGATCCCGAGCGACGCCGCCGCCGCCTTGGCGCAGGCGAGCGACACGGCGAGGATCGCGTTCGCCCCTAGCTCCGCCTTGTTCGGAGTCCCATCGCGCTCCAGGAGCAGGGCATCGATCTCCTCCTGCCAGAGGGGGTCGAGGCCCTCGATCTCCGGGCCGATGATCTCGTTCACGTTGTGGACCGCGCGCTGGACTCCCTTCCCCAGGTACCGGTCATCTCCGTCCCGCAGCTCGACGGCCTCGTAGGTGCCGGTGGACGCGCCGGAGGGCACAGCGGCCCGCGCCGCGGTGCCGTCCTCGAGCGTGATCTCCACCTCCACGGTCGGGTTGCCGCGGGAGTCCAGGATCTCCCGTGCCCAGACGTCCTCGATCAGGTTCATGCGTTCACCTCGGGCTGGAGTGTACGGGTTCCCGCCCGCCGGGCCAAGGAAGCCCGTCCCACCTCAACCGGCCTCTCCGGTTCTTCCTGCGGGCGGGCTCGATCCTCGCGGCGGCCCTTGGTTCCCCCCTACTGGTGGAGGTGGGTTTGGTCACCGACACGGCCCACTTCCTGACACTATACTGACCACACCGGACACGGGGGCACGGGTGGGCGGACAAACGCCTGGGGCCGGGGTAACCCCGATCCTCCGCAGCGTGATGCCGCTCACCTAGACTGGTCACCGTGCCAAGAAACCTCGTGATGAGGGGAAGATGAGTTTGATGAAGCCTACGGAACCGGGTTCCTGGCGTGTGGGCGCCGGCCGGCCCGAGCTGGGGGAGGAGGTTTGGCGATGAAACGATTCCTGTTGGTTGTGGCGGCGGTTGCCCTCGCGGCACCGGCGGTGGTGGCGCAGACGTTCAGCAATGTCTCGTTGGCCGATGCCAACGTGGCGCCGGGTTCGTGGGTGCTGGCGCAGGTGATCACCCAGACCGCCTCGGGTACGTTCACCGTGACCCAGGTCAAGGTCGTCAACACGGCGACGGACCCGCTGTCGGGAACCGACGTCGAGCGGATCGAGGTTCGGCGGGCGAGCGACGGCAAGGTCATGGGGGCGGTGGCCACGGGGTTCGCCAACTTCACGACGGCGGGGATCGAGATCCCCACCACGGCCAATAACGCGTTCAACGATGCGTTCGACCTCGAGATCTGGGTCAAAGTGCAGGTGAGTGCCTCCCTAAGACAGAAACTCCAGCTCGGGACGACCAGCACCCCAACAGTCATTACAACCAACAACCCGATGGACCACAACGTGGCCTACCCCACCGCAGCGGCCACGTTCACTACGCAGCCTGTCTGGTTCATGGATGTCCCGACCGGCGAGCTGCCTGTGTACCGCGAACAGAAGTTCCTCGCCGCCCGGTTCGAGGTCAACAACCTGTCGGTGGGGGCCTCGCGCACGGTGAGCCGGGTGGACGTCTGGAACGATGGCGACCCGATCAAGCTGACCGGGGCGTACCTGGCGAAGATCGAGGTCATCCGCGCCCGGGACGGAAACCGCCTGGGGGAGAAGACAAGTGGGTTTGGAAACTTCACTGCTGCTGGTCCGCCGCAACCGTGGGTCGAGATATCCACCGGCTCCCATAACACGATCGCCGCGTACAGCCTTGAGGTCTACGAAATCTGGATCACGCTCCGAAATGACGCTCCGACCGGGCACCGCCTGCGGCTCAAGGCGCAGGTCCGGCTTACGGGCACGGGGTACGACGTCGTCCACTCGGTCTGGGGCACCGCGCCCCGGTTCATCGTCGGGGCTCCCGTTGGGTTTGAGGAACTGACGAACCAGGATCTCACCGGCGGGCGAATCTACTCCGGGCAACGGTTCCTCGCCCAACGGATCGAGGCCCGGGACAACGACCTTGACCCGTACAACGTGACGATCGAGTCGTTCATGGTCCAGAACGTGGCCGACTCGGGGGCGCGGCTGGCGGAGACCCAGGTCGCCAAGGTCGAGGTGCGCCGGGGCAGTGATGGGGCCCTCCTCGGCGAGGTGACGGACGCTTCTGGATTGAACGCGGGCGGGGTTCGGATCCCGCCTGCAGAAACCGCGATCGGCAACAACACGGTCGCCGACGACACGTCGGAAACGTTCGAGATCTGGGTCACGCTCAAGACGGGAGTTCCCCACGGCCGAACCCTCAAGCTCCAAACGACTGTCTGGCACACCGAGAGCGGGTACCTGTCGGGTCCGGTGGTACCCGGGAACGCGGCTTTCGAGACCGGCCCGGACGCGGGTGAGGGGTTCGAAACGGCGACCCCGGTGACGATGTCCAATCGCACGGTATTCCAGGGGGTGCTGTTCCTCGCTCAGCGGCTCGACCTCCGGGACAACGATCCGGACCCGTACGACGTGACGATCACCTCGCTCATGATCCGCAACTACGTTCCGGACAACCCGCTCGCCGACCAGCATGTGGCGAAGATCGAGGTGCGCCGGAAGTCCGACGGGGCGCTCCTCGGCGAGGTTACGGACCCGGTGGGGCTGAGCCTGGCCGGTGTGCGCGTGACAACGGGTGCCAACAACCTCGTGCCGGACGATACGAGCGTGGAGCTTGAGATCTGGGTCACCCTCAAGAGCACGGCCCCATCTGGGCGGAAGCTGCAACTGGAATCGGTGGTGTGGCACACCGAGGGCACGGCGACGAAGGCAACCACGGAACTGGTGGGCCCGGCGACGTTCACCACCGCGACTGGTCAGGCGCCAACGGGGGTGGACTTCAGTTGGACGCCGGCGGCGCCGGAAGCGGGGATCGAGGTTACGTTCACGCCCGCCACGGGCATCGCCGATCCGTCGGGGGACATCACCAAGGCCACGTTCCACTGGGACTTCGGTGACGGGAAGACGGCCCAGACCACGGGCTCGGCCTCTGTCAAGCACACGTATGCGATCGGCGGGACCTACCAGGTGACCCTCACCGTGACCGGGGAGGGCGGCTTGGCGAGCTCGAAGACGAAGCCGGTCGAGGTGACCGGCAAGCAGCCTGTGGTGGACTTTACGTTCACGCCTGCGGAACCGGCTGCCGGTCAAGCGGTCACCTTCACCTCTCAGGTGACGGATCCGGCGACTCCGCCGCTCACGCCGTACACCTACGCCTGGGCGTTCGGCGATGGCGGAACTTCCACGGCCGCCAACCCGCAGCACACGTACACGGCAGCTGGCACGTACACCGTGATCCTCTCCGTCACCAACAGCCGCGGGGAGGTCGGGAGGAAGGAGAAGACGATCACGGTCGTCGCTTCCCCGGTGAACCGGCGGCCGGTGGTCACCGCGATCGCCGTCAGTCCGGCGGCGCCCGTGGTCGGTCAGACGATCACGTTCACAGCCACGGCCAACGACGCTGATGATGACGCGATCACAGGCTACGAATGGAAGCTTGGGGATGAGACCGTGGTGGCGACGACCGCGAACAGCACCACCCATACGTTCACCACGGCCAATGTTTTTCGGATCCAGGTGCGGGCTCGCGACGCGGGAGGGTTCGGGGAGTGGTTCTCGTTGGACGTGTACGTCCGCCCTCAGGGTGGGGCGGCGGTCGGGACGAAGGCTCTCGATAACCCCGCTCGGACGCAGTGTCGGATCCAGATCCTCCTCCCTCCCGGAGCGACCGACGTCTCGATCCAGATCTTCGATATGCTGGGCCGGGAGGTCCGGCGGAGCGAAGTGGCGGGCACGCAGTTCACATGGGATCTCAAGGACGGGAACGGTCGCTCGATCGCCGATGGGTTGTACTTCTACCTGATCACGGCCACCGTCGGAGAGAAGACGGAGCGGTCGGAGATCGGGAGGATCCTTGTGGTGCGCTGAGGAGGGGATGATGCGACGAGCGTTCGCGCTGTTGGGTGTGGTCCTCGTCGGGGGGGGTATAGCCCTCGGCCAGGGCTTGCCGAACCCGTTCGATGTGGGCCTCGGGGTGCGGGCGATGGGGTTCGGCGGGGCCTCTATCGCCATCGCCGAGGGGACGGAGGCCCTCCTCACCAACCCCGCCGGCCTCGGGTGGTCGAAGGGGATCCGCGCCGACTCGAGCCTGTCGAGCGTGCTTGGGCTGTACTCGGTGACGTGGCTCGCCGGCTCGGTCCCCAACTACGGGGCAGGGCTGGGGTACCTCGGGGTCGGTGGGATCACGGACCCGGAGGGCGATCCTCTCCCGTTCTCCCACTTTGCGGCGGTGGTGGGGGCAGGGTTCGACCTATCGGGGATGCGGATCTTCCCGTTCCCCGCTGCCGGCGGCGCTGCCGTCAAGTACCACCGCGCCCAGATCGCGGACGAGACGGGGAGCGGGTTCGCCCTGGACGTGGGGTTCCTCGGGCGGATGAGCACACCGTTCGGGCGGCTCCAGTTCGGCCTCGCGCTGCGGGAGTTCGGGTTCGGGGCCACGGTGGGGGAGACGGGCGATGGGTGGTCCACCGACCTCGCGGCGGGGGTGGCGCTCGTGAACCCGATGGGGTTCCTCCTCACGGCGGACCTCACCGCGGAGTACACCGCGCTCGGCGTGGGGTGGTCGGCGATGGGGCTGTTCGAGGTCCGCGCCGGCCTGCGCCTCCAGGCGGGCGTGCAGTGGGCGCTCGGCCTCGGGGTGAACTGGGGGATGTTCGTGATCGACTACGCCCTTCTCACCCACCCAACCTTGTCGGCCTCCCACCGGTTCGGGTTCGGGGCCAAGTTCTAGAACCGAACGGCGAGGGTCACGCCGAGGAACAGGGCGTGGGTTGCGTCGCTTTCGGGCGTAAGCCCGAGGATGTGTCCGAGCTCGGCGCTGAGCCCCCACATCTCTCCCACTGGCTCCGCTCCCAGCGCCACGAGCAGGGTATCGAGCGGGAGCCCGAGGTCGGCACGGGTCGTCACGTCGAGGGCCTGATCCTTTAGCTGAACGGACGTCTCCGCGGTGAGGGCCCCCGACGCGAACGGCCACGTAACGCGGTTCGTGACCGAGATCTGCTGGTCGCGGGGCTTCCAGGAGAGGGTGAGGACATCGCGCCATCCCTCAGGCTCCCATGTCAACCGAAGGACGGCCTCCTCCTTCTCCGTGACCTCGGTCGGGTAGCGGGGGTGGGAGAGGAGGGTCCACGACCTGTCCCATTGGAGGGAGGTTCGCACTCCGCGCCAACCCGCGTGCTCCCACGCGAAGGAAAGGGCCAGGGTTTGATCCGTTCGCTCGGTTACCACCTGGAGGCCCTGCCCGACCGTGACCTTGAGGCGGAGGACGACCGGGGACTGCACGAGGTCGGCCTCGAGGCGGGCCGTCCACCGCTCCTCGGTCGGGGTCTCGCTGAGGGTCGCGAAGAGCCGCGGGGTGAGGTCCCCCCCAGGGACGGGCCACGCTGGCCACCGCGCGTCGGCCTGGATCGTGCGCTCACTGCGCCACGCGTCGGTGGTGAGGTGGTGGCGTAGGGATTCCTGCCAGCTCGCGTTCAGCGAGATCCGATCGAGGGCAGAGGCCCACTTCACCGTTGCGCGGAGCGTCTCCTCGCCCAAGGTGCCCGTGGTGCGGACGGGGCGGGTCCAGCTGAGGTCCGTGGTCCATCCCGGGGCCGGCTGAAGGGAGGCGGTGGCCCCCAGCTGGCCGGCGGCGTGGAAGGTTGGATAGCGCAGGGTGCCGCTCGTCGAGAGCCCCCACGACCACGCCTGGGTCGTGTTGGAGAGCCCGGCCCGCCAGCCCATCTCCAGCCGCTCGAACGCCGCCACGCCGCTTCCGGTGACGGTGGGCGTCACGGAGAGGGACGCGGTGGGCCCGTCGGACCAGCGCCAGTCGAGGCTCGCCGTGAGCCGGCTCTGGGGGCGGGTGGTGAGGTTCACCACGTCCCACCCCCCGCGCAGTTCGAGGGTGGTGGGCCCGGCTCCCGTGTAGCGAGCGGTGAAGCTGATCCCGTGGCCATCGGACCTCCCGGACCGGCCGATCTCCTCGTATCCGGGGAGGCGGCTCGCCAGGCGCACGTCCCACTGCCAGTCGCCGAAGGTCCGGCTGAGGTAAAGCCCCCCGGAGATCCCGTACCGGGTGTGCTCGGCGGCGGGGATGTCGCGGAATCGGGAGAGGTCGCGCCCATCGAGCTTCGTCTGGGACTGGGTGAACCGTTCGGCGCGCTCGCCCACGCGCCACAGGTCGAGCCGGAAGTCCTCCCCGGCGATCGAGGCCGCCCAGACCGCTCCCTGACCCACCCCAACCGCGGTCACGGGGCCCCCTACGGCCGGGGCGGACCCGCCCTCCTGCCACAGCCCATCCGCGGCCGCGTACCAGAGCGCCCCCTCGTAGAGGGTGAGGTCGTACACGGCCTTCCCGAGAACGACCCAGCCTGCTCCCATTCCCCCGCGCAGGATGCGGATCCCGTGGTCGGAGGCCACGTACACGTCGTCCCCCCGGGCGAGGAGGTCGTGGATCGGCCCCGGGGCCTCGGGGACGTGGGTCCAGCCCTGTTCGCTTTGGACGTACAGCCCATCGGCGGCGCCGAGGTAGAGGACGCCCGCGGCCCACAGGAGGGAGGTGGGCCTGGTGTCGTCCGCGGGAAGGGTCAGCGGTTGCCAGCGCTTGGGGCTCTCCGCATCGGCAGGGGCAAACGAGGCCAGGCCGTTGTCGGTCGCAACGTAGACGAGCCCGCCCCCGCTCGCGAGGGCGAGGACCTCCGTCCCGGGCAGACCATCGTCCTTGGTGATCCTGACCCAGCTTCGCACGCGATCGAACGGGGTCGGCTCGGTGAGCCGGACCACGGTCAGCCCCCCATCCGTGCCCACGAGGAGCTGGCCGGGGAGGGCGAGCAGGGCGGATACGGCCCGCCCGGCAAGGCCGTGGGCGGCTCCGTATCCGGTGAACGCCCCGTCCTTGTACACGGTGAGCCCGTTCTGGTGGCCGAAGATGACGTACGCGCCGTCGGGCGCTTGGGCGGCTGAGATGGCATGGACCCGGTTCGGGGAAGGGATCCGTGCGTTGTCATCGGATGGAAACACGTTCTCCGCTGCCGCGACGCTGAGGCTGTACGCCCACCCAGCGACCTCGCCGGCCAGGGCGAGGGCGGCCACGGTGTGGGTGTTGGGCATGGTGCGGGTGGTAGGAAGGGGCGTGCCGAAGTCCATCGCCCGGTACACGGCGAAGTGGAGCGCGTCCCACCCCGGCACGTTCACCGTCAGCCCGAACAGGATCCGCTCGTAGTCGGTGACCACGCCCAGCCCACCGCGCTGGCGCTCGAAGTCCACCCGGAGCTCGTCCTCCGGCCCGAGGGGGGCGAAGAGGAGGAGGATCCCCGCCTCGTAGTCGAGCGTGTAGTCCGTGTTCCGCACCAGGAGGTTCCCGTTCAGGTAAACCCGTTCCGAACCGGGGACAAGGGATAGGCCAAGCGCGAACGAGCCTCCCTCCCGCTGAAAGGCGAACGTCACGCGCAGCGCCCCGTCGGTGAAGAACCCGTCGGGGAACGAGATCCGCAGGACGCCGTCCGCGGGAAGGAGGGTCCAGGCGAACTCCGCAAGGTCGGGATCGGTGGAGGGGCGGAACTCCTCCTCCCCGGGGAGGAGGATCCAGACCTCGACCGTGTCCTCGATCACGTCCCGTTCGCCCAACGAGAGGTAGCGGCGGTACTGGGCTTCGGGGAAGGGGTAGGCGTCCTCGTCCACGAGGACGGCGAGGAACGCGCTCCATTCGTCGAGGAAGCGGGCTTCGAGTTCGCTCCCCTCGATGAGGGGATAGGTCCTCCGGTCGTTTCCGGTGAGCCCGAGCCGGGTGTTGTGGGCCTCGATCGCCTCCTGGATCCGCCGCCGGGCCAGGGCAGCCGGGGCGAGGCGGAGGGCGAGGTCGTCACCGCCGTCGCGGAGGACGAGGAATTCCCCCCCCGCAAGCGGGGTCACGAGCTCGGCCGCGAGGTCCTCCTCGAGGTAGCCGAGGCCCCAGTCGGCCAGGAACGCCCACAGGGCGGCCGAACCATCCACGCGGAGCGCGACCTCGGACAGGCCCTCCACGAACTGGATCCGGAGCGGCCAGTAGGCGAGGCCCTCCACGGAACGGAGGTACGGGGCGGGACGCCACGGCTCGTCGGGGTCGTTCACCGTGAACGTCGCCTCCCCCGTGCCGCGCTCACCATAGAACGTGCGGGACTCGGAGATCCCCTCCAGCCGGGTCACGAGCGCTCCCACCGTGACCTCGTCCCCGGCGTAGGTGCCCCGCGCCCCGAGGACGCGCTTGTTGTACACCCCGAGGCCCTCTCCCTCCGCCCCCACCACGAACCGCCCCAGTTCCCCCGTCCACGGCGTGTGGTCCACGGTGAGGAGGAAGTCCTGGAACTCCGGGCCCAACTGGTCATTGAAGCTCGCGGTGAGGGTGATGAGATCGAGGGCCGTGCCCGTGATCTCGGCGCGGAGGGACTGGGTCAGTGCCGGCTGCCCCGGGGACAGGCTTTCGTCGGCCAGGAGGCCCGCGGAACCCAGCCCGAACCGGATGGTCCACGTCTTCTCCCCGGTTACGGTCAGGTTGAAGCTCGGGGTCTGTTGGGCGATGGCGGTGCAACCGACGACGAGGAGAAGGAAGATGGCTTTTCTCATCATAACCTCACTGTGAAGGATACGCGGAACGTAAGGGGCAGGACGGGAGGGAGGACGAGCGCCCAGTCCAGGGCGAACGGCCCCCAGCCGACCGTCCCCCCCATCGCGATCCCCGCCGGGCCGTACCCAGCCCGGACGAGGAGCCAACCCACCCCGAGCTCGCCCCCGACCGCGAACGACGGGCTCCCGCCCACGTCGGACACGTCGCCGGCGAGGGTAAGGGTCATCCCCCCCACGTCCACGGGGAGGGCCATCCCCACCGCCCACTCCGCGGGCCAGGCTTCGCCGGGCACGGGGGCGTGGGACAGGACGGACCTCCCCACGGCCCCGATGTGGATTGGACCGCGCCAGAGGAGGGCGAGATCGAGCGCGCCGCCGATCCCGGCGGTGGGGGCGATCGGTCGCAGGAGGCGCGCCCGCACTCCGGCGCCGACGGGCCCCAGGCGCACGCCGGCCCCGAGGACGGCGCCCGCCGCGCGGAACGCGAGGCCAGGGCCGATCGTCCCCGCATCGAGGCCGATCCCCGCCCCCCCGAGCCCGGCTCCCGTCACGGACACGGCCCCCAGATGGGCAGCTCCGAACAGGTCTGCGTAGGTGGACAGGATCTGCACGCCCTCGACCCACGGAAGGCCCGCGGGGTTCGCAAACAGAGCATCGGGGGAGGCGAGGGCGACCCCGACCCCGGCCATGCCCGCGCGGCGGGCGCCCGCGGCGAGATCGAACAGGATGTCCCCCCCGACGAAGCCCTGGCCAACCCCGACCGATCCCAGTGCCACGAGGAGCGCGAGCAGCCAGCCCCTCATCGCTGGACCACCACCCGCACGATCTCCGACTGACTCTTATCCGTGACGAGGACGGCGAGGTAGAGACCGCTCGCCACCCGTCGGCCGTCGTGGGTGGTCAAGGGCCACCGCGCCTCCCCCGCGAGGGGGCCGACGAGCTGGGTATAGAGGAGCTTCCCCGCGAGGTCGTAGATGTGGAGGCTCGCCCAGCCCGTCCCGGTCGGACAACGGTAGCTGAAGCGTGCCTCGGAGGACACGGGGTTGGCCAGGGCGATGAGGACCGGTCTCTCCACCGGCGCGGCCCCGCCGATGAGCTGTGCGGTCCGGGCGATGTCGAGCTTTCCCGCTCCCCATGCCTGGCTCGGCGCTACGCCGACCTCGGCATCGGCCCGCGCCCCGGAGGTGAGCGCATCCTTGACCTCCGCCGCGGTGAGGTTNNGTCCCGAGGAGCATCGTGTACTCCCCGCCCGCCAGGGTGAGCCACGGCGCCGCGGTTGCGTTCTGGGACCGGGCGGAGGCGATCCAGGCCCCCGGGGCGGTCAGGTCCGGCTTGAGGCGGCCGTCGCGGGTCGGCCCGCGCGACGAGAATGAGGCGAGCGCCCCGACCTCCCCGTCGGCCGTCTCCTCTCCCGCCACCGAGGTCCAGTGGGTCTTCGTGATGTAGGCGCCCACCGTGATCACGCGCGCGGCGTTCCCCGGCTCGCCGATCGTGGAGCTCGTGTCCCCCTCCCGGAACTGGGCGGCAGCGGCGTCCTCCACCCACCCGTCCACGTGCCCGCCCCCGAGGATCGGGGTCAAGGTGACCGCCCACGTCGTCCCGGGGGTGATGTCGGTGAGGGCGACGAAGATGTAGCGCGCCAGGTTGCGCGGATCGGGGAGCGAGGTGTTGTCGAGCCAGATCCCACCGGAGGAGGTGGACACCCAACGCTGGCTCCCGGGGAGGACGGTCGCGGTCTCTCCACGCGGGGACCGGACCTCGATCGAGTAGGTTGCGGTCCCGTTGTACCAGAACTGGGCCGAGACCGTATCCTTCTCCGCCTCGAGGTGCCAGGTTGTCGGGGCCCACACGTCCCCCGCGACGTGGATCCTCCGATCCCCTTCGTTCCCAGCGGCGACGACGATCGCCCGGCCGGGTCGGTCGACGAGCTCGTCGAGCATCCGCTCAAACAGCGAGCTCCCATCGTGGGGGCCGCTGTGGCCGCCCAGGGACAGGTTGACCACCGCCGGCATCCCCAGCGCCTCCGCCGCCTCGAACACGAACCGCGCCCCATCCACCACCGTGTCGTGGTAGAACGTCGTCTTCACGACCACGAGGTCCGCGTCGGGGGCGACCCCACGCCGCATCGCGGCGGAGGCGGAGCCGTCCCCGGCGGCGATCCCGGCGACGTGGGTCCCGTGCCCGTGCGAATCCAGGGTGGGCGAACTGCCCCTCGCAATCGCCACTTCCAGTTCCGCGCGGGAGAACGCCCGCCCGTAGTAGGTCTCCGCGCCGACGCCGTTGTCCCCCCACCACGAGGGGAACCCCGTGGCGCCGACACCGGTCTGGTCCCACAGCCACAGGATCCGCGACCCCTCCTCGGTCCCGTTCCCGTCGCGGTCCACGCGGAAATCGCGGTGGAGGATGTCGAGCCCCGTGTCCACGACCCCCAGGATCACGCCCCGGCCGGCCGTCGCGGGGGTGCCGTACCATAAAGCGGGGGCTCCGACCTCGGGGACGGAGAGGTCGAGCGCTGGGGAAAGGGGCCGGCTCGCCTCGATGTAGACGACTTGAGGGTGGTCAGCCAGGGCGGCGAGGTCAGCGACGGCCACCTCCCCCGTGGCGAGGGTGTTGGCGACCCCGTGAGGGCGAAAGAGGGGGATCGTCCAGGCTGCGCCAGGGTCCTGGGTGAGGAGGAGGACGCGCACCGCCGTCCGCTCCGTGGGCCCGGGGGCCACGGGATCCCCCCCGAGGGCGACGAGGCCGGAGAGCGTCTCCGGGGAGAGGAGGGCCGCGGGCCCATCCCCTTGCTCGGCGTGGACGAGAAGGCGGAGGAACGGGTCGAGCTTCTCCGGGCCAGCGAACGCAGCGACGGAGAACAGGATAACGGCGAGGAGACGCAGGAGGCCGGCCACAACTTAACATTGTAGCCATAGCATTTGGATCGAGCCAGATTCGTTGATCCGTGGGGGGGGTGGGCTACAATGGTCATTGTATGGACCGTCGCTCGATTCAGCCGCCCCGGCCCTTGCGCAGCATCACGTTCCTCCTGGTGCTGGTGATGATCGGCCTCCTGATCAGCCAGGCCTTCTGGCCGTCTCAGCCCCGGACCGTCGAGTTCTC
>MTKX01035091.1_pt1 | contig 16995 bp, 15 predicted proteins | sample 1042771 | NCBI WGS metagenome assembly MTKX01 (sample SAMN06212183, study PRJNA360534) | anaerobic digester metagenome | biome: Wastewater treatment plant; material: sludge; isolation source: anaerobic digester fed with sludge from wastewater treatment plant | place: Denmark: WWTP Randers ... | reverse complement strand
TAGCGCACCAGGCGGGGCGTGACCATGCCGCCCGTCACCCGGGCCGGCACCTTGTGGCTGGCCAGCACCATCTCGATGCGGTCCGCCTGAAAGTGCAACTCCCGCCGCATGGACCTCCCTCCTTCCCTCCGCCCTGGCCCGCTGCAGCCACGGCTTCCCGGCTGCCGGCGAGCCATTCCGGCATTTCAGGGCAAAATAGAACATGCGTTCGGGTGTCATTATACCCGAACGCATGTTCGCTGTCAAGAGGGCAAGCGCGACCGCGCCCTACATTTAATCCAGCTTATGTTCTCTGAGAGCCCGGGCGGGCCGCGGATGGGCTACCGATAATAGCTCCGGGAGCGGAATTCGTCCAGCTCGGCGCGAAAGGTCAGCCAGTCGCGGACGGGCAGCATGAAGCCAGGCGTATCGGGAGAGAGCAGGTAGCGGCTCATCCACAAGTGGAGCTGGTGCCGGGGCGCCGGCAAGGCGCTGACCTCGACGACGACCACGGTGCTGGCAAACAGTGGTTCCAGGAAGTGGCGCCGGCTCCAGGGCTCGCATTCGGGCGGGAACTGGCGCCCGAGCTGGCCCAGGCGCGTGCTCTGCATGTCGCGGTAGGGGATGCGAACCTCGTAAAAGGGAAAGCGCAGCCGCAGCCCGTCTTCCCAGCAGGTGGCGTGGGTCCGCAGGCTGAACCAGAAGGTGAGGATGGCGATGGCCCATCCCCCCAACCCCGCCGCCACCAGGTACAGCCGGTGGGGCTCGATCCCGGGCGGCGAAAGGACGACGAGGGCCGTGCACAGCAGGGCAATGAGCAGGGCCGGCCAGAAGAGCATGGACCGCAGGCGCCGTTGCAAGAGGAGGGGATGGCGGTGTCCCCTGCGCGGCAGCGACAGGGCCGCTGCCCCGCTCCCGGCGCCGGTGGAACGCGACGGTGCTTTTGCCATGAGCCTATCCTCCTGGGACCCCCTCGCCGGGGTCTGGTCCCGCTCCTGGCGCCGTCGCGCCGGCGCCAGTTCCGGGCACCTGTTGTCGACCCTGTTGGCCAGGGGCGCCAGGCGCCCCTCAGGGTCAATCCTCGGTCGGTGCGGGTCGAGCCCGGGCCACCACTTCACGATAGTAGTCGCACAGGTCGGTCAGGAAGCAGGCCTCGCACTGGGGCCTGCGCGCCTGGCAGATCTGCCGGCCGTGGCGGATCAGGTTCAGGTGAAAGGAGTAATAGTGCTCCGCTGGGATCAGATCTTCCAGCAGATCGTGGGCCTTTTCGCGCGTCACCCGCGGCCCGATGAGGCCCAGCCGCCCGCTCACCCGGTGGACGTGCGTGTCTACAGGAAAGGCCGGCCGCCCCAGGGCAAAGAGCAGGACGATGGCCGCGGTCTTTGGGCCGACGCCCTGGAGAGAGGAGAGCCACGCTTTGGCCTCGGCCACCGGCCAATCGCGGAGGAACTCCAGATCCAGCTCGCCCCGCTCGGCGACGATGGCGCGCAGTGCCTGCTGGATCCAGGGTGCCTTCTGGTTCGCCAGCCCTGCCGGCCGGATGGCGTCGACCACCGCGCCCGGGTCGGCTTCGAGGACCTCTTGCCACGTGGGAAAACGCTGGCGCAGCCTGTTGAACGCGACGTCGCGGTTCGCGTCGTTGGTGTTCTGGCTCAGGATGGTGCTCACCAGCTCCGAGACCGCGTCCAGGTCTCGCACACCGGCGGGCTCGCCGTACTCCTCACCCAGTCGCTGCCGGATCGTTTCGGCCTTGCGGCGCAGCTCTGCCTCTGCCTGCTCCACGCGTCACCTCCAGCCCCCATTGTACTCGAGTCTACCCCGGAGGTCAAGTTGCAGCGGGGCGGTCTTGACAAAATACAATGCAGCGGTCTTAAGAAACGCGTTTGACAACACTGGATGCAAAATTACACAAATTTCAGAAGATTGCGGTATAATAGGACATGATGTACATGCCGTGCTGGATTTCGCAACAGGTTACCGCTCCAGCTCGCCGGCTCCGTTGGGCCGGGGAGGCATGGGATATGGTTCTCTATAGGAGGCCGGTCGGGGGGCGTACCGGGTTAAGCCCTGTCGCAACAAGAATCAGCCCTAAAATACTCCCAGCGGACTATTGTGATCTTGTGCAGGGCATGCTATTCTCGTTCTGCCAACTTTTACGCTTTACGAACTGCTTATAACGTTGGTGGGTGGATACTAACGATAGGAGGGAAATTCATGGATGAAAGGCGACTTCTAACGGCCAAAGAAGCGGCTGCCTATCTTCGCATCAGCCTCTTCACCCTGCGCAAAATCGAGCAGCAGGGGCTCATTGTGCCGTATCGGACGCCAGGTGGCCATCGCCGCTACAGCATCGACATGCTCAACGAATACCTGGAAAACAGCCGCAACTATCCCGAAAAAGAGGGATAAGATCGCGCGTTGGCAAGTAGAGCAGCCCTGCGCCTGGGAGCGCAGGGCTGTTTTGGACGCGAGCCTCGCTGCACGCAGCCAGCTCTGACATCGCGCGCGGTCGTCGCCGGCTGGGGACGCCAGGGCCTCCCCATCGCCGCAACCGTGGCACAAGCGAGTCCCGAACTTGCATACTGGGCGATTTGTTGTATAATATCCACAATGAAATTCGACTGAGAGGCCGGCTCTCAGTTTTTTGTTCCCGATGGGCCCTGGGGCGGCGCGCAGCGCCTCAGGCGTTCTTTTTGCTATTCGAGGGAAAGGCATGAGCAATCAAGCAACGTTTCTTACCCCTGAAGGTTACCAAAAGCTTCAGGACGAACTCGACTTTTTAACCAGGGTGCGTCGCGCCGAGGTTGCCGAAGCCATCCACGATGCCAAGATGGACGGCGACGTGTCGGAGAATGCCGGGTACGAGGAAGCCAAGCGCCAGCAGGCTTTTGTCGAGGGGCGCATCATGACCATCGACGCCATGCTCAAGAGCGCGGTCATCATCGAGCCCAACGGCACGAGCGAGCAGGTGGCCCTTGGCTCTCAGGTGACCGTCGCCGAAGAGGGCTTTGACCCCGAAACGTACTTTATCGTCGGCTCGGCCGAGGCCGACCCGGGCAATGGCCGCATTTCCAACGAGTCGCCCCTGGGCAAGGCCCTCATGGGCCACGCCGTGGGCGCGCGCGTCACCTACGAGGCGCCCGGGGGCCAGATCGCCGTGGAGATCCTGCACATCGAGTAGGCTGGCCCCCAGGAGAAGTGCATGTCTGACGAACTTTTGACCGATCAAGAACAACAGCGCCGGGCCAAGCTCGAGCGCCTGCGCGCCGCGGGCATCGAGCCCTACCCGGCGCGCTCCTTCCGGACCCACACCACGACCGAGGCCATCGCTCTCCTGGAGAAAGGCCAGACCGAAAGCCCCGTGACCGTCGCCGGGCGCCTGGTCAGCATTCGCGTCATGGGCAAGGGCTCCTTTGTCCACGTCGAGGATGGTCACGGCCGCATCCAGCTCTATCTGCGCCAGGACCGCCTGGGCCAGGAAAGCTACGAGATGTTCAAGCGCGACCTGGACCTGGGCGATTTTGTGGAGGCCCGGGGCGAGCTGTTTTTCACCCGCACCCAGGAGCCCACCATCCAGGTCGAGGAGCTGCGTCTTCTGTCCAAGGCCCTTCGTCCGCTGCCCATCGCCAAGGAGAAGGACGGACAGGTGTTCGATGCCTTTGCCGACAAGGAGCAGCGCTATCGCCAGCGTTACGTCGATCTGGCGGTCAACCCCGACGTGCGCGACCTGTTCCGGCTGCGCGCTCGCCTCGTGTCGGCCATCCGCCGCTTTCTCGACGAGCGGGGCTTCCTGGAGGTCGAGACGCCCATCCTGCAGCCCGTATACGGCGGCGCGGCGGCCCGGCCCTTTGTCACCTTTCACAACCAGCTCAAGCAGGACCTCTACCTGCGCATCTCGGACGAGCTTTACCTGAAGCGCCTCATCGTCGGCGGCTTTGAGCGCGTGTACGAGATCGGGCGCGACTTTCGCAACGAGGGTGTCTCGTTCAAGCACAACCCGGAATTCACCCAGATCGAGTTCTATGCCGCCTATGCCGACTACGAGGACGTCATGGAGCTCGCCGAGCAGATGGTGGCCTATGCCGCCCGGGAGGCCCTGGGCACCACCCGCTTCACGCGCGACGGGCACGAGATCGACCTGAGCCCGCCGTGGCGTCGCTGGCGGCTGCGCGACGCCGTCCGCGAGACCACGGGCATCGACTACGAGGAGCACACCGACGCCGAGAGCCTGTACCAGGCCATCGTGCGCATGGGCGGCACCCCGGAGCGCAAGAGCTCCTGGGGCAAGCTGGTCGATCCGACCCTGATCAACTACGTGGAGCCGCACCTTACCCAGCCCACGTTCCTCTACGACTACCCGCTGGAGGTCTCGCCGCTGGCCAAGAAAAAGGAGGGCGCGCCGGGCATCGTCGAGCGCTTCGAGTTCTTTATCGGGGGCGTGGAGATGGGCAACGCCTTCAGCGAGATCAACGACCCCCTCGACCAGAGAGAGCGCTTCCTCGCCACCAGCCGGGCCCTGGCCGAAGGCGACGAAGAAGCGCACCCCCTGGACGAAGACTATATCGCTGCCTTGAGTTACGGCATGCCGCCCACCGGCGGTTTTGGCATGGGCATCGACCGCCTGGCCATGCTCCTCAGCGGCAAGGAGAGCCTGCGCGAGGTCATCCTCTTCCCGCACCTCCGGCCGCGAGACTGAGCGTTACGAAACCGAGCTTTACGAAACCGAGCTTTACTCGGGGCTGAGCTCGTACCAGATGTCGGCGATAAAGCCCTGGGCATCGACCGTGCTCACCTGGCGGACGATCTCGGGCTGGGCGCCGCTGCAGCGCCATTCATAGACCGTCTCGCGCCCGGTCACCACGGCCGGGATAAAGTCCGCGTCGGGGTTCGCCTGGCAGAACTCTACCTCGGCCTCCGTCGGCTCCTCGCTCGTGTCCGCCTTGGCCTCGCAAGGCAGGTTGGCCCCCACAAAACAGCCATACACCTTGCCGTCCATGCAGCGCCAGGTTGAGCCGTTCTGCATGATCTCCAGGGGCGTGTCGGGTACATTTAGCGCTCGCTGCAAGGCCAGGGCCAGGTCTTCGGAGAACGCCGGCCCGGTGTACTCGGCACCCGGCCGGTCCGCAGTGCCCACTGCGGTGCAATAGGCAAAGGGGTCGCTGTAGGAGGCGGGCTCGGGCGAGCCTCCACAAGCGGCGAGGGCCGCGGCAAGGAGCAGTAGGGCCACGACGGGGATTGCGTGCTGCGTCTTCACAATACTTCCTCCTCGATTCGAGATCTACAAGCACCATTATACGCGCGCCGGGCCGCGCCTGCCTGACGCGTACCCCGCGCCTGCCCGGCGGGGGCCAGGGGGCGGGGTCGGGGTGGAGACGGGCAGCTCTGCTCCGGTCGGAATAACAGGCCGGCGAGAGGGCTACGGCTCCGGGGGGACTTCGAAGCGATAGCCGACGCCGCGCACGGTGCGCAGGAAACGGGGATGGTCGGGATCGACCTCGATCTTCAGGCGGAGCCAGCGGACGTGGACGCTGAGGGTGCGCGTGTCCTCCACAAAGTCGGTATCCCACACCTGGCGATAGATCTCGGGGCGGTTCAACACCTTGCCCTGGTTCTGCATAAAGAACGCCAGGAGCGATGCCTCCTTGGGGCGGAGCTGGATCAGATCTTGGCCCCGGCGCAGCACCCGGGTGTCGGGATCGAGGGTCAGCGAGCCCGCCGTAAGCTCGCGCCTGGTGAGCTTTTCGGCCAGCGCCTTGACGCGGTAGAGGAGCTTGCGAGAGGTAAAGGGCGGCGTCATGTAGGCGTCGGCCGCGGCCAGAATGCCGGCGTGGGCCCTTTCGACGAGGACGATGGTGGGCACGCCGGGCAGTTGGTCCCGAACCGAGCTGCACACGCCGTAGCCGTTGTTGCCGAAAGACGCCACGTCGACGACGAGCAGGTCGGGGGGCGTGGAGCGGACGCGGCTCAATGCCTGCCTCTGGGTGCGCGTCACCGAAACCTGGTAGCCCTTGCGTAGCAGGCTGGGCACCAGCAAATCCGCCGTCGTAACGTCCTTTTCAACGAGCAGAATTCGTAAGCTCATCCCGACTGTCCGCAACAGAGGCTCGAGGCGTGGGTCCATGCGGCTGCGGTCCCGTGCTTGCAAGCCATGGGCGTGGCGCTGCCACCCTGTCCAAACCGGTGGTCCACGGGACCATTATAACTGAAGTCCATCTTTTCTGCAACCTCGCGCCGCCGGCCCGTAGGGCGGCCGACCGTCCCGCGAGCACCGTTCGCCCCCGCTCGGCCCGGGTCGCCAGACCCGGGCCAGAACCGCCGTTCACGCCCGCTTGCATTTTCGGCGGTTTTGCCGTACAATGTTGGCGGCCGGAGAAAGGAGATAGATCGACAAGGCCGGACACGTCTCGAGGGAGATAGCGCCTGGGCCTCTCTGCCGCAGAGAGGTTGACGAGGAGGAGGTTCCTCGCTTCACGGCGAGGCTAACCACCACCCGGTGGGAAAATCGAGAGATCGGCGGATGCCTCCCGGGCCGGGACTGCGGCCCGTTTCTTCCCTCCAGTAGAGAATCAAGCCAGACAAATCCAAACACCCGGAAGCGGGACGCCCCCGGGCGGTCCTTCGGCTTCCCCTTTACGCACCAAGGAGGCACATCATGTGTGGCATCGTCGGTTACGTCGGGGCGCGCCAGGCAGCGCCCATCATCTTTGACGGACTGAAGCGCCTCGAATACCGGGGCTACGACTCGGCAGGGATCGCCGTGGTGGACGACGGCTGCGTGGCCGTCCGCCGCCAGCCCGGCAAGCTGGACAGGCTGGCCGCCATGTTGGACGCGGATCCGTTGTCGGGCCACATCGGCATGGGGCACACCCGTTGGGCCACCCACGGCGCCCCGTCGCAGGCAAACGCCCACCCCCACCAGGACTGCAGTGGGCAGGTGGTCGTCATTCAAAACGGCATCGTCGAGAACTATCGCCCACTCCGCCAGGAACTGCAGGCGGCGGGCCATCGTTTCACCTCTGAAACCGACACGGAGGTCATCGTCCACCTGGTGGAGGCCTACCTCGACGAGGGCAACGACCTGGAGACCGCCGTGCGCCTCACCCTGGCGCGCATCGAGGGCGCCCACGCCATCGTCGTCCTCAGCAGCCGCGAGCCCGACCGGCTCATCGTCGCGCGCCTGGGCCACGCCGGTGGCGTGACCATCGGCCTGGGCGACGGCGAGAATTTCGTCGCCTCCGACATTCCGGCCATCCTCGACCACACGCAGCGGGTCATCCACCTCGACAGCCGCGAAATGGCGGTGGTCACCCGCGACAGCGCCCGCTTCCTCGACCTCGACGGCCGCCCGCTGCACAAAGAGGCCGTCGCCGTGCCCTGGGATCCCATCTCGGCAGCCAGAGGCGAGTACCGCCACTTCATGCACAAGGAGATCTGCGAGCAGGCCGAGGCCATGGGGCACACCATCGGCGGCCGGGTCGACCTGGAGGCCGGGCAGGTGCTGCTGCCCGAGATGAACCTCTCGCCCGAGCAGGCCCGGCGGATAGAGCGCATCGTCATCGTCGCCTGCGGCACCTCGGCCTACGCCGCGTTGGTGGGCAAGTTTCTCCTTGAGAACCTGGCCCGCATCCCGGTGGAGGTGGACTATGGCTCCGAATTCCGCTACCGCGATCCCCTCATCGACGGCAGGACCGCCGTGCTGGCCATCACCCAGAGCGGCGAGACGGTGGACACCCTGGCCGCCATGGACGAGGCGCGGGGCAAAGGGGCGCTGCTGTGGTCCATCGTCAACGTCGCCGGCAGCCAGGCCGCGCGCCTGTCCGACGGCGTCATCTACATGCACGCCGGGCCCGAGATCGGCGTGGCCAGCACCAAGGCCTTTACCACCTCCCTGGTGGACCTCTACCTCCTGGGCCTGTACCTGGGCCGGGCCCGGGGCTGCCTGGCTCCCCCGCGGCTGCAACAGCTCCTGGACGATCTGCTGGCCCTGCCCAACCTGGCCGGGCAGGTGCTGAACAACGGCCACGAGTACGAGAAGCTGGCGAACCTCTTTTTCACGCGCGAGCACTTTTTGTATCTGGGCCGCGGGATCAACTATCCCATCGCCCTGGAGGGCGCCCTGAAGCTCAAGGAGATTAGCTACATCCACGCCGAGGGCTATCCCGCCGGCGAGATGAAGCACGGGCCCATCGCCCTCATCGACGAGCGGATGCCCGTCGTGGCCATCGCCGTCCAGGATAACGTCTACGAGAAGATGATCAGCCAGATCGAGCAGGTCAAGGCCCGGGGAGGGAAGGTCATTGCCGTCACCACCGAGGGAGATGACTTTGTGCCCACCAAGGCGGACTATGTCCTGCCCTTGCCGCGCACGTCGCCCTTGCTGACGCCGGTGCTCGCCGTGCTGCCCTTGCAACTCTTTGCCTACCACGTGGCGGTGCGCCGTGGCGCCGACGTGGACCAGCCCCGTAACCTGGCCAAGAGCGTTACCGTGGAATAGAGGACCCCCAACAGCACTTCGGGCAGACNNACGGCTTTTCCAAGCCGTCTGCCCGAAGATTAACGGTGCATGGCCACCGCGCCAACTCTGGTTTGTCGCCCGGGTGCCCATCTTCCGGCGTGCCCGGTGCCCTCCTGTATATGTGTACTATATCACAAAAAGGGGTTTCTACACGCCGGGATCGGTTGGAGGTAAAGGGTATCACCGTTGGACCCCGGTTGGATGGGTTGGAGGCGTTAGCTATCTGGCGGAGAGGAACTCACGCCTGCCGGGCCGCGCCGGCTTCCGCTACTTCTACTGCCTCGCGGACGAGGGACCGGATCTGGGCGACGGTCAGGGGTTTGTCCACACAGCGGTGGACGTTGAGGCGCTCCTCCATGGGCGCCCTTGATGGGTCGCGATAGCCGGTGAGCCAGACGATGGTGATGTCATGGTTATGCCGGCGGATGGCCTCCGTCAACTCGTAGCCATCCATACGCGGCATGCGGAGGTCGGTGATGATGACGTCGAAACCGTCCTGGTCGAGAATCTCCAGGGCTTCCTGTCCGTCCTGTGCTGTCACAAGGGTGATGTCCCTGGCACTGGCAAGCGCATTGCTCCACACGAACAGCACCTGATCGTCGTCGTCTACCACGAGGATGCGCTTGTCTCCATCCTTGGTAATTGTTGTCAAAGTTCAAGCTCCTTCCACATCGCTCCACTGCTCTCCCTGGAGGCGCCACAGCCCCGATTAGTGTACCACAGATCGGAGCCGCAGAGCGATGGACTCGGTTTGAATTCAAGTTGGTTCTAGCACCCCTGGGTTGGATTCGTTGGAGCCCCTCATCACTCCTTGAAGGTGTAACCAACCCCGCGCACGTTCAAAATGTGCCGGGGCCGGGTGGGATTGGGCTCCACCTTCCGCCGGAGGCGATAGATATACCATTTGATCACGTCTCGTGCTTCCTGCAAGTGATCGCACTCGTACTGCCGCACCACCTGGACCAGCTCCTGGGGCGAGATCACCCGGTGGGCGTTGTGCATCATATAGACCAACAGCTCGTACTCGCACGTCGTCAGCTCCAACGGCTCGCCGTTCAAGGTCACGCGCCGCCCCATGACGTCCGCCGTAAACGCGCCCCGCGCCACAATGTTCGAGGACTCGTCCTGCACCAGGCTCTGGCTCGCTCTCTTCTGCCGTTCCAGGGCTTCCTGCACGGTCTGGCGAATCTCTTGCACGCGCACGGGCTTGAGCATGTAGGCGTCGATCCCTTCCCGGATGGCCGCCATGGCCGAGTCCAGGGATCCATGGCCCGTGAGAATGATCGTCGCGGTGTTCGGCCAGCGCCACTTGATGGCCTCCAGCACCCGCAGTCCATCGACGCGCCCACCCAGCCGCAGGTCGAGGATGGATAGGTCATAATGGGTGTTGCGCAGGCACTCCAGGGCCTCCTCGCCGCTCGACGCCGTCTCCACAACGTGGCCCATGCCTTGCAGGGTCTCGGTCAACACGAAACGGATCTTTTCGTCGTCGTCAACGATCAGAGTGCGAACGATTTCAGGCATCTTTGCTCTCTCCACTCTCGTAGTAGTCATTCATCATGATACCGGCAGCCAAACTCCCACAATCGTCCCGCCTCCGGCGCGTGGCTGGACGGTGATCTGGCCCCCATGTTGGTGCACGATATTCTGGCTGATAAACAGGCCCAGGCCCAGGCCCTCCGACTTGGTGCTGTGAAAGGGCTCGAAGAGGTGATCCCACATCTCTGGCGGCAGCCCCATCCCCGTGTCGGCGAATCGAATCCAGACCCCGTCCGGGTCGCACGTGCGCTGGCCCTCGATGCGCAACTGCCCGCCCTCGGGCATGGCGTCCAGGGCGTTGATGACCAGGTGTTGAAATACCTGGCTTATGGCCTCGGGCATGACCATCAACGGGGGCAAGGTCTCTTCCAGCTTGAGGATGACCTCGATGCCGCCGGCCTCGGAGCGCTTTTCCGTCAGTGGAAGCAGTTTCGTTATGAGGGCGTTCAGGTCGGCCGGCCGTCGCTCCTCCATTTCGGGCTGGCGATGCAGGGTGCGGAGCTGCACGACCACGGCCCTGGCCCGGTCCAGGGCGCTGCTCACCACCGCCAGATACGGACCGGGGTCGTGGCCGTCGGCCAGCGCTTCGCTCGCCAGGTCCAGGCAGCCGACGGCCGACTGCAAGGGATTGTTGATCTCGTGGGCCAGCGACGCGGCCAGGCGGGCGGCCACCAGCAGCCTCTCCATCTGGACCACGGCCGCCTGGGCGTGCTTTTCTTCCGTGATGTCGGCAGCCACGCCGGCAATGCGCTGCGCCGGTCCCTCGACGGTCTCGACGGGAAAGGTCTGGGCGTGCAGCCAGCGGACCGAGGCGTCGGGCCACAGGATGCGAAACTCCTGGTTAAACTCCTTGGCATTCGACGCCCAGGCGGCCAGCACCCGATCTCGATCCTCGGGATGGATCGCGTCGACGGCGCGCTCTGGCCGCTCGAATATCTCCCTCACCGGCCAGCCCCACAGCTTCTCGAAGGTGGGGCTGACATAGAGGATGCGATGTGTGCCGGTCTCCATGAGCCAGAACAACTCGTCAATGTTCTCCGCCAGCTCGCGGAAGCGCTCCTCGCTGACCCGCAGGGCCTCCAACGTGCTTCTCAGGTCGAGGGTCCGCTCGGCGACGCGCTGCTCCAGTTCGTCTCGGGCGTGCCGCAACTCTGTAATGTCGGTCAGGATGAGGACGGCGCCCCGCATCTCGCCGTGCCGGTCATAGACCGGGGCGGCGCTGGTCAACAGCCAGCGCAGGCCCGCGGCTCCGTTCGCTTGCCCCCGTCGGCCCACTACGCCGTGCACCGTCTCGCCGCGCAGCGCCCGCGCCACAGGCAACCCGTCCGGCTGCAAGGGCTGCCCGTTGGCGTCGACGACCGCCGCCCGCCGCAACCGCTCGGCCAGCGACAGCTCCCAATCCGAGGCCGAGAGCCCCAGGAGCGCGCCGGCTGCGGCGTTGGTGCGGCTCACCCTGCCTTCCGCATCGTACAATATGATGCCGTCGGTGATGGATGAAATGACGGCGTCGAGCACCGCGGCGTGATCCTCGCTCTGCTGCCGGGCCTCCTGGGCCTGGGCCAGCAGCCACTCGCGCTCTCGCTCGGCCTCCTTCCGAGCCGAGACGTCGCGGATGAGCCAGCGCAGGCTGGCGGACCCGCCATGGCCGGCCTTGCCCACCGCGGCCGACCCGGTTACGGACGCAAAGAACGGCTCTCGACCTGCCGGACGCAGTTGCATCTCCCAGGGGCCGGCCGACTCCTCGCCGCTCTGGAGGGCGGTGAGGTGCAGATACCAGCTCCCTCGATCCCGGGGGTGAATGTAGGCCGCCAACGACTCGCCCACCAGGGACCCGTCCGGCGTCCCGAGCATGGCAGCGGCGGCGCGGTTGGCCTCCTCGACGACACCCTTGCAGTCGGTGACCACGTAGCCGTCGGGGGCCAGGGCAAAGAGCTCCTGGTAGCGCTGCCGCTCGGCCTCCAGCTCGCGGCGGGTGGCAAGGAGATCGTCGTTCTGAACGCGCAGCTCTTCGCCGGCTATCGCCAGCTCCTCGTTGGCCAGCACCAGTTCCCGCGTTCGAAGCTGGACGATCTCTTCCAGCTCGTCGCGCATGCGGCGCACCTCGGCCTCGGCCTGCGCCCGCGCCGTGGTGTCCAGGGCCACACCCACCACGCCCGCGGCGTTGCCCTCGGCGTCGCTCAGCGCCTCGACGTGGACCTGCCAGACCCACCCTGCCTGGTGCAGCACCAGCTCTCCAGGCTCGCCCTCCAGGGCGCGGCGGTGGGCTTTCAGCAGCTCCTCGTCCGGCGCGCCCATGGGAGAAACCTCCGACAGGTGGCGGCCGACCAGGTTTCCGGGCTTCGGGTCGAGAGCCGCCAGCCCCGTACCCTGAAGCGAGGTGAAGCGCAGCTCCCTGTCGACCGTCCAGGCAATGGCCGGCAACTGCTGGAGCAGCAGCCGCAGCTCGGCCTGGGCTCGCCGCAGGAGGACCGGCGTGCCCGTTTCGGGATCCAGGACGGCGTCGACAGCGCCCCCCACAGCCTCCTGGAGCATGGACTCGGTCTCCATGAACTCCCGGATGAGCTCCCGCACGCGGGTGCTGTCCAACTGTGTCGCCGTCTGTTCCGCTATCAGGCGCGCCTCGGAACAAGATCGAGACGACATACGAGTCACTCTCCGCGTCTGAGCTCTATCCCGGGATCCAGGCCCAGGGCATACACCACCCTGTACAGGTTGCTCAGGTCGCCCGCGACCTGGATCATGGGAAGGGGCGCCAGCTTGATCAGGGTCGGTGTGACAAGCACGTGATCTTGCAGGGCGCGTTCCGGCTCCATCAAGACGTCCACGATCTCGATCTCGAAATTCTCACGCCCCACCGCCTTTACCAGGGCGTCCAGGTTGGCCATGGCCCGCATCGAGTTCGGGCCCCTTCCGGCAACGTACAGGCGCAGCACGAGGATCCTCTCCGGGCCGGCCCCCTGCTCGTTCCACGCCGCGTCGGCTGGCCCGCTGTTATTCACCGTCAGAACCTCCTGAACCGGGGTTGGTCACGGTCCTACGCTGTATCAGGTCCTCTAGATACTGACGCCAGGAGGTTTCCTGTTCCTCCTGCTCCTGCTCCAGAAGCGCCAGCTCGGCCCGGCGGGCCTCGACGCGGCGCTGGAGCAGCTTCACTCGGGCCTCGGCCTCGGCTTCGGCCATCTCCGCGTCGCGCCGCTTGCGCTCCAATTCGGCCCGGAGGCGCTCCCTGTGGAGGGCTTCGGCCCGCTCTTTTTCCCAGCGCAGGCTGCCCAGCAACACCTCGCCGGCGGCGGAATAGACGTTGGCCAACTCCAGCCCCTCGCTGCTCATTATCAGCTCCCGCAGTTGGTTAGAGTGACCGATACCGCGCGCCTTGACGATGGATATCGTGCGGTTGCGCTCCCCTCCCTGTTCCAGGTAGCTCAGGTGGATCCAGTTGTCGGCCACCGTCGAAATCTGGAGCTGCGATGTCTCCCTGGTGGGATCTCGATCTTCGAGCAGGCTGGTCATGAGCAGGGTAATGCCCGCTTGCTTGGTCAGGTAGTGCAAGCGCTGCGCCACGCCCAGGGCAGGCAGGTTCCCCCCGGCCTTGATGAGGGCCGACAGGGGATCGACGACGAGGATCTGCGGCTCGTGTTTTCGGATGAGCGCCCGGAGGGCCAGCAGGTGGCCCTCTGCGCTCTGCGCCTCGGCCCGCGCCCACTCGAGGAGCAGCAGGCCCGAGTCGCGGCAGGGCTGTAGCTGGATGTTGACCGAGGCCAGGTTGCGCACGATCTGGCCCGCCGGCTCGTCGAAACTGACGTACAGCACCCGCTCTCCGTTCTCGCAGGCAGCCTGGGCCAGGGCGCCAGACAGGGTCGACTTGGCGGTGCCGGGAGCGCCGGTTATGAGCGTGCTGCTCCCCCGAAAGAGTCCGCCATCCAGCATGGTATCCAGTCCCGGGATGCCGGTCGACACGCGCTCCTGCGAGACAGAGACCTGCCGCAGCGGCTGGGCAAAGCTGGCCACCTCGATGCCCTCGTCGCCGATGACGAGAGGCGCCTCGTTTTCGGCAAAGCCCGAGCCGCGATACTTGAGCACGCGCAGGCCGCGGATCGAAACCAGGTCCGCCATGCGGTGCTCGAGGCACACCACGCAGTCGGCCATGTATTGGAGGAATTCCTGTTGCTGCGACACCGCCCGGTCTTCCAGGGTGCGCGCGGTAATGATGCCGGTCAGGGGCCCCTGGACCAGCCAGTCGTGGATGCGGTACAATTCCTGGCGCTCGGCGTTGGGATCGTCGAGGAGGGCCAGAAGCACGTGCACCGAGTCAAAGACGATGCGCCGCGCCCGCATCTCTTTCGCCTTGGCCTCCAGGCTGGCGAGCATGCCTGTCAGGTCAAAGCTGCCGGCCGTTATCATGTCGGCGGAGGGCCTGGCATCGAGAAAAAAGAGCTTGTCCCGTTGCAAGGCCGGCAGATCCCAGCCAAAGGAGGCCGCGTTCTCCACGAGCTGGTGCGAAAGCTCCTCGAAGGCGACGAAAATGCCCGGTTCGCCCCACCGCCGGGCGCCGTTGACCAGGGTCTGCAGGGCAAAGATCGTCTTGCCACTGCCCGCCCCCCCCACCACAAGCGAGGTACGGGTCCGTGGCAAGCCACCGCCCGTCATCTCGTCAAAGCCATCGATGCCCGTGGGCATCTTGTCCACTCCCCGGACGGGCTGGACCATGCGGTCTGTCATGCAGGTTCTCCCTCTGGCCCCTGGCCTGGATTTACCCCTTGCCCGCTGCCTTCCCGCTCCGGCGCCAGGCCGACCGGGACCGTGCCCCGCGAGTCTTTCGACCCGTCGAGGTTGAGGTCGCAGCAGCGGGTGCGACGTTCGACGTCCCTGCCCCGGAGGATGGCCGCGGCCAACCACAGCTCATCCCCCCCGGCCGGCCCTTCCCCGGGCTGGCGGGGGGCAGTTTCACCGCCTGTCCGGCCGTAGGCGAGCCTTCGGCCGCTGGCGCTGTTGGACTGCACCTTGGAGAACACACGGTGTCCGAGATCCACCGGCGTGTACAGGTGGGTGTGGGTCAGGAGCATCTCGGCACGGCCCAGAAACAGGTATCCCGCGTCCTTGAGAGCAAGATGGAAGCGGTTCAGGATGCGCCGTTGAGCATCCGAGTGGAAATACATGAGCGTGTTGCGGCAGACCAGTAGATCCAGGCGCGAAAGGGGAGGGTCCTGGATGAGGTCGTGCCGGCCAAAGATGACGCAACGGCGCAGGTCATCCCGGACGGTATAGCGGCCGCCCGACGGCTCGAGGTACTTGTCTCGCAGGGCTCGGGGTAGGGGCTCGACGGCGCTCTCCGCATAGCTGGCGCGGCGGGCCTGCTGCAAGGCATGCTCGTCCACGTCGGTGGCATAGATCTGGACCGAGCTTGACAGGATCTCCAGGGCCTGCCCTTCGCCGTACAGGCGCGACAGGGTCTCCGCCAGGAGCATGGCCAGGGTGTAGGCCTCCTCACCCGTAGAGCAGCCGGCGCTCCAGACCCGTATCCGTTGCCCCGGGCCCCGGCGCTCCAGCATCGCGGGCAAGATCTCGTCCCGTACAAAGTCCCAGGGCGACTTGTCGCGGTAAAAGCTGGTGACGTTGATCAGAATGGTGTCAAACAGCCGCTCGAACTCGTCCGGGTTCGCCTCGAGATACCTCCCGTACTCCTGGTAGTCCTCGGCGCCCACCGCCTGCATTCGCTTGTAGCAGCGGCGCATGAGCGTGGATCGTTTGTAGGCCGTGAAGTCAAAGCCCCGGCTGCGCCGCAGGAACTCTAACAGGGCTTCGAATTTTGGATCGGGTTCGGTCAACTCCCATCACCTCTTGCCGCCAGGTCCACGAGAGCGCCGGCAATCTCGTTCAGCGGCAGGATCATATCGACGGTGCCTGTGTCAATGGCGGCCCCGGGCATGCCGAAAAACTCGGAACTGGAACGGTCCTGGGCGATGACCAGGCCGCCCATCTTCTTGACGGCCCTTACCCCCATCTCGCCGTCGCTGCCCGAACCCGTGAGCACGACCGCGATGGCCCGCTCGCGGTAGCTGGCGGCCACCGACTCGAACAGCAGGTCGGCCGAGGGCCGCACAAAGTGTACCAGCTCGGTCTGGGTCAGGGACAGGCTGCCGTCGCCGTTAACCAGCAGGTGGCGATCGGGCGGGGCAATGTGCACCACGCCCCGCTCCACCCGGTCTCCCTCCTGGGCCTGGCAAACCTGCAGTGCGGTGCGCCGGCCCAGGATCTCGGCCATGAGACTGCGGTGGCGCGGGTAGAGGTGTTGGACCACGACCACGGGAAGAAACGCGGCGGGCAGGTCAGACAGGACCTGGGCGAGGGCATTCAGCCCCCCGGCGGAGGAAGCCATGGCAACGATCTCGAACAGGCTGGCACAAGGCCGGCAGGAATCCACGTCTCCTCCCGTACACGCTGGTGGCGGCATTCTACCCTTTCACTTGGCCGGCTGACCAACTCGCGGCGTTGGCTCCCCGACGGCGACAGGCCATGCAACTGCCCCACCGGGGCCGAACACACAGAGGAATGGGAACCGCCGCGAGAGACACCTCCGGGCCCTGAGCCAGATGCCGGGAGGATTACCGTCTTGGTTCAGCGACCATGCTCTTGAGCTCTCCCGCCCCAGTATACCACATCTGCAAAACTTTGCAAGCCTGTGGGCTGTTCTCTGCATATCGCTGCAGGCCTGCTGTTATTCGTTTCTTCGTTGACAGCACATCGTGCAGGGTGCCCGATCCCTATCACTGACAACTTGATACTGCACCCGGGTCGACGACCCGGGTTTGCGGGATGATGGAAATAGTGGCATAATTAAGGGACACGAAGGCCGTGATTCCGGTGGGTTGATGGAGAACGAATGGGGTCAACGAATGAAGAACGAATAAACGCAGTACCGCAAAACTTGCTAAGGGCCGCCTTCATGCGGGAGGGCAGTCCAG
>MTKX01003071.1_pt2 | contig 17024 bp, 14 predicted proteins | sample 1042771 | NCBI WGS metagenome assembly MTKX01 (sample SAMN06212183, study PRJNA360534) | anaerobic digester metagenome | biome: Wastewater treatment plant; material: sludge; isolation source: anaerobic digester fed with sludge from wastewater treatment plant | place: Denmark: WWTP Randers ... | reverse complement strand
GTGACGTTATGCGGTTGATCTATGCCTCGTACGACGACACACGTGAATTTTCAACGTCCTCTGAAAAAATACCTTCTTCTGAACAGCAAACAATCCTGAACACGCAGGTATTCGAATTCGCAGGTGTCGCCCGAATCGCAGTACATCAAGCCGGTTTTGATTTTAATGAGGCTTTTTATAGGGAGGTTAGCAAGCTGGCAAATATGGGCACCGAAGTTATACAGGTGTGGTTGAGACTTTCGTGTCCATGGATCGATGACATTGTACATGTTTTGCGTAAAATGGGATTTTTTTTCGGTGGTGTCCTGCCCCGCTGGTTTGATGATGACGGACTTCTAATGCAAAAGGTTACTGGCATACCAAATTGGGACGGCATCAAACTCTATTCGGATCATGCAAAAAGGATACTGGATTACGTCAGATCAGACTGGCAAAATACATAAAATAGAAATCGGCCATATAACAGCCCAACCTCGTGGAAATTTATCTCAACTCTGTTCAAAAACAATGGCATATATGATATACTCAATTTTTGTATATGTTCACCACGACAATGACGATAATTGCGTAACCTCTTTTATAACGACAAGAAAATAAAGGGATAATCATGCAATTCATTGAGTTGTTTTCGTTTATTTTATAAGTGGAGATATAATTATGTGGAATTGGAAATACCTATATGAGGATAAGGAGTTCGTATGCTACTGTGATATTGACAACATTATAAATCCAGAGGCAGATGAGGATGGCATCTATCTATCTGTGGACTGTTACAGGTCAATACCTACAAAAACCGCGACATGGATGATGTATTTCATTAAAAACAAAGAGACAGCTAATCGCTACATCGATTATAGAAGGGGTGCGGGTCTGCCAATCAACGGTTACGAAGATTTTAATAATGTTATCTGTATTGTAGAGTTGGATGCCGAAAAACACAAATACAGGGTCATTCCTGCTGGGGACTTCAACAAAGACGGAGAGGAACTCGGCGTTTCAACCATTATAGCAGATGCAAAAACATCATTTTTGAAAGGCATGAAGGCTGATTGGTCGACCATCTCAAAGGGCAGAACCCATAAATCTATTTTTGCTCTATTCAGATTTATATATGGGTCGGGTAGTTCCGAACTAGAATAACAAACAAAACAAAAATTTGTATAAAAAAATAGGGGGCCGATTAGGCCCCCGTTATTGTTCAAGTGAGGCAGATATCTATTGCCTCATCCATCTTCTCAATGAATATAAACTGCATATTTTCCTTAATGCTTTCAGGCACTTCCTCGAGGTCTTTTTCATTAAGTTTTGGCAGTATTACATTTCTTATACCTGCCCTGCGTGCTGCTAAGACCTTCTGTTTTATGCCTCCCACGGGCAGCACAAGTCCTCTTAGCGTTATTTCACCTGTCATAGCTACGTCATTTCTGACAGGTTTATCTGTAAATAATGAGACAAGCGACACAAGCATCGTCACACCTGCAGAAGGTCCGTCCTTTGGTATCGCACCCTGGGGCACATGGACATGGATATCGTTTTTCTCGAAAAAATCCTCTGCGATCTGGTATTCTGTTGACTTGCTTCTTATATAACTCAATGCAGCCTGGGCTGATTCCTTCATAACATCGCCGAGCTGACCTGTAAGCGAAAGACCTCCTTTGCCCCTCATTTTTGTAGACTCAATAAAGAGTATATCGCCGCCTGTGGGCGTCCACGCAAGCCCGGTGGCAANNGACACCGGAATATTTTGTCCTCTCGGCTATCTCGGAGAAAAATTTAATCGGTCCAAGATAACCATGTATGCTTTCCGCTGTTATTATCTTCTTTTCAGTATCACCTTCTGCCACATGGTTAGCCACTGCTCGGCATATCGTGGCAATTTCCCTTTCAAGATTTCTTACCCCAGATTCCCTCGTGTAAGAACGTATCACTATCTTTACCGCGTCATCTTCAAACTCAATCCAGTCTTGATTAAGGCCATGCTCAGCCATTTCTTTCGGGATAATAAACTGCTTTGAAATCATAAGCTTTTCTTCTTCAGTATAACCTGGCAGTTCAAGCACCTCCATCCTGTCTTTTAATGCAGGGGGTATTGGGTCAAGCTGGTTTGCCGTTGCAATGAACATGACCTTTGATAAGTCAAAAGGCACCTCAAGATAATGGTCACTGAAAGAAAAGTTCTGTTCCGGGTCTAATACTTCGAGCAGGGCGCTCGAGGGGTCACCCCTGAAATCCATACCTATTTTGTCAACTTCGTCAAGCATAAAAACAGGGTTATTTGAGCCTGATTTCTTGATACCCTGTATAATCCTTCCGGGCAGTGCACCAACATATGTTCTTCTGTGGCCCCTTATCTCTGCTTCATCCCTTATGCCGCCCAACGACATCCTCATGAACTTTCTGCCGAGTGCCCTTGCAATGGACTTGCCAAGTGACGTTTTACCAACTCCAGGCGGTCCCACAAAACACAGTATAGGGCCTTTCATATCAGATTTTAATTTTCTTACGGCAAGGTACTCGAGTATTCTCTTCTTAACCTTTTCAAGGTCGTAGTGGTCTTCGTTCAGTATGGTGTTTGCATCTTCAATGTTGAGGTTGTCATCTGTGCTTTTTGACCACGGTATTTCGGTAAGCCAGTCAAGGTATGTACGAGAAACAGTGTATTCCGCCGACATTGTGCTCATCTTTGAGAGCCTGTCGAGTTCCTTCTCTGCGACCTTTCGCGCATCAGACGGCATATTTGCCTCAACAATCTTCTTTTTTAACTCATCTATCTCTGTAAATTTATCATCTGTTTCGCCGAGTTCCTTCTGGATAGCCTTCATCTGCTCTCTCAGGTAATATTCTCTCTGGGTCTTGTCGATGCCTTCCTTTACATGGGTTTGAATCCTACTGCTTAGTTCAAGGGTTTCCACCTCCCTTGTAAGAAAAATGGTTACCTTCTTGAGCCTCTCCTTTAAATCTATCTTTTCGAGTATCTCCTGTTTTTCTGTTACACTTATATTTATGGTGGATGCGATCAGGTCTGCCAGATTACCCGGGTGGTCAATCTTTGCAGCAACCTGAGACAGTTCCGATGAAAGATATGGCGCCATCTCAACAGCCTTTTTGTAAAGATTCTTCAGATTTAGATACATCGCATCAATCTCAATATCCCTCTGGTAATCCTCAAAGATTGGTAGTATTCTTGCCTTGAGATGTGGTTCTTTCTGGCTAAATTCTATGAGCTTGAACCTTGACAGGCCCTGAACCACAATCCTTTGGCTTCCGTCAACCATCTTTACCATCTTCATAATGGTTGCAATCGTCCCCACGGTATGCAAATCCTCGATACTCGGGTCCTCAATATCTGGGTTTTTCTGCGTTATGATACCAATTATCTTATCCTTGCCCATCACCTCATCGATGAGTTTTATTGAACGTTCTCTGCCTACAATCAGCGGCATAACAAGATCCGGATATGCAACAGTTCCGCGCAACGGCAGGATTGGCAGTTCCGCAGGATAAAAGATTTTGTCTTTGTCTCCCTTGTCGTTTCTGAAACCAATTACCATTCAATGCCCCCTATTTCTTGACATCCTCAAATTCAGCATCTACAACATCGTCATCACCTTTTTTGCCTCCCTGTTGGGTTCTGTAGTCACCGGCTCCCTGTCCACCAGGCCCCTGTGGCCCAGTCTCAGATGTTTTTCTGTATAGGGTTTCGGCAAGTTTGTGTGAAGCCTTTGTGATATCGTCGATAGCCCTTTTCATCCTTTCTGAATCACCGCTTTTCAAGGCATCCTTTCCAGCCGATATGGCATCTTCAAGGGTCTTTGCATCGTCGCTCGACACCTTGTCCTTGTTCTCGTTAAAAGTCTTTTCGGTCGTGTATATCAAATTATCGAGGTTATTTTTTGTTTCAATTTCCTGTTTTCTCTTTATATCCTCTTCTGAGTGCAACTCTGCATCCTGCACCATTCGCTTTATCTCGTCTTCGNNAATCCTTATCGTCTGCTCCTTTCCAGTCGCCTTATCCTTTGCCATAACATGCAATATACCGTTGGCATCTATATCGAATGTCACCTCTATCTGTGGAATACCCCTTGGAGCCGGCGGAAGTCCAACGAGCTGGAACCTTCCCAGTGTTCTGCTATCCCTTGCCATCTCCCTTTCGCCCTGCAAGACATGGATTTCAACGCTTGTCTGACTATCCTCAGCAGTAGTGAATATCTGGCTCTTCTTCGTAGGTATTGTGGTATTTCTCTCAATAACCTTTGTCATCACTCCACCTAAGGTTTCTATACCGAGTGAAAGTGGGGTCACATCGAGAAGCAGTACATCCTTCACTTCACCCGCCAAAACACCCGCCTGTACGGCTGCGCCGAGAGCTACAACCTCGTCAGGGTTCACGCCCCTGTGTAATTCTTTGCCAAAAAATTCCTTAACAATTTCCTGTACCTTAACTACCCTTGTAGAGCCACCAACAAGGACAACCTCGTCTATCTTGTCTTTGGTAAGCTTAGCATCTTCAAGCGCCCTTTTACATGGTTCCATGCTCCTCTGCATGACATCGTCCGCAAGCTTTTCAAGCTCGGCCCTTCTCAGTTTCATGTTGAGGTGTTTTGGACCGGAACTGTCCGCAGTAATGAAGGGAATATTTATCTCTGTTTCAAGCGCCGTAGATAGCTCTATCTTTGCCCTTTCGCCCGCCTCTTTCAGCCTTTGAAGCGCCATCCTGTCCTTCGAGAGGTCGATGCCCTGGTCCTTTTTGAACTCTGAGACAATCCAATCGATAACCCTCTGGTCTATATCGTCTCCACCAAGATGCGTATCACCGTTTGTCGATTTGACCTCGACAACGTTGTCACCCACTTCGAGAATCGATATGTCAAACGTACCACCGCCAAAATCATATACCGCTATGGTTTCGTCCTTTTTCTTATCGAGTCCATAAGCAAGTGCGGATGCGGTAGGCTCATTAATAATGCGCAAAACATTAAGGCCTGCTATTCTGCCAGCATCCTTTGTTGCCTGTCTCTGCGAGTCGTTGAAATACGCTGGAACCGTAATAACCGCATCCTCAATGGAGAATCCGAGATATGCCTCAGCGGATTTTTTTAGTTTTTGAAGCACAAAGGCTGATATCTCCTGCGGCGTATATTGTTTACCTCTTATATCAACCCTTACGTTGCCTTCCTGATCCGGGACAACCTTATACGGGACGGTTTTAATCTCTTCCTGCACCTCATTGAATCTTCTTCCTACAAATCTCTTTATTGAAAATACTGTATTTTCAGGGTTTGTAATTGCCTGTCTTTTTGCGGTCTGGCCAACCAGTATCTCACCATCTTTAGTGAAGGCAACAACACTTGGGGTCAACCTGCTCCCTTCCTCATTTATGATAATCTTAGGTTCTCCGCCTTCCATTATTGCAACAACCGAGTTTGTGGTACCAAGATCTATCCCTATCACCTTTTTAGCCATTTTGTATCCTCCCGGAATAAATTGATATAAATTTTAACTAAATATAATGCGCCCATGTGGGGTTGTCAATATAGAGAAAGGATTTTTGGCACCCACTACAATGCGCTAATGGGACAACCCGGGTTAAACCGTGTATTTTTCCTAATTGAAATCTTAAATTAAGAATGGGATGTTAAAACCTCTCAATCCCTGTCTTTCCATATATCTCTTATCTTTGCCTTTGCCTCTTCAACCTGTCCTTTGCTTAACTGAAATCCGAGGACTGTGTGCTCCGACTCGCTTTCTAAAGCATAAATCCTCTCATCCAAGCGTGTCTGTCTTTTCATGCCTGGAGGCAGTTCTGGGATAATGCCGATCGCCTTTTCAACGTCTTCAGGAAATTTTCCAGGGTCAGCAGTTTCATAGATTACAGATGGCTGGTCATGGTGTCCATTTAAATATATCTCAAGCGATTTCCACCCAACAGCACCATGAGGATCAAGTATAATACCAAAACTCATATAAACATCCTTCATCGTCTCATAATGCAAAGGATTGCTTATGCCTACAGAAAACATATCTTCTTTCATTGCTGAGATATCAGGCATTCTGTCGATTACCCCAGGTTGAATCACCTCTTTTGTTTTTGGGTCTCGCCTATCATAGAGATGCCCCCCATAGAAATCTATAAGACGAGCAAGGTTACTCGGATGAGAGACAATCATTGCTGATGAAGGTGACTTGATAGATGGCCTTACAACGTACTCACCTGAATTGAGAAATTCTGGAAACTCAGTATTTTCATTTACCCCTATTACAAGCTTTTTAATCGGAAGACCCATCTGTTTGGCAATTACTGTACCCATCATATCACCAAAGTTACCGGAAGGCACGCTCGCAACAAATTCAGTTGCATCCTCAGAGATACGTGAGTACGCATAAAAAGGATAAACCGCCTGTGGCAACAATCTTCCAAGACTTATAGAATTTGCTGAGGTAAAGCGTTCGCTGTCTCCAAATGTTTCTGTCGCAAATTGTGTATCACCGAGAATGTTCTTTGCCAGCGCCTGGCATACATCGAAGTCACCGTTCACTTCGAATGCAAATACGTTCCCACCGAGGGTTGTCATCTGCCTTCTTTGCCCTTCGCTTATTGACCCTTTTGGAAAAAACACTATATTGTCAATACTGTCTAAGCCATATAGCGCATCGGCGACTGCACCGCCTGTGTCCCCGCTGGTAGCAACAACAACAATTCTACGTAATCCCCTTTTTTTAAGAAAATAATTCAGCATCCTGCCGAAGAACCTGGCAGCATAGTCCTTGAATGAATACGTAGGCCCTTTTGTGAGCCACATAATAGATGTACTGCCAACTACATGCTGAACATACGTGGGTATCTTGTCTTCCCTGTAAGCATCGTTTAGCAGCAATCGCAATTTTTCCTCCGGAACCTCTGACCAGAGGTATGGATACAATACCTCAAATGATATCTCAGCATAAGACATTGTCCTCATATGCCTTATCTTATCGATATTCAGCACGGGCACTTCATCCCTTGCAATCATATATAAACCATAATCTGAAGCCATGCCTCTTAGTAGGGCGGTCTCGAAGTCAATCCTTTCGTTGGTATTGTTTGTGCTGTAATATGTAGGTCTTTTCATAATATTCTCATCTGAAATGTTTAAAAATACACGATGCAGATAATCTTTTCAAGCGGAACTCCGTTGAAATAAGGCGTTTAAGTATTTATGCACCAGAAAATATAGGCGCATCAGTTCAGCGCAGAGGGTTTTGCCTTTGATGTCAAGGCCTTGATAGCATCTTTAAGACCGTCGAGCGTCAGCTCAAACATTGGGAATACCTTGCCGATTGTATCAACGGTGTAATGACCCCAGAAATTCTTGTGTGTCGGATTAAGCCATACTGAATGAGGAAAATGCTGTTTTATTTTTATAAGCCATTCTATGCCGGGCTTATCGTTTGACGAAAAATAGTCAATGCATCCGTTAACGTCAAAGAGTTCTGAATAGGCCATCCTTGCATCACCAACAAGCACCACTTTATATCCTTTGTGAAACTGAGAGAATAATTTTTCTGTAGGGACGCGTTTATAGTTTGCTATATCCTCATATACATCCTGATAGATACAATTGTGAAAGAAATAATATTTGAATTCCTTGAAATGTTCCATCTGTGAAGCTGCAGAAAAAAGCCTTTCACATAATTCAGTATACGGAAGCATCGAACCACCCGTGTCCATAAGCAGTATTATGCGCACGGTATTTTCTCTTGACCTGTTAAAGATAAGTTCTATCTCACCGCCTTCTTTTGCTGTCTTGTCTATGGTTTCATCAATATCAAGCTCTTCCTGTGCACCTTCTCTTTTGAGTTCTCTGAGCTTTTTCAAAGCCATCTTTGTCTGTCTGACATCGAGTATAATGTCGTTTCTGTAGTTTCTGAACCGCCTCTCTTCGGCAACTTTAGCAGCAGATTGCATCCAGGATTCACCACCGATCCTTATACCGCCTGGATGATAACCGTATGCACCAAAAGGTGATGTGCCACCTGTGCCTATCCATTTCGCCCCGCCATCATGTCTTTCTTTTTGCTCTTTCAGCCTCTCCATGAACTGCTTCATCAGTTCGTCCATATTGTGCTCTTTTTTGAATGCCTCAAGTTTCTGCTGAAATTCAGCTATCTCTTCGGGTGTCATTTTCGGAAGTCTGTGGAGGGGGTTTTCGAGCCATTCGAGCACTTTATCAAGCTCAGGGCCTTCGGTTTTTATACCACCAAAATACTCCTGAAATGCCTGGTCGAACATATCATAAAAGGCCTCACTTTTGACGAGAAACGCCCTTCCCACGTAATAAAGATGATTAAGACTCGACTGAAAGTATCCTTTATATAGCGCCTCTATAAATGATACCCACTCCGTTACGGTAACAGGAACGCCCTTTTTTCTTAACAAGTAAAAAAAATCAGTGAACATGGTTTAGCCCCAAAATATAGCGACTCGCCTAAGTGTCGCCCTATCAGAATCTCCTCTTGAATCCAAACCCTCCGCCCTGTGCCTGGGAGAGCCTTATGAACCTGCTTGTATCCTGCTCGTTCTTTAAAATCGCACCGAGAAAAGGTATTTCAGATGCAATCTTGTCAGTGCTTATTCCACCGATCATTAAAGCCTTTATCCAATCTATAAGTTCACTGGTAGAGGGTTTCTTTCTCAAACCATCTACGTCCCTTATCCAATAGAATCTTTTTATAGCCTCTCTCAATAATTTGTTCTCAATATCTGCATAGTGGACTCTTACTATTTTTTCCATCATCTCCTCATCGGGAAATTCGATATAATGGAAAACACATCTCCTCAAAAAGGCATCAGGCAGTTCTTTTTCAGAATTGCTCGTAATGATAACGACAGGCCTGTGTTTTGCCTTAACCTCCTCATCAAGTTCAGGTATGTGGAACGACATTTCGTCGAGCTCATTGAGGAGGTCGTTAGGGAATTCAACATCCGCCTTATCTATCTCGTCAATCAGCAATACAACCTGTTCATCACTTTTAAATGCCTGGCCTAATTTGCCCATTTTTATGTATTGTCGTATATCCGATATGTCTTTATCTTTAAAACGTGCGTCATTAAGCCTCTGGACCGTATCGTACACATAAAGCCCGTCTTTTGCCTTTGTTGTTGATTTGATATTCCAAATGAGTAGTTTCTTGTTGAGGGCATTAGAGATGCTGTGAGCGAGAAGGGTTTTACCTGTGCCTGGCTCTCCTTTTATTACGAGTGGTTTTCCCAGTGCAATCGAGACATTGACGATTTCCATTAAAGGTTTTGAAGCAATATAATCTTCGCTGCCCTTATATCCTTGACCTGTAACCATATATATTAGCCTCCTGTGGATAAGTGAAAAATATCACTTATATTATAAAGTTTTACTTCCTCCTTGTCAACTGAACAAAAATTAGGGTTTGCAAAAGCACAAAAGAATATTTTTGATATGTTGGATTTAACGATGTGACATAGAAGATTAATTGATCTACCTACCTAAAAGCTGTTTCAATTTCTCCATATCTTCCCAGACCTCGTTTATCCGATTCTGATTTCGCAAGAGAAAGGCAGGATGGTATGTCGGAAGAAGTCTTATGCCATCGTATGATGTTAATACCCCCCTGATCTTCGTTATCTTCTCGTCGACGCCGAATAACACATTATAGGCATGTCTGCCGAGCGTACAGATAATCTTTGGATTTATAAGGTCAAGCTGGGAAAGCAGATAGCCTTTACAGGCATCAACCTCCAATGGTTCAGGGTCTCTGTTGTTGGGCGGCTTACATTTGAGCACATTGCAGATATATACATCTTCCCTTTTAAGCCCCACTCTTTCTATCATCTGATCCAGAAACTTACCCGCCCTTCCAACAAATGGTCTTGCCTGGATATCTTCTTCCTCGCCCGGCGCTTCCCCGATAAACACCAGTCGCGCCCTTTCGTCGCCTTCGCCAAAAACAACGTTCCTTCGCGTTGCAGAAAGGGGGCATTTTGTACACGCTTTCACCTTTTTGCGCAAAAAAGAAAGGGTTAAAATTTCTTTTCTATTTGAAACGTATGATTCAATCCCCATACCCTTCAAGGAAATCAAAAACCGTCTCGGGTCTATCTCATCCACCCACATCACCCAATTTCAATGGATTCACACTCATTGTGGCATTTAGTCCTTATTCCTGTATTTATCTGGTATCTTTTTTACATTGTTTTGTGTCTCAAATGCATAAGCAATCTGGAGCATCCTTGCCTCATCAAGTGGTTGCCCTATAATCTGCAAGCCAATAGGCAGGCCTGCACCGTTAAATCCGCATGGTAGCGACATACCTGGTAGACCGGCAAGGTTTACCGGTATGGTAAATATATCTGAAAGATACATAGCCAGCGGGTCTTTCATCTTTTCGCCGACCTTGAACGCTGTCGTAGGTGAAACAGGTGTCATGATGATATCGCATCTTTTAAATGCCTCTTCGAAATCCCGCCTGATAAGGGTTCTCACCTGGCTGGCCTTTCTATAATAGGCATCATAATAACCTGAAGAAAGTACATAGGTGCCGAGTATAATCCTTCTTTTCACCTCTTTACCAAAACCTTCGCGCCTTGTTTTTTTGTACATATCGATTATGTCTTTTCCATTGATCCTCAATCCATATTTCACCCCATCAAAACGCGCAAGATTGGAAGAGGCCTCGGCCGTGCAAATAACATAGAATACTGCAACAGCATATTCCGTATGTGGGAGCGAAACCTCAACAATAGATGCACCGTTTTTTTCATAAAATGAGATGGCATTATCAACGGCCTTTTTTACATCAGGCTCGATACCATCGATATTGTACTCTTTTGGAATCCCTATTCTAACACCCTTTATGTCTCTTCCAAGATATGCGCTATAGCCTGGTACATTATGGTTAAAAGATGTTGAATCCATACTGTCGTAACCAGATATAATGCCCATCAATGTGGCACAATCCGATACATTTCGTGTTATTGGCCCTATCTGATCAAGCGAGGATGCGAGTGCGATAACACCATATCTTGATACCCTTCCATAGGTAGGCTTCATGCCAACAGCACCGCAAAGACTTGCCGGTTGTCTTATGGATCCGCCCGTATCTGTTCCAAGCGATGCCACACATAATCCTGAAGCAGTAGCAGCAGCAGAACCACCGCTTGAACCACCAGGAATGTATTCTGTATTCCAGGGGTTTTTTGTAATTTGAAATGATGAATTTTCCGTTGATGAACCCATTGCGAATTCATCCATGTTCAAACGACCGAGGTGTACAAACCCTTCATCCTTCAATCTCTTTATTATTGTTGCATCATATAGCGGAATAAAACCCCTTAAAATTTGGGATGCACAGGTTGTTTCTATCTCTTTAGCACAAAAATTGTCTTTTATGCCTAGCGGTACGCCAAGCAACCTTCCTTCCTCCCCTTTTGCAATTCTGGCATCCGCCCTTTTTGCCATATCCATTGCAGTGTTTTCTGTTATGTTAATGTAGCTTCCCAACTCATTGTCATACCTTTTTATCCTGTCAAGATAAAACCCGGTGAGTTCAACCGAAGAGATCTCCCCTTTTTTAAGGAGTTCCCTTAACTGCGAAATGTTCAAATCAAGCAATGTTTCCACGTTAACTCCTCTTATCTAATGATAATCGATAGCCCACAGATGACATTTTCAGGATTTCATGTCTGTAACAGACAAACCTTCCTAGCATTGATGTTCATTTTTGACTATCCATTGTTCACGTATTCAATCTGTCTCTATTACCGGTGGTACCTTGAAAAAAGAACCCTTCCTTTCAGGTGCGTTTTGCACAGATTCATCAACACCAAACGAATCCTGCTCTACATCTTCTCTTAAAGCACACTCAATTGGCATGGGGTGGCTTGTAGGCTCTATACCTTTAGTATCAACGGAATTAAGCTTATCCATATACTCAAGAATGCTGTCTATCTGTAACGTATATAGCCCCACTTCGTCAGGATCAAGCTCAAGCCTGACCAGATGCGCCACATATTCCACCACATCCTTCGTAATTTTCATCGTTCCTCCGAACCACAGTGTTTAGTTAATAACAAACCATTTAACGCCATAGACAATGAATACCGCCGCTTTATGCCACAAATCTTTTGTTCCACTGCAAAAAATTGCAATCCCATATCTGTCTCATACTACCCACACTCGGCCACAGCCTTGATTATATCGCCCCTTGTCACTATCCCAACGACAACGTCGTTTTCCACGATTGGTATCCTGTTGATCTGTTTTTCAACCATTGTATTGGCAATACGAAACACCGATTCAACCGGTGGGGCTGTTATAACGTTNNGTTATAACGTTTTCCACCATAGCATCTCTAACCGTCAACTCATTGAGCGTCTTATCTCCCTCCTTGATCTTTCTCAGGATATCGCTCTGGCATATTATCCCTGCAAGTTTACCCTTTTCTACAACCGGCATCCCCGCGATATTGAAAAGTTCAAATTTGTTAACAATTACGGTTAGAGTTTCCGAAGGGTGGCACGTAACAACATTTTTATTCATCAACTCCACGACTTTCATAAATCCCTCCAAAATGCTATTTCTTGCATTCTTGTAAACTTTTTTCAGTCTACTGACCGAACAACAAAACCTCTTGTATATATTTTTGTAATGCCTCGACGGATTTCATTGCCTTGCGTATCCTCTCCTGCTCGTCAGGTCTTAACATCTCAGGATTAATATGATTTGCAGCGCCAGGAAGATTGTTGCCTTCAGTCCTGCTATTAACCTGATTCATTATTCTGAACCTCACAAATGTCAGATATGCATCTATTAGATCATTTTCCATTTCCTGCTTTATGATATTCATTTCACGTAACAATTTTATACGTTTAAGTGTGTTCACCTCAAAAATGCCGTTATTTATGGAAAGCATTCTTACAGATAAAATCAATGGTGCCCAACCTGTCAATTTGATATTAAAGGTATCTTTATATTCCCCATCCTTTTCCACCTTGAAGTTGTTGAAAAAAGACAGTGCAGTCGGCATCAGAACCGCTGTCTTGATGAAGTCTTTCATTACATTTTTATTATCCCTCAAAAATTCGAAAAAATACTTTAGAAGGCGGTCTATCAGTTGTCTTTCACCGTATATAAACCTTGCGTCGGTAAGGATAATAACATCGAGTGATTCAAAAATCCCTCTTTCATATGTAATCCTGTCCTCCAGACGCCTTTTCCAACCACCCATAGAGCCTCTCCATTTTTCATTGGATGGCATGACCCCGCCTTTGCATTTCTCGAAACCCACCCTGTGAAGAGCCTCTACCGCCCTATTGGAAAACTCAAGAAAATAAGCATCAATGGATTCTTTTGTTTTATCGATATGTTCCGGTTCTCCATAAATAATCATATTATCCTGGTCAGTAAGCATTGTCTGCTCGTCACGACCTTCACTGCCAAGCCCTACCCATGCATACGCCACTGGTGGGGCACCAAAGCCATCTCTTTCCATTTCTTTTTCGAGGAGTTTCATAGATCTTATTGTAATGGCGTCCCTTACGATACGAAAAAGGTCATGGACATCGATAACGGTATTCTCTTCAAGGAAAAAATTTTCTATGCCTATAACGGCCCGGACATGGCATTCGTTCAACTCTTCGTAAGTATCTGCCTTTTCTATCCTTTGCATTACAAGTGAGGTTAATTCAGATTCAAATTCTTCATAATCCTTCAAGGAAGATTGGAGCCTGTCTCTGAGGCCAGCAAGTATATGGTATCTATCGTGACGGAGAAGACTCTTGTCCATCATGATATCCCTGTTTTCTGTTACAAATTCTTCTATGATCCTATATGTCAGGGGCATTTAATCTCCGCAAAGGCTTTCAAAGATATTTCTGCTTGTCATAAGCTTAGCCCTTTTTTCCATGAACACGTTGTAGCTCAACTCATTTTTTTCAATTACTTCCTGAGGCGCCTTTTCACGAAAAGACGCATTATTAAGCTTTTTGTTGAGCCTCTCAATCTCATCATCGATTTTCAACAGTTCCTTTTCGACTCTTGCAAGTTCTTTGGGTATATCGATAAGGTCTTTTACAGGTACAAATACCTCTACGCCTTTGTACAATCCTATGGCTGATTTTTCAGGTGCCTGTTCACCGGCAAACGAAAGATGCTCAAGCCTTGCCAATTCCTTGATGTAAAACTCATATTTTTCAAGTAACGCACTATGGACTGTCGTCCTTAAGACAGCTTCAATCTTGACATTAGGGGCAATGCCTGTTTCACCCCTGATATTTCTTATTACATCAATAACACCCATAATAATATCCATATCTGATTCGGCACTTTCGTCCACCTCTTTTTCATCAAAAACAGGAAAGGGCGATATCATAATGCTTTCAGCCGAAATACCCGGCAATTTTTGGTAAATCTCTTCAGTAATGAACGGCATGATAGGGTGCAAAAGCTTTAATATATCGATCAATGTCCTATATAGTTCCATTTTTGTCAATGCAATGTCAAATGTCTTTACCTTTCCATAGAGGTTTGGTTTTATAAGCTCGAGATACCAGTCACAGAATTCGTGCCATATAAAGTTGTACAAGATTGTTGCAGCCTCGTTAAACCTGTATGTATTGATACCGTCAATCACATCTGCAATGACCTTATGAGTCCTTGAGCGTACCCATCTGTCAGGCAAAAACTGAGATCTTTCTGATATATCAGATTTAGAGGTATCGTAAGCCACATCCCCTGGACTATTCTCAAGCAGCGATATTGTGAGCCTTGATGCATTCCATATTTTGTTTACGAAATTCCTGACACCCTCTATCCTTTCTTCTGAAAGCAGGACATCCCTTCCCTGTGCCGCCAACATCACAAGTGAAAATCTGAACGCATCGGTACCGTATTGGTCTACCATCGTCAAAGGATCGATTACGTTCCCCTTTGATTTGCTCATCTTTTTCCCTTCTGCATCCCTCACAAGGGCATGGATGTATACCTCCCTGAAAGGCACATCATCCATGAACTTAAGCCCCATCATTATCATGCGCGCCACCCAGAAAAAGAGGATATCAAACCCTGTTATTAAAAGGGATGTGGGATAGTATGTTTTCAGGTCCTGGGTCTGTTCAGGCCAACCAAGCGTTGTAAACGGCCATAGCCCTGATGAAAACCACGTGTCAAGTACGTCGGACTCCTGTCTTAATTGACCTTTGCAAGCCTCACAGTTTTGCATATCCTCAACTGACACATATATCTTGTTACAAGCATCACAGTACCATACGGGTATCCTGTGACCCCACCAAATCTGTCTCGATATACACCAATCACGAATATTTTCCATCCATTCAAAATAAACCTTTTCCCACATTTCCGGAATTATTCTTACCCTGTGGTTTCTTACCGCCTCAATAGCGGGCTCTGCAAGAGGCTTCATTTTAAGAAACCATTGCAACGAAAGCGAGGGCTCAACAACCGTCTTGCACCTGTAACACTTACCAACACCAAGTGCGTATGGCTCTAATTTTTCGAGTAAACCATTCTGTTTAAGTTCCTCAACAACCTTATCCCTACATTCGAACCTGTCCATACCATCATAATGAACTGCATATTTGTTCATGCAACCTTCATCGTCCATGACCTTTATCATTTCGAGCCTATGCCTTTTGCCTATCTCAAAGTCATTCAGATCGTGAGCAGGCGTAACCTTTAGTACACCTGTTCCAAATGAAGCATCAACATATGCATCCCCGATGACTGGAATCTTTTTATTTACAATCGGCAGAATCACATGTTTACCGATATATTCTTTATAACGCTCATCATCCGGGTTAACAGCTACGGCAGTATCCCCAAACATAGTCTCAGGCCTTGTCGTTGCTACAGTTAGGTAGCCTTTGTTATCCTCCAGAGGGTAATGTATATGGTAAAGAAAACCGCCTGCTTCCTCGTGTTCTGCCTCAAGATCTGAAAGTGCTGTTTTACAGCGGGGACACCAGTTTATGATGTAATTGTCTCTATAGATCAAACCCTCATGATACAACCTTACAAAAACCTCTCTTACCGCCCTTGACAATCCTTCGTCCATTGTAAATCGTTCTCTTGTCCAGTCGCAGGAAGAACCAAGTCTTTTCAACTGCTCAATTATTGTGCCACCGGATCGTTCTTTCCATTGCCATACCCTTTCTATAAACCCTTCCCTTCCCAGCATCTCACGGTTGATCCCTTCTTTGGCAATTTCTCTTTCGACGACATTTTGTGTGGCGATGCCTGCATGGTCCATTCCTGGTACCCATAGCGTATTAAAGCCTGACATCCTTTTGAATCTCGTTACAACATCCTGTAAAGTATTATTTAATGCATGTCCCATATGCAAAGACCCTGTTACATTGGGCGGTGGAATTACCATTGAAAAATGAGGGTTTTCAGATGTGTTATCTGCGATAAAATACCCTTTTTCAATCCATAATGTGTACCATTTTGCCTCTATCTCGCGTGGGCTATAAACCTTGTCCATCATACTATTAAACTCCTTTTTTATCAGACGTTCAGATTTCAGACCGTCCCTCTGTCCGCTGTCCTACACCTACATCTTCCATGGCAATGGAAGAAAAATCCTTTCAAAGAGTGTAAACGCATATCTGTCACTCATGCTGGAGACAAAATCACATACGCACACTTCTGGCTCATCGTAGTAATCATCTTTGCCTGTCTCTGCAAAAAACGCATCAGGTGTTTTCAGGAAATATGCATACAGATCTTCAATGATGCGCGAGCACTTGAAAAAATCCCTGTGGACTATATCGCTGTCATACACCCTTTCATATAAAAAATCCCTTAATTTTACAATGTGATATTCTAACTCTTCACCAAATGAAACAGGCAAATCGTTGTATTTCGTTGTCTCGCTAATAACACCGCGAACCATACTATCAATCCTCTTTGAAGTCGTCTGACCTAAAAACATCCTTGAACCATTCGGCAGATCCTTTTCTGCTATGACACCACCTCTTGTTGCATCGTCAATAT